>NHCFC04200__coassemble_390_pt1 | contig 74429 bp, 57 predicted proteins | sample NHCFC04200__metabat2_low_PE_026 | metagenome-assembled genome bin NHCFC04200 | reverse complement strand
GAGCGCGCGCTTGTGCGCATCGATATGTCCGAGTACATGGAAAAGTTCTCGGTCCAGCGCCTCATCGGCGCCCCTCCGGGATACGTGGGCTACGACGAGGGCGGCCAGCTGACCGAGGCCGTGCGCCGTCGCCCGTACAGCGTGATCCTGCTGGACGAGATGGAGAAGGCGCACCCTGACGTGTTCAACGTGCTTCTGCAGGTGCTCGATGATGGCCGCCTGACCGATGGCCAGGGGCGCCAGGTGAGCTTTAAGAACACGATCATCATCATGACGTCCAACGTGGGCTCACAGGCGATCGCGGAACACGCGGACACCGACGACGAGGCGCTCAAGCGCGAGGTCGATGAGGCCATGCGAGCCACCTTCCGGCCGGAGTTCCTCAACCGTATCGATGATATTGTGGTTTTCCATCCGCTGGGAATGGAGCAGATCGAGCAGATTGTCGACATTCAGCTGGCTCATGTGCGCGAGCGCTTGGCGAAGCAGCGTATGACCCTTGCGGTTACGCCGGCGGCGAAGCAGATGCTCGCGATGGGCGGCCTCGACCCGGTGTACGGTGCTCGCCCGCTCAAGCGCCTCATTCAAAACGAGGTGGTCGATTGCATCGCGCGCGCAATCATCGATGGCATGGTGCACGAGGGCGACCAGGTGACCATCGACGTGGACGCGGACAATTCGTTCTACGTGGTTGCCGGCGAAGCTGGTCCTGCGGCAACCTATGAGGTGCCAGCGGAGTAAAGCTAACGCTGGCGCATACCGGGCTGTGCGAGGCGGGGGCGTGGTGCGCTTGGGCATCGCGCGCCGCTCCCGCCGTCGCCGGCCTGGCCGCGTCTTTGTCCAAGGCGCGCCGCTTGTGCCATTGAGTGCAGAGAACGGTGTTTGTTGCATCCGTGTCGCGTTGCATTGCGCGGCGCGGATACTTTTCTGGCTAAAAATGTCGATTTATGGCGATGGCTCGGTGCTCTCACGACGGTTTCGACGCCGCCTGCATTGGAGGCGCGTGCGAAGCGCTAGAAAAACCTGCGGATATGGTGGGTTACACGGATTAGCGCAGATTGTTTGTTGGCATTTGAGGAAAAGGCGCGGGCGGTGAGAGCAGAAAATCGACATTTTTAGCCAGAAACATGCGTTGCAGATAGCGATGGCCATGCGCGGGGGTTCGTCGTGGAGTGCATGATTCGTGCGAGAGCCCGACCGCGTTTGTGATAGCGTTGTTGCATGGAGTGCATCGTTGTTTCACATATTTCTGCCGTCCGCGGTGCGAGAGCTGAGCGCTGCTCATATGCTGCGGTTACCTGGCATCCCTTAGATAAAAGGGAGCAGCGCCGGGTCCTTGCCTCTTGCGCCCCAAACAAGATTGCTATCGATTTTGAAGAGCTGGCCCGCAAGGGTTTCTGGCAGGGGGCCGAGGGCGAAGAGCTTCATATTTTGATAGGCGACGCATCTCATGTAAGCAGGAAGAGCGGGTTGCGCTGCCACGTGATTTCAAAGCCCTTGCCTGCGGGCGTCATCATGCGCGTTGGCGCCGGTCTCTATTGTTGTTCTCCAGCGTTCGCCACGCTTCTGTATTCCGAGGGGCGGTCGCTGCCTGAGGTCTACGCGCTTGTTATGGAGCTGCTGGGAATCTATTCGCTGCCTGCCGAGGCTACGCTGCCCATTGCATGGGGTGGCGTGTGGCCAGATTTTACCGATCGGCATAACGTGGAGCAGGAACATTGTCGCTGCGAACCGGCCGTGACCATGCGCGAGCTGCGTGCCGTCGCTGCATGGGCAACCGGCAGACGGTACGCCACGTTTCGTCGGGCTGTTGAATATGCACTCTCGGGCTCGGCCTCTCCCATGGAGACCGTCATGGCTGGCATGTTCTCTATTCCCATGCGTTGGGGCGGCTTCAATTTGCGGGCGCTTCCTCAGGGAGGAATATTTCTCAATCATCGAATCGACTTCTCTCCCCGGGCGGTTCGGATGGCATCGGGGATTCCGTACGCCGTGTGTGACTTGTACATTCCCGCCGCCGGGTCCGACCTTGAGTACAACGGCGGCTACCACGAGCAGGAATCGGTGCGCGTACGAGATGGCCAACGCAATAACGGCCTCAAGGGAATGGGGGTCAAGGTCCTCGTGATTAATCGCGACCAGATGATAGATATCGTTGCGCTTGAAGCTATTGCACAGTCGATCTATGACGACGCCAACCAACGTTTTCGCTACCAAGTGGCGGGGTATCACGCGCGACAACTGGCGCTGCTCAACGGGTTGCGCGCCGGTATCGGCTTGCCGCCTGTGTGACGCGCTGGAATTCCGGTGCGTTGTGCTCGGGGCTCCATTTGCGTGCTTCCTGCCCCTGTTTGCACCGACGAGCATCGGTTTGTATCTTGCGGTGCTCGATTTTGGCTAAAAATGTCGATTTCTGGCGATGGAAGATGGGAACTTGGGCAGGACGGGGGTGACTCTCTCGCCATTCGCGTGACGATGGGGCGGCTAACAGGCAGAATGCGAGCCTCCGACCCGACAAGAGGGGCTAATGAGGCCGCGGCGTTCTCTCGGTGCGGGTGCGGATTACAATAAATCGACATTTTTAGCCAAAAACGGCGGGCGGAGGTTAAAACGGACCGCGCGCGGCGGTGAGAAGCGAGGCTGGACGGGCGGGCGGTCGCCGGTGGGGGCTGGACGGCGTCCGCGCGGCAGCGAGGGACAATGCGCTCGAACGCGCGGCGATGTCGGGGCGAAACGGCGTGTTCGCGGCAGCGAGGGCAACAACGGGCAAGCGCGCCGAGCGCTACGTCTAGCACGCGTGAGGAACAGCGCGCACAGGGTCGATAAGCAATCGGTTGTGTGGCCAGAAACGGTGTCGAAGCGGCTTTATGCCCCGTATGCCAAGTGGGTGTCATCGATATCCTCGAGCGTTTCGCGCAAGAACCGGCGTGCCCACCATTGCGCCGCGGGGAGGTTTTGGTCCAGATAGTTGCCGCAGGCTTCGGGCGCAGCTCCGGGAATCTCTCCCTCAAAGCCGGCAACGAAATCAAAAAGATCGCGAATGAGCGGCAGGATTTCGCGCGACGCAACCTCGCCGAAAACAACAAGGTAAAAGCCGGTGCGGCATCCCATGGGGCCAAAGTACACCACGCGCGAACTCCACACGGCGTCATTGCGCAGGAACGTCGCGCCGAGATGCTCGATAGTGTGCACCTCGGCGGTATTCATAACCGGCTCGCGGTTTGGCGCGGTCAGGCGAATGTCGAACGTGGTCACGACGGCGCCGGTCGCGGGATCGCGGTCAACGCGCGATACGTAGATCCCCGGCTCGAGCGTAAGGTGGTCAACGGTGAAGCTGGCAATAGTCTCCATGGTGCTCCCTGCGATTCTTGAGGGTTGGCGTCATCTCCTGTGGCCTGTATTGTAGCGTTGCCACACCTCAAGCTGCGCCTGATAGAATAACCGGAGCCCAAACAGCGCAATCTCAGGAAGGGAACGGCATGCTCTCACCGCAAGCAGTGGTTTTCGATATGGATGGCACCCTCGTGGACACGGAGCGGGTGAGTCAGGCATCATGGCGAAGGGCCGCGGCGGATATGGGCATCGTCCTGCCCGATAGCATGCTCAACGATTTCGTTGGCTGCAGCATTCCCAATGCCCGCGCCATGGTGATTGAGCTGGTTGGCGATGTGCAGCTTGTTGATCGGCTGTTCTCGCACCAGGCAGAGCTGTTTCTTACTATGCGCGACGAAGATCTTGAGATGCGTCCGGGGGCATTCGAGGCGGTGCGGGCGCTCCAAGATGCCGGCCTTCCCGTGGCACTTGCGACTTCGACGGAGCGGGAGCACGCGATGCCGCTCATGGAGCGCTTCGGATTGGCGCGGTTCTTCTCGACGACAGTTTGCGGAGACGAGATTGAGCGCTCGAAGCCCGAGCCGGACATCTACCTCGAGGCAGCGCGCCGCTTGGGCACGAGGCCGGAAGCATGCGCGGCGGTGGAGGACTCCGTGAATGGCGCACGGGCGGCGCTCGCGGCCGGCATGGTGACGTTCATGGTGCCCGAATGGGCCGAGCCGACTCCCGACGTGCGCTCAGCGTGTGCGGGCATCTTGCAGAGCCTGCACGAGCTGCCGGCGCTGCTTATCGGGTAGCCTTGTTCGGGGCACGAACCTAGGGGAGTTGCCGCAAGAAAGGGATAGCGCGCAGATCGATGGCGTAGGGGAATCCTGGGCGCCGCCGCTGGTCGTGGCTGCTAAAGGCGCGCAGCAACGACGTGTCCCGCAAAGAAGATGACGCCCGCAATAAAAAGGCCAAGGTGCGCGCGGTGCGATTCGCTCGCGTTGAGGTGCGCAAAGCGCGTCATATTCACGGCACAGAGAATGAAGCAGGCAAGGGCTGCCCAGCCGCACGCGTGCGCTCCAGCATGCGCGCCCGATGCATAGAGCGTGGCGCTCGCCCCGTGTACCGCGGCTGCGGCAACGAGGCCGACTCCCCAGGCGGCATGTCGCCGGGCGCGCTCCCTTCCCGCACCGCTACCTTGCGTGCGGTTGAGCCGTACGCAGATGAAGCGAACGGTGAGCGCGCCCAGGCAAACCAGTCCCACAAGGGCGGAGATGATCTCGACGAGGAATATCGGGGCCATGGTAGGTCCTTTCGTTGGTTGAACAATAAAAGATAGCCATAGCTAACTAATTGGTGGAACGAGAGACCTTTGATTCAAAGAACCTCTACAGGCGTTCGTTGCCGAGCTTTGCAGTGCACAGTTCCGTGTGCGCGGGGGCCGGCGGAGCAATGGTTGGCGCGGCGGGTGCGGCCGGCGGCGATGCGATCTCTCCTCGTAGATGCGGGAGCGGTGTTCCCCGAGGCGCTGAGCCAAGATGCAGATATGGGCCTGCTCTCGTGAATGCAGGGGGTATGCTTACGGTATGGAACGTGGCGGAAAGGATTTGGTATGGCAGAAGCCTTGGACAAGCTGGCGCCGGTTGACGGCGGAAATAAGACGGCGCCGGTTGACGGCGGAAAGCAGGCGGTGCCGGCTGGCGGCAGAAAGCAGGAAAGTCTCCGCAAGGCGGAGGCCCCGAGCGACCCGTTTATCCGAGCAGAGAATGAGGACGACGACGGCTACGACCCCTATTCCGACCGTCTGCCCGAGCCCGAGCCGCTGTTCGAGCGAGATCCGTGGGGCTAACGCCAGCTGCGCGTTAATGCGCCCCGCCAGCCGACGAACACCGCCCGTTCCCATGAACGCGAAGTAGAATCATGCGCAAGGGTCTGTTGGGAACGAAAGGGGATGTATATGGACGAACGGCTTCAACCGCTCTTCACGCCGTGGAAGATAGGAAACGTCGAGCTCAAAAACCGTATCGTGCTCACATCGATGGGCGGCACGGACCTCTTCGGCTGGATGGAGAAGAATCATTTCGATGAGGCGGGCGCCCGCTTTATTCTTGAGGTTGCCAAGAACAACGTCGGCCTCGTGTTGCCGGGCTGCCAGCCGGTGTATAACCCCATGTTCGGCCAGTGGCTCTACAAGAACAAGAAGATGTACCGGGATCTTGCGGCGTGGATGCCCAAGCTGCACGCCACAGGCGCCAAGCTCTTCGTTCAGCTTACCGCGGGCTTTGGCAGGTCGTTCACCGTGAGCAAGCTCATGGAGGACCTCTACACCAACCCGGTGCTGCGGCGCGTGTCAAAACCGTTCATGGACCTTGACCGCATTTGCGCGACGGCAAGCCCCACGCCAAACCGATGGTCGGACAAGGTTCCCTCGCGCGAGATGACCGTCGAGGAGATTCACGAGATGGTCGACGCGTTCCGCCGTTGCGCGGTGCTGTTGCAGGAGGCGGGCGTCGACGGCGTCGAGATCCATGCGGTGCACGAGGGGTATCTGCTCGATCAGTTCACGCTGCCCTACGTCAATCGTCGCAACGACGAATATGGCGGTTCGTTCGAAAACCGGTATCGCTTCGCCGTCGAGATCGTTCAAGCCATCAAGCAGGCCTGCGGCAAGGACTTCCCGGTATCGCTGCGCTACAGCGTCGTCTCCAAGACGAAAGGCTTCCGCGAGGGTGCTCTGCCGGGGGAGGAATACACCGAGGTCGGGCGTGATATGGCGGAATCCGAGCGGGCGGCAAAGTACCTGCAAGATGCCGGCTACGATATGCTCAACTGCGACAACGGGACCTACGACGCATGGTACTGGGCCCATCCGCCCATCTACATGCCCGAGAACTGCAATCTTGAGGATGTCGAGCACATCAAGCAGTTCGTGGACATCCCCGTGGTCGCGGCGGGGCGCTTGGACCCGCGTGTAGCCGCCGATGCCATCGCAGCGGGCAAGCTCGACGGCGCGGGTTTCGCGCGGCAGTTCCTGGCCGACCAGGCGTGGGTCACGAAACTCATCGAGGGCCGTCAGGAAGATATCCGCCCCTGCATCCTTTGCCACAACGGATGCTTCAACATGTGCCACTACAAGGGGGTGCCGAACGACCAGGAGCTTACGGACAGCTTGGGGCTTTCGCGGTGCGCGGTGAACGCTGAGACGATGCAGTGGAAGAAACACCGCATCGTGAAGACGTCGGCTCCTAAGACCGTGCATATCGTAGGCGGCGGCATCGGCGGCATGGAAACCGCTCGCGTGCTCAAGCTTCGCGGCCATGAGCCGGTGATTCACGAGCGCTCCGGCGAACTCGGGGGAACGTTCATCGCGGCGAGCGCGGAATCGTACAAGGGGAAGCTGCGCGACCTCTTGGCTTGGTATCGGCGCCAGATGGATGAGCTGGGCATCGAGGTGCGTTTGAAGGACGAGGTGCGCGACGTTGCCGCGTTGGGCGCAGGGCCGGTTGTCGTCGCGACGGGCGCGCACCCGAAGGTCATGCGAAGCGTCCCGGGCCATGAGCTCATGGTCGAGGCTTGCGACTATCTGACGGGCACGCCGGTGGGCGACCGCGTCGTGGTGGTCGGGGGCGGCCTCACGGGGTGCGAGATTGCCTATGAGCTGGCCCTCCAGGGCAAGCACCCCGTTATCGTTGAGATGAAGGACGACCTTATCGCGCAGACGGGTGTGTGCTTGGCTAACAGTTCCTACCTGCGTGAATGGTTCGCTCTGCACGAAGTGCCCGTGCACTTGGAGGCAACGCTTGCCGAGGTGCGTTCCGATGCCGTGGCGTGCTGCGCGAAGGACGGCTCGACGTTCGAGATTCCGTGCGATAGCGTGATTAGTTCGGTTGGATACAGTCCCGCGCCGATTGCGCCGAAAGGCAAGAACGTCTATCTGGTGGGCGATTGCAAGGAAGTGGGCAACCTGCGCAACGTGATCTGGGGTGCCTATGAGACGGCGATGAAGATTTAGCGGCGGAACGATCTTGCTGCGGGGGCGCCGCCGGCGGGTCGGTGCCCGCGGTGCGGAGTCGGCGTTGTGGCGCCGGCGGTTTCGCGCGGCGGTCGCGGCGTGGTTGCGCCGCAGCGTTTCCGGGCGAGATCTGGACGGTGCTCGCGTTGTCGGGCACGATTCGGACAACGCGGGGATTATCGGGCGAGATCTGGACAGCGTCACATTGCCGGGCGCATTTCGGACAGTACGGGGGACTTCGGGCGAGATTCGGACGCTCGGAGCCCTAAAAATAGCGAAATGCCGCCCGACAATGCCCTGCATGTCCAAAAGGTGACCGACAACGCCTTGCGTGCCCGGATCCCGCCCGCGAATGCGCGACTGCCATCGCGCACCGCCCGCGCCATGCAGCGCTCCGCCCCCGACGCTCCGCAGTTTCACCCCGCTCCCAGATTCCTGCGCTAGGATAGTCGTAACACGAAAGGAAGCATATGGACTACACCATGCAGCTAACCGAGGAGCAGCAAGCCATCCTCGACGGTGCGCAGGGCGAGACCATGGCCCGCGTCATGGAAACGCTCGTGCGCTACGGAGAAATCTTCGGTGCCACCAAGATGGTGCCGGTTACCAGCCAGTACAATCATCTGGTCACATCGTTCGGGCTGAAGGCGCTCACGCCGGTCTACGACCTCATGAATCAGCTCATCGAAACAGGCGCCACCTCCAAGCAGCGCTTCTCCGCCGACCCGCGCCCGCTCGACCCCAACGTGCCCAGCAATTTCATCCAGAACATCGTGTTCAAGAAGTTCATGTACTCCAAACAGGACTTTTACGAGGGGCAGCTCCATAAGCTCGGCCTTATGGAAAAAGACGCTTTCACCTGCGCCTGCTATATGGATGAGGTGGGCAATACGCCAGCGGAGGGCGAGGTGCTCAGCTGGTCGGAGTCGAGTGCGGTGGTGTACGCCAACTCCGTTTTGGGCGCGCGCTGCAACCGCAACTCGGGCATCATCGACCTCATGGGCTCCGTGGTGGGCTACGTGCCGTACTTCGGCCTGCTTACGGACGAAGGCCGTAAGGCGGACTGGATCGTCGAGGTACGCACCACCAAGCGCCCCGAGGCGCAGCTCCTGGGTTCGGCCATCGGTATGAAGGTGATGGAGGACGTGCCGTATATCGTGGGGCTCGACCGGTGGCTGGGCGAGCTCGATGAGGACGCGCGCACGTATCTGAAGGATTTCGGCGCAGCCACGGCATCAAACGGCGCGGTGGGCCTCTACCACGTGGAGGGAATCACGCCCGAGGCGGTGCGGCAGGGCCGCGACCTCGTTAAGCCGGGCGCCCGCACGTACGTGGTCGACGACGCCGAGCTCCAGCGCGTCTACGACAGCTATCCGGTGGTGTGGAAGAAGCGCGACGCTCGGCCCAAGCTGTGCTTCATGGGGTGCCCGCACATGAGCCTCAACCAGCTTGTCACGTGGACCGAGCGCATCGAGCAGGCGCTTGCGGAGCTGGGCCGCGACCGCGTGGTCATCCCAACGGTCTTCACGGCGGCACCCGCGGTGCTCAAGCGCTTCGAGGAGACGCCGTACGCCGCGCGCCTCAAAGCGACGGGTGTGATTACCTCCTATATCTGCCCGCTCATGTATATGAACAATCCGCTCTGCGCGAGCATGCCGGTTATCACATCGAGCAACAAGTTGCGCACGTATACCACCGCGCGCTACTACACCGACGACGAGATTCTCGAGCAGATTACCAAGGGAGGCGAGCGCTGATGAAGACGTTTACAGGGCGTGTGATTTCGCCCGGAGAGACCACGGCGGAGGCCGTGGTGACGCACGGCGGGCTCAACACGCTGGCGTCGTTCCAGAAGGCGCTGCAATTTGGCGATAAGAAGGCCACGTGCGGCGACCAGAACAATCCGGATCTTTACGGCAAGCAGATGGCGGGCCGCGCGCTCTGCCTGCCTCAGACCATCGGTTCCACCACGGGCGGCCTTGTGCTGTACTGCGCATGCGCCATGAAGCGCCAGCCTGCCTGCATGCTGTTCTCGGAGCCCATCGATTCGTTGGCGGCGGCGGGCGCCGTGCTCGCCGACGTATGGCTGGACGATGTATCGATGCCGGTCATAGATAGCCTGGGCGATGAGTTTTTGAGTTACGTGCAGGACGGCATGGCGGTGACCGTGCGAGAGGGCGGCGTAGTTGAGGTTGGCTAGGCCGAGCTTTATGGGGCAGGGAGTAGGTCTCTGCCCCGTTATGTTGCGCGGCGCAAGGGGTGGTAGCGGTGGATCCGCGTTTGATAGTGCTCATGGTGATGGGCGTTGCGCTGCTCGTGTGGGTTGCCTTCTGCGGCGTCATGGCTGTTCGGCGCCTGCGGAGCTCCGCGTGGCGCTCTGGTCTTGTGGCGCAGGCGACGTGCGATACGTGTGGGGCGCGGTTCGACGTGGATGCTGCCGAGCTTGCGCGAACCTTCGTCTCGAAGTCGCGAAGCGTTACCAAGACGAGGCGCCGTGGCGCAGCTCTTGTTGATGAGCCAAGGTATCAGCGTTTTTCCAAGAAGGTGTGGTGCCCGCATTGCGGCGCGCAGAGATGGGCGAACATAGAGAATGTCAACGAGCTCAATGAGCGGCTTCGCCCCGAGCTCATGCGCGTGGGCATACGATGCTTGCTGGTGATGGCAGTGGGCGGATTCATCATCTTAGGTGCGGCTTCGGTGGCAATGGGTTTTGCCGACCGTGCTGTCGAGGCTCGCGTTGAAGAGGCGCGCCAGCAGCAGAGGGATGCGCTCATGGAGCACTACGATAGCCTGCGGGATGCCGATTGACGTTGGCGCCACCCGCGCTAGGGTAGGCGCGGGCTGCCGGCCGCGATGGGGTTCGGCGGTAGCGGCATGCTAGGGGGATGCTGATTGTCGGGCGCCGGAGGCATCTGTCCCGTCGAGGTTTCAACTTTTGGGCACTTCCCGACGTGTCGGGCGGGTAGAGGCGAACGAGGGGAAGGGAAAGGCGCGGCTCAGAAGGCCGGCGCCCTCCCGGATGCGGCGCTGCTACCCGGGCCCTCCGCTCCGAGGTGCCCAAAAGCTGCAATCCCGATCGTTCCAAAGATAAAATCAGCGTTTGCCTAGTGCTCGGGTCGGCGGTCCTTGTACTTCTCGGTATAGCCCTCGATATGCAGCGTGCAGGCGATGATGTCTTTGATTACGGGTTCCGGCACGTCCTTATGCGAGCGAATGTAGAGGATGAGCCCGCTGATGAGCACGTAGAACGTTTCGTAGACGTTATTGATGAGGACCTCGTGGTACCGCGCGAAGTCAACGACGGTCGATTCGCAGATGTAGCGCGCGCAGCGTTCCGCCACGCGGTTCACGAACGTGGTATAGAGCACGGCGTCCCCGCCCTCGGTGATAGAGCCCGAGATGCCGGGCATTTCGAGGACGAGCGTCTTGAGCAGATGGGAGATGCCGTCGAGGGCGCCTTCGATATCGCCGAAGGTGCGCCCTTCATTCCAGCTGCGGAGGCGCGCGATGAAGGCGTCGATGGTGTAGTCGAGCGCGGCCTCGAGGGCGACCTCTTTGCTGGGGAAGTAATGGTAGAAAAGCGAGCGCGCGCAACCAACGCGAGAGGTGACGTTGGAGACCGAGAGCTTGCCGATGCCTTCGGCGGAGCAGACATCGATGACCGCCTGAAGAATCTCTTCGCGGCGCACCTCGTGCGAATGGCGTGCCTGGCGCGCGTGGCCGGGGCTCTCTGCCATGGGCTAACTCCTTCTTCGCTGGATTTGCTGCATCTTTGATTGTTGAGCAATATTGACAAAACGTCAATGCATAATCGGTGACAGTTGTCATGGGTGGCCGGGTTGGATGATCTGCGCGACACGCCCATGGGCAGGCGGTTTCTGCTAGACTTTACCTACTTGCCTCCGTAGCTCAGGGGATAGAGCACCGCTCTCCTAAAGCGGGTGTCGACGGTTCGAATCCGCCCGGGGGCACCAGCGCATCCGGCGGCGTCGCACGAGCGGCGCCGCTTCTGGTTTCGAGGGGCCGACCGGCGGATTCGGGCCGTCGACACCCGCCCGCCATCTTCCCCGCGGGTGTCGTTTTCGAATCCGCCCGGGGGCAGGCGCATCCGGCGGCGTCGTGCGAGCGACGCCGCTTCTAGTTTCGTGGGGCTGTCCGGCGGATTCGGGCAGCCCGTGTCCTACCCGTTGAAGTAGCGCCTCCGCGGCCTCGACGCTTCCCGCTCCACATTGCTGCGCACGGTGTCGATAAACTCGAGCACGGGGTCGTTCTGCGGCGTGTCCTCGGCTTCGAGCGGCAATGGCTCGTCGGCGGGGGCGCGGTGGAAGTTGCCCACGAAGTTCTCGGTTTTACACACGTTGATGACCGCATGGGGGTCGATGTGCCGGACGAAGCGTACGATGTCATCGGCCTCATACGCAGAGACCACGGTTACGATGAAGTCGACGGGCTTTCCGCTATAGCCGCCCTGCGCCTTGAAGCGCGTCGACCCATGGTGGAAGATCCGGCTGTAGGCTTTCAGCACAGCATCTCCGTGCTCGGTGGTAATTTGCAGCGTCACGCGGTCGTAGCGGTGGTAGAAGCTGTCGATCGTCTTCGTGGAGAGAAACTGGAAGATGATGGAGTATGCCGCATGCTCCCACCCGAAGATGACGCCGAAGATCGCGAGTATCGTGCAGTTGAACACGAATACGTACTGCCAGATGGTCTTACCGGTGCGGTTCGAGACCATGAGCGCGATGAAATCGGTGCCCGCGGTGGAGGCGCCGCTCTTGAGCGCGATCGAGATGGCTATCCCTTGCAGCACGCCGCCGAAGAGCACGCACAGGATGGTATTGTTGAGCAGCGGCTCGAAGGTGCAGAACCTGAGGAAGGCGCTGGTGAGAAACACCTGCAGCATGGAGAACATCACAAAGCGCTTGGAGATGCTTCGCCAGCAGAGCATCGCAACGGGAACGTTGAGCACAATCATGCCGAGCGAGGTGGGAAAGCTAACTCCAAAGAGCTGCGTCACGCGGTCGATGAGGATGGCGAGCCCGGTGAATCCGCCGGAAAGTAGGTTGGCCGGATTAACGAACGCCTGAATAACGAATGCTTGCAACAGCGCGGAGCAAAAGACGCAGCAGAGGGTAACGAAGCGGCGGATGGCAACATAGCGCCCCAGCCGTTTTATGCGCGCGGCACGCTGGCTGTCCCATGCGCGCGATCCATCGGGAAGGGAAGGAGGTTCGGCGGCAGCCGCCTCCGATGCCTCCGCCGGCGGCTCATGTTCCGATGTGGGCATGTCCATATCTTGTTCCTCAACTCATTCGTGACCCCGAGCGTTCACGGGCCTATTGTGGCATCCCGCGGGGTGCGGTGGCCGCCATTTTGAAACTAGATAGGCTCAACATATTTCGCGCGATCGGTGCGCATCACGCGCTTGGACACGTGGAGGGGAGCACCGTCGGAATCCTGCACAAAGTCGATGACGAGCATCAGGGCGTCGCCACGCTTCACGTCGAGGAGAAACGCTTCGGCAGGCGTGGCATAGCAGACTTCAAAGGTCTTATGGCCGCGTCCGGGCAGTTCATGGAAGCGCTCGCGAAGCGCTTGATAGAGCGAGCCTTCGGTGGTTTCGTCGATGAGTTCGGCGAAGCGTGACGGCAGATACGTGGTCTCAACGCAGAACGGCTCGTTGTCCACGTACCTCAACCGCGTGAGCTTCACCGCGTCTTCGCCAGCCGCGATGTGCAGGAACGAGGCCACGCCTCCAGGCGCCGCAGAGAGCGCGGCGTCGACTACCTTGGTGGTTACCGTGCTGCCTTGGCGCTCCATCATGGCCGTAAAGCTCGAGAAGAGCAGGTCGTTGGCATGGGAATGCACATCGCTGGCAACAAAGGCCCCCTTGCCGCGCTCTTTTTGGATAAGGCCCTCATCCACGAGCATATCGAGCGCCTTGCGAACGGTACTGCGGCTGAGCCCGGTGTCTTCTTGCAGCTCTGCTTCGGAGGGGATCTTCGCGTTGGCGGCATAGGATCCTGCGAGGATGCGGGTGCGAAGCGTGTCAGCGAGCTGGCGATAAAGTGGAGTGCTGGCTTTCTCCCGAATCTGCATGCATGCTCCATCCAACTTATTACGTACTTGTATGCATGATTGTAGATGATGGGAACGGTGGTTTCCAGCGTCTAACCAAGATACATGAGCTTGAGCGCTTTGTTCTGCAGCGCACTCTTGCTCTCATCCATCCGGCTTGCTATAGTGGTCACACTTGTATTCGACTTGTATTTATATTGATGAAATCAAGAAAGGAAGAGGAGCATAAGTATGACAACTAGGGAACAAGTTTATGACATCATCAAAAACGTACTTGCAGACAGGAGCGCTTCGGGCGGAATTAGGCGCGTGGTGTGGATTGGTGCCGGCGGATCGAACGGCGGCAACTATCCGGCGCAGTATTTCATGGAGCATGAGGCGCGGGATATCGTTTCAGCGATGTACACGAGTAGCGAGTTCGTCTACGCGACGCCCGGGTACGTGGATGCTTCGACGCTCGTTGTGGCGGTCTCGATGCGCGGAACGGCCGAGACCATCGAGGCGGCGCGCGTGGCCAAGAAGCGCGGAGCCGCGACCGTTGCCGTGTACGTTGACGAATCCGGGCTCACCGAGGTATGCGACTATAGGGTTCGCTACGATAGCCTTGCCCTCGACGAAAGCGACATGGCGCGCACTAATTCGGCCGTAGTGCTCATGATGGCCATGGAGCTCGTCCAGCAGACGGAAGGGTATGAGCAGTATCAGACGGCGATGGCGGCCTTCGATGTGGTCGATCCGATCTATCGCAAGGCGGTCGAGTACGCAACACCGCTCGCTGCATCATGGGCAGAGCGCAATGCGAGTCGTCCCACCATCAACGTGATGGGCAGCGGCCCGGCATTCGCGGCGGCCTACGTGTTCTCAATCTGCAACATCCAGGAGATGCTCCAGATCGATTCGTGCACCATCAACAGCTGCGAGTTCTTCCATGGCCCGTTCGAGATTCTCGATAAGCGCACGTCGCTCTTCCAGCTGGTGTCGGTGGGGCGTTGTCGCCCGGCGGACGAGCGCGCGGTCGCGTTCCTCAAGCAATATGGCGGCGAGAATGTCTACACTCTCGATGGCAAAGAGCTCGGCCTCAATGACATCCCCGACAGCGTTTCCGAATACTTCAACCATCTCATCTTCTCGCCCATCTTGAACAACGTGTACATGCGGGCGCTTTCGGCTGTGACGCACAAAGACTACCTTACGCGTCGTTACATGTGGAAGGTCCCCTACTAATGAGAAATCAGGACAGAGGGATTTTTGCATTTGCTCAACAGGCGGGCCGTCCGGTGGGCGGCCCGTTCGTTTCGAAGCGGTAAACGGTTAGAATCCACCCGCAAACGGTCTTCTCAAGCTAAAAACAGACGAATATGATGTTTAGATAAGTCATGACTACTAAGACATCTATAATGACCATAACGACTAAGAGGAGGCGTGATGAATCAGTTAATTCTGGCATCGCACGGCGGGCTCGCCGAAGGCGCCCGCGACACGTTGTCGATGGTCCTCGGCGACGTGCAGAACGTCCACGTCGTCTCGCTCAAGCGTGATGACAAGGATCCCATCACCAAGGAGGTGGAAGCGCTCATCGACTCGTTCGACCCGGCGGATACGGTATACGTCTGCACCGACATGCTGGGCAGCAGCGTTAACAACTCCATGGTCGAGCTCATGGGCAAGCGCAGCGACATCACGGTCATCAGCGGCATGAACATGCCCCTCGTGCTCTCGCTCGCCACGGCGACCGAGCCGGTGCGGGGCGCTGAGCTCGCCAAGCTTATCCGCGACGCGCGCCGCGGCCTGCGCAACTGCGCCGAGGCCGAAGAGGAGCCGGCTGGTGCCGCTGCCGCCAAGCGTGCCCATGTGAATGCCGGGCCGGCCAACATCAAGCTCGCGCGTCTTGACTACCGCCTGCTCCATGGCCAGGTCGTGTTCTCTTGGATTAACACGGTTGGCGCGCAGCGCATCATCGTGGTGGACAACGATGCCGCCACTGACGACGTGAAGAAGGGCGCGCTGCGCCTTGCCAAGCCTTCGGGCGTGTACCTCAACATCTTCACGGTCGAGCGCGCACTCAAGAAGATGCCCAAGCTCAACACGCTCGGAGAGAGCGTCATGTTCATCTTCGGCAATGTGCACGAGATGCTGGAGTTCTGCCAGTCCTACAAGCTGGATGAAGTCAACTTCGGCGCTGCGGCCAACCACGACGGCGCGAAGCCCGTGGGCGGCAAGGACACGTCGGTCTTCCTCGACGATGCCGAGATCGCCGATGCCAAGAAGCTCCTAGAGCTCGGCGTCAAGATCTACGAGCAGCAGACTCCCACGCAGCCGCGCACGGATATCACGGAGCTCTAGGGCCCCGCGTACTTGGCAACAACTCCCGCAAGGGATTAGCTGCATCCAATCATCTGAAAGGAGAAGGTTATGGATACGCTCGTAAGTGCGGTGCTCGTCGGCCTCGTCGGCGTGTTCTGCATGATGGACTCGCGCCTGCTCGGCCGCCTCAACTTTGAGCAGCCCCTGATCGGCGCGACGCTCGTGGGTGTGGTGCTGGGCGATGTTCCCACCGGCCTTGCTGTTGGCGCTGCCACCGAGCTGGTGAGCATGGGCCTCGTTCAGGTTGGTGCCGCCGTTCCGCCCGATATGGTGCTCGGTGGTATCGTGGCCGCGGCCTTCGCGTGCCTCACCGGCGCCTCTGCCGAGACGGCTATGACCATCGCCATCCCGGTCGCGGTGCTCGGCCAGCTTTTGGGCATCGTGTTCCGCTCCATCATCGTTGTGCTCGGTCACGTTGCCGATGACGCCATCGAGAAGGCGCAGTTCAAGAAGGCCCGCTCGATGCACATCGTCTTCGGCACCATCCTGTACTCGCTCATGTACTTCCTGCCGATCTTCGTTGCCGTCTATGTGGGCACCGACGTTGTGCAGACGGTCGTGAACATGATTCCCGCTTGGGTCACCAACGGCCTTAACACCGCCAGTCAGCTGCTTACCGCCTATGGTCTTGCGCTGCTGCTCTCGATGATGCTCAACAAGGGCATGACGGTCTACCTGATCCTCGGCTTCATGCTCGCTTCGTACCTCGGCCTTTCCGTCACCGCCGTCGCGATCTTCGGCGTGATCCTCGCCATCATCCTCGTGAGCCTGCGCTTCCACGGCGGTTCCGAGCTTGCCGTCGAGGGCGGGGCAGCCTCCGATTACGATCCGCTTGAAGACGACGACGAGTAAGGGGGAATGGAACAATGGCAACGAAAGATGTTTCGCTGAATAAGAAGATCTGGCAGTTCTTCTGGCGCTCCTGGGCCATCCAGGACTCCTGGAACTACGAGCGCCAGATGAACTTGGGCTTCCTCTATGGCATGGCGCCGACGCTCGACCGCTGCTATCCGGATGAGTCTGACCCCGTGCAGCTCGAACGCAAGAAGGACGCGTACCGTCGTCACATGGCGTTCTACAACTGCACCCCGCAGACGAGCGCCTTCGTTCTCGGCCTTTCCGCCTCTATGGAGGAGGAGTACGCCGAGGATCCCAAGAGCCTCAACCCCGACACCATCAACGCTATGAAGACGGCGCTCATGGGTCCGCTTTCGGGCATCGGCGACTCGTTCTTCCAGGGAACGATCCGCGTTATCGCCTTCGGCCTGGGCGTCCAGCTTGCGCAGCAGGGGTCCCTCATGGGCCCGATCCTGGCCATGGTCATCTCGGCTATCCCCTCGATCCTCATCACCTGGTTTGCGGCGAAGATCGGCTATCAGGGCGGCCACCAGTACCTCGAGAAGCTGCAGAGCGGCAACATGATGGACAAGGTCATGTACGTCTGCGGCATCGTGGGCCTCATGTCGGTGGGTGGCATGATTGCAACCCTCATCGGCTCGACCACCCCGGCGACCTTCTCCGATGGCACACTCGTCATCCAGGACATTCTCGATTCCATCATGCCCAACATGATTCCGCTGGCGCTTACCGGCATCATGTACTGGCTGGTTAAGAAGGGCGTGAAGACCGGCTGGCTGCTCATCATCTGCATCGTGGGCGGCATCCTACTCAACGTCCTGGGCATCCTTGCGTAACCGCTCGCACATGGGCGCGGCGCGGCGAGTTTGCGGCCGTGCCGCGGCTGCGAGCAGTGTATGGCGCGGAGACCGTAACGATGCGGGATCCGTATAGATCGGGGAGGTTGTCTCCCGAGAATAGAAAGGACTTTCTTTCATGTACGAGATCGATGTGAACCTGCCTAAGCAGATTGTGGCGGACGTGCTCTCTAACCACGAGATCGACAGCGTTGCGTTCGTCGGCTGCGGCGCGTCGATGTCTGAGCTCTACCCGGCCAAGTATTTCCTGGCCAACAACACGAGCAAGCTGAACGTTCAGATCTTCACCGCTAACGAGTTCAACTACGATGCCCCTTCGTGGCTCGGTGAGCATACCTTCGTGATCACCTGCTCGCTCGGCGGCGGCACTCCCGAGACCGTGGAGGCCAACAAGACGGCCAAGCAGGCGGGCGCTCCGGTGGTCGCCATCACCCATGCGGCCGGCTCCGCGCTCACCAAGGGCGTCGACCACGTGATCGTTCACGGCTTCGAGGCCAACTATGCTGCCAAGACCGAGAAGATGGGCTATGCGCTCGCGCTCGCGCTCGAGATTCTCCAGCAGACCGAGGGCACCGATCTGTACGACGACATGCAGGCCGGTCTTGCGGGCGTGTTCGAGTGCGCCGAGAAGGCCGCTCAGTCCGTGGGCAAGGTTGCCGAGGAGTGGGCTCAGGAGCACAAGAACGACGACTGCATCCACTTCCTGGCCTCTGGCGCGAGCGAGAAGGTCGCGTACTCCACCTCCCTCTTCCTCATGATGGAGATGCAGTGGATCAACTCCGGTAACTTCAACTGCGGCGAGTTCTTCCACGGCCCGTTCGAGCTCACCGACCCCGACCACAACTTCGTGCTCTTCATGGCCGATGGTAAGACGCGTGCCATGGATGCCCGCGCCCTCACGTTCCTGCAGCGCTTCGATTCGCGCTATGTGGTCATCGACGCTAAGGACTTCGGCCTTACCAGCTATGTGCCCTCGAGCGTTGCGACCTACTTCAACCCGTTCGTGCACACTGCCGTCATGCGCGTGTTCGCCGAGCATATCGCCGATGCCCGCCAGCACCCGCTGACCAAGCGCCGCTACATGTGGAAGCTCACCTACTAAAACTCACCAGGTAAAAGGTGGACGTCATAGCGGCTTCATAGCCAACAGCTAGAGGGGCGGGTCTTCGGACGCGCCCCTTCTTGTGCAAGGATGTTTGGAGTGGTCATGGTTCGTGCGGTTCTTTTCGACATGGACGGCGTGCTGGTCGATACCGAGTGGTTCTACAACCGTCGTCGCTGCGCCTATCTGGAAGAGCATGGGTTCGCGTTCGACGAGATTCCGGATCTTTCCGGATCGAATGAGGCGGCTATCTGGGAATTCTTCGTGCCGGATGACCCGGTGCGCCGCGAGGAGCTGCGGCTGGGATACCGGGATTACCAGAAGACGAATCCGGTTCCCTACGGTGAGCTGCTCAACCAAGATACTAAGCCGGTGATGGAAGAGCTGCATGGCCGTGGCGTGCTGCAGGCGATTGCGAGCTCATCGTATCGTTCGCTCATTAATGAGCTGGTGGAAATCGCCGATGTGGCGAATGTGCTCGACTACACGGTGAGTGGGCACGAGTGCTCCGCGTTCAAGCCCGATCCAGAGATCTACATGCGGGCCATGGGTCAACTTGGCGTTGAGCCGGGTGAATGCCTCGTTATTGAGGATTCGCCCCTGGGCATCGAGGCGGGCAAGCGCTCGGGGGCTCGCGTGCTGGCGCTGAAGCCGCATGAGGGCGTTCATCTCGACCAATCGGGTGCTGATATGGTCATCGATTCGCTGTGGGACATCCTTAACGAGCTCGGATAAGGTTGCGCATAGCTCTTCTGGATTTCCTCTCTGAGCTCGCTCTCGTCGCGTTTGGCTAGCGAGCTGCTCTTTCGCCGTGGTCATTCATTCTCAACGGGCTCGGCTGAGGGTTTCGAACGGCGCGCTAGTTATGCAAAATGATTGTGTGAGGAGGCCTTTTTTCTAAAACATCATAGACGTTGTTATAGTTAAGACGTTATAGCTGTTTTGAAAGAGGGGTTATAGGGGATGGCTGGCTCCAAGGTGACGCCGCTGTATCAGCAGATCTTCGAAGAGCTAAAAGGTGCTATAGAGAGCGGGGAGTATGCTCCCAAGGACCGCATCCCGTCCGAGCCAGAGCTCTCTGAGCGCTACGGTGTGAGCCGCATTACGGTGCGGCGCGCCATCGAGGAGCTGTGCAGCGAAGGTTACCTGGTTAAGCAGCAGGGGCGCGGAACGTTCGTGAGCATGCCCCGCATCAACCGGCGCCTTCTGCAATATGAATTTGCGCGGAGCTTCACGCAGGTGTGCGAGGACAACGGCATGAAGGCGGGGGCGCATCTGGTTAACCGCCTGATTGTGCCGGTTCGTTCCGAAGAGGCGCAGTTCCTCAAGTTGAGCGAAGACGCCCTGCTCCTGTACTTGCAGCGCGTTCGCACCGCCGACGGTCAGCCCATCTTCGAGGAGAACATCTTCCTGCCCTATGTTGGCTATGAGTCGCTTCTGCACCGCTCCCTCGAGGACGTATCCATCTTCAATTTGATCGGAGAGATTCACGGGGGCATTCCCGCGCATACGCCCCAGCGCACCATCGAGGCGGTGCGCGCGACGAGTGAGCAGGCATCCCGACTGGCGATTGCTGCCAACGACCCGCTGCTCTACCTAAACGTGCGCTTCGCCGATGAACATGGCGAGCCGGTGTGCATCGGCCGACAGTATTATGTAGGGAGTCGGTACCGGTTCGTGCTCTAGGGGGCGAGTGTTGGCATATTCGCATCAGGACGATGGGGTGGAGCCCTCGGCTTCGTATGCGCCGGCCGCGGCGCTCGATACGCTCAAGCGTTACTTTGGCTACAGCTCGTTTAGGCCGGGGCAGGAGCGCATGGTTTCCGCCATCCTTTCTGGCTGCGACGCGCTCGGCGTCATGCCCACGGGCGCCGGAAAATCTATCTGCTATCAGGTCCCCGCCCTCATGCTGCCCGGGCTTACCCTGGTCGTGAGCCCGCTCGTCTCGCTCATGGCCGACCAGGTGCGCGCGCTTAAGGCGGCGGGTGCGCGCCCCTCATATCTCAATTCAACGCTTACGCCGGCGCAGCAGAACACCGTGTTCAAACGAGCTTCCGAGGGCTGGTACCAGATTATGTACGTGGCTCCCGAGCGCTTGGCCGATCCTCGCTTCCTCGCGTTCGCACGGGCGGCGGCGGGGCCGGGTGGAATTGGCATACCGCTCGTTGCCGTTGACGAGGCGCATTGCGTATCCCAATGGGGGCAAGACTTCCGCCCGTCGTACCTCGAGATAGCTTCGTTCGTTGCCGCACTTCCCCAGCGTCCGGTGCTTGCTGCCTTCACCGCGACGGCAACGGAGCGCGTGCGTGCGGATATTTCCACGATGCTCGGCCTTCGCGCGCCGCAGACGGTCACGACGGGCTTTGACCGCCCCAACCTTTATTTCGAGGTGCAGGAGCTGGGTGATAAGGCGAAGGTTGCCTGGGTGCGCGACTACGTGCGCTCGCATGCGCAGGAGAGCGGCATCGTGTACTGCGCGACGCGCAAGAAGGTGGACGAGCTTGCGCAGGACCTGATGCATGAGCTTGCGCCCCTAGGCGTGCGCGTGGGGCATTACCACGCGGGCCTTTCCACCGAGGAGCGCCGGGTAAACCAAGAGGGATTCATCACGGATGCGATTCCGGTGATCGTGGCAACGAACGCCTTCGGCATGGGCATCGACAAGCCGAACGTTCGCTACGTCATTCATCTGAATGCACCGGAAAGTATCGAGGCATATTACCAAGAGGCTGGCCGAGCGGGGCGCGATGGCGACCCGGCGGGGTGCATACTCCTGTGGAATGGCGCCGATTTCAATCTGCGGCGGCGGCTCATCGACCGCGATCCTGGAGACGTTGAGCTCGATGAGGGGCAGCGTGAGCAGGCCAAGCGCAACCGTTTCAGGCTGCTTTCCCAAATGGAGGGCTATTGCCGTACTACGGATTGCCTTCGAGCGTACATTCTTCGATATTTCGGCGAAGATGAGCGTGATAGGGAAGGGGCTAGCCCGGCTCCGGCGGTTGCGCGCGGTTGCGGCAATTGCTCGAACTGCCTGACGCCGTTCGAGGCAGATGATGTCACAGAGGCTGCGCGCGCGATCATGCGCTTCGTTTCTCGACATCCGGGCCGCTTTGGAAAAGCGCTTATTGCCGACGTGTTGCACGGGGCGAATACCGAGCGCATTCGCTCGCTTCGCCTTGATAGCGATTCGGAATATGGAAAGCTCGCCGAACTGCCGATCGCACGCGTCAGGGACACGGTGGAGCAGCTTATTGGCAGCGGATACCTGACCGTTTCGATGGGACAGTATCCGGTAATCGGCATGGGTGACTTAGGGTTAGCGGCGCTGAACAGCCCGGAGGAGTTCGCCTTCAGCATCAAGCGCCGCAAGCGTGGGCGTGCTGGTTCCGAGCGGGCGCGCCGCGCGGTGGATTTGCTGCGCGACGAGGCGGCTCTCGACAGCAAGCCGCGGATCGGCGACGATGCCGAACTCTTCGAGCGGCTTCGTGCGCTTCGTCGTGAGCTCGCAGAATGGCGTGACGTGCCACCATATATCGTTTGCAGTGATAAAACGTTGCGCGGGCTGTGTCGCCAGCGTCCGGCGACGCGCGAGGAGTTGCTGGAGGTTTCGGGCATCGGCGAGCGTAAGGCGGATGAGTTTGGCGAGGCGTTCCTCAGGGCTATTTCGGAGTTCGAGGACGAGCACCGCGGCTAAAAGATGCGCTTTTTAATTTAATAACTCCCCAGGTTCGAGAAAAGTATCCAAATGTGCGCTAAGTCGGTCTTTGATCCTGCGAAAACATGGGTGGCGATTCTTCACATGCCTGGTAGACGGGTCATGACACATGCTTCTACCAGCGCGGTGGACAATTCGCACGGAAGAAATGCAGGAAAAAGACCGACTTAGCGCAAATTTGGATACATGGGGCAGGGAGCCCGCGCGATGGGTGCGTCACAAGAGCTCGCTTTGCGGCGAACACCGGCTTCATGCGGGTTTCAGCTGATACAATGGGGCCGTTTTTCGCGGTAGCCGCACCTGCCTGCGGTCATCGCGTTCATCTCCGTGCAGAAGGAGGAGCACATGTCCGATCAAGTTGCCGCCCCGCTCGACGCCGCCGCTGCATCCGACGCTGCGTTCGCGCGTATTAGCTCGCAGCCGTTCCCCCAAGATATCTTCTCGGCGCCCCAGCTGCGCTGGGCGGTTATCGGCTGCGGTGTAATTGCAAACCAGATGGCACAGGTCATGGCGCTCGCCGGGCGTCCGCTTGCAGGCGTTGCCAACCGCACGATCGAGAAGGCGCGGGCATTTGCCGAGCGCTATGGCGTTGAGCGCGTGTACGAATCCTACGATGAGCTCTATGCAGACCCGAGCATCGATGCGGTTTACATCACTACGCCCCACAACACACATATCACGTACCTGCGCCAGGCGCTCGCCGCGGGCAAGCACGTGCTGTGCGAGAAGTCCATCACGCTTAACAGCGCCGAGCTCGACGAGGCGCGCGCCCTCGCGCACGAGCACGGCGTGGTGCTTATGGACGCGACCACCATTCTGCACATGCCGCTGTATCAGGAGCTGGTGCGCCGCATGAACACGGGCGAGTTCGGTCAGATGAACCTGGCGCAGGTGAATTTCGGCAGCTTCAAAGAGTACGGCGACCTGACCAATCGCTTTTACAATCCCAAGCTTGCTGGCGGCGCGATGCTCGACATCGGCGTATACGCCCTTTCCATCGCGCGGCTGTTCATGGCAAGCCAGCCGAAGGAGCTTGTCTCGCTTGCAAATCGCAGTACGACCGGCGTGGATCAAACGAGCGGCTTCGTGACGCGCAACGCCGAGGGGCAGCTGGGCGTGTTCTCGCTCTCGCTCCATTCCAAGCAGCCCAAGCGCGCGATGATCAGCTTCGATAACTGCTATATCGAGGCCACCGATTATCCGCGTGCCGACCATGCGACCATCGTGTGGACGAACGACGGGCGCCGTGAGGAGGTTCGCGCTGGCGAGGAGGGCTACGCGCTGGCGTACGAGATCGCCGACCTCGAGGCGGCAGTGGCGGGTGATGCCGATAAGCTTAAGCTGCTGGACTACGCTGCCGATGTGATGGAGATCATGACGCGCCTCCGCTACGAGTGGGGCGTGTACTACCCCGAGGAGGCCGAGCTGGCGGCTGCCGCCGGCGTGGAGGCCGCGGGAGCGTAATTTCTGAGCAGGCTATAGGCGCGCATGGTTGGGACAGCTCCACGCGCGCTCTGGACAGGGCCGGGGCGCGTTGCTGTCCTCGGCCCGTTGTTTTTTCTTCGTTTGCGTCTTTTTGTGGCAGTTATTTCAGATATGAACGATTGTCCGGCGCACGAGGCTACAAAAGCAGCCCTTCAATGGGATGCAGGCTTTCGAATCCTGCGCTTTTGTTGCCAGCTGTCTGTCCAAGGCGGTGCAGCGCCTCCCTCTTTGCCGCGTGAATCGTTCATATCTGAAATAACTGCCACAAAATCGGCGTCTGACGAAAAAAAGTTGCTCAACCGACTGCTTGACGGCCCGATGAACGCGTGAAAAGATTGAATTTCACGTTGCCGCGCGGCGCGTCTGGGCTCGCGCTGCAGTGCGAGCCCATTTGCATGTAAGGAGCACCCATGCCCATCCGCATCCCCGATGCGCTGCCCGCCACCCAGGCGCTCGAGCGCGAGAACATCTTCGTCATGACCGAGTACCGCGCGCTGCACCAGGACATTCGTCCTCTGCGCGTGCTCATCTTGAACCTCATGCCCACGAAGATCGCCACCGAGACGCAGATTATGCGAAAGCTGTCCAACACCCCGCTGCAGATCGAGGTTGAGCTGTTGCGCACGGTGAGCCACGAGGCGACGCACGTGTCCGAAGATCACCTGGAGACGTTCTATCGCACGTTCGAAGAGGTCGAGCATGAGCACTTCGATGGCCTGATTATCACGGGTGCGCCCGTTGAGCAGCTCGATTTCGAGGATGTGGACTACTGGCCCGAGCTTCAGCGCATCATGGACTGGTCGGTGGAGAACGTGCATTCGACGCTGCACATTTGCTGGGGTGCCCAGGCGGGGCTCTACCATCATTACGGCATCAACAAGCACGAGCTGCCGGCCAAGCTTTCGGGCGTGTACGAGCATTACCTCGTCAAGCGCTCGTCGCCTCTGGTGCGTGGTTTCGACGACCGCTTCTATGCGGTGCATTCGCGCTATACCGAGGTGCGCGCATCGGATGTGGGGGCGTGTGGTGAGCTTGAGGTGGTCGCGGCGTCCGAGGTGGCGGGGCTCTATATCGTGAAGAGCGTCGACAGCCGCCAGTTCTTCGTGTTTGGTCATCCGGAGTACGATACCGATACCTTGCGGCTCGAATACGAGCGCGATGTGAAGCGCGGCATTAACCCGGATGTACCGGCCAACTACTTCCCGGATGATGACTCCTCGCGCGAGCCGCTCAACACCTGGTGCAGCCAGGCGCAGCTGCTCTATACCAACTGGCTCAACTACTACGTGTACCAGACCACGCCGTACGACATCCGCCTGGCCGGCCGCATCGCCCGCGCCAAGGCAGGACTGGTATAAGGGCGGGGGAGCTCTCCTTCATTTTAAAAGGGGCGAGAAACGGATAAAAAGAGGGGGCATTAAAAACCCGTTCCTTCCGTTTCCTGCCCATGTTCCACAACAGGACCGGGGGCGAGCCGCTCGAGAGGGCGCGCCCCGCCCCGTCGATGCGAAAGCGTCGCATAACTCGACGGTGAAGCTTGAATTTGCCCTTCACCTGCGAGTTACGCGACGCTTTTCTGAGGCAGATGGTCAGTTTCTTTGCCTGGGCGCTGGGGGGGGTAAAGCACCCGGCGCCTTATCCGGGCGCTGGGGAGACGGAGCGCCCGTCGCCTGCCTCCGTTACCCGAGCAGGTCCACCACGTTCCACCCAGCGTTGCTCGCCTCGATGATCTCGCGTCCGCCGAAGACGCAACGCGGGGCCTTTTCGGCAACCTGCGAAACGTCCGAGCCCAGCTTGCGCAGGCGCTCGGGCGTGGTGGCGAGCATCTCGGATCGCAACTGCTCGCGGTATCCCGGGGTGCGCTTCGAGAAATATGCCCCGTTCAGGCGCTTGGTAAGCGCATACGGCTTCACGGGCGCGTCGTTGCTCGAGACAGTCGAGACGATGTATCCCTCAAAGGTGTCGCGGTCTGTATCGAGCTCGCCGAGCCATGCGCCGGCGCCCGCGATGCGGTCAATCGAGGGGTCGATTGCCGGATCGCGATACGTGTAAAACGCGAGCTGGCGGTCTGCAGCGGCGCGGAATCCGCAGCCATACGCACCGCCCTTTACGCGGATTTCGTTCCAGAGATAGCCATAAGAGAGCGCGTTCGCTGCAACACCCCAGCTGCCGTTCGTCGCAATGCCGAGCGCGCGCGGGTCGGTGGACTGTCCCAGGTAGCATACGTCGCTGGGAATCACGAACGCCTCGTGCTTGTCTTCGGGCATGGGCACATAGAGCTCCTTAGCAGGAGCGGTGCGCGGGGCAAGCCCCAGCGTCCCGGCCGCCGCCCAGTAGCGGGCATAGTCCTCATCGGAGCCAGTGAAGCTCGCGACGGTGCCGGTCGAGGTGAAGATGCGCTGCTGCAGCTCGCGCAGCTTGTCGCAGAGCTCGCCCGTGCGCTCATCGAAGTGGTCGAGGAGGTCGCGCAGGAAACGGTAGAAGTCCACGCCGCCAAGCTGCTCGGAGATGACTGCTGCGGGCGACACGTACGAGAGCGCGCGCCCGAGCGCCGCTTGGTGCCCCGCGGTGATGAACGTCTGCTCCATACCTATCTTGAGCTGCGTGAGAACGTCGCGCATGCGATCGGTGTCCTCGAAGATGGTCTCTGCCCAAACCTCGCGGGGAATGCTCGCGAGCGCATCGATCTTCTCGGAGAGCGCTCCCGCCGAGACGAGCAGTACCGGGCGGGCGAGCTTCCAATTGGGTTGCTGGAAAACCTCCGTGGTAAAGGTAAGAAAGCCAAGGTTAGAGCCTATGAAGCTGTCGAGTTCGGCGGCAGTGTGCTGCGCCGTGGGAAGCTGCTGCATGAGGCGGCAAAGCACCTTCACGTAGGGGAGCTCGGCATAGCTCACGTGGGTAAGGTCGAAGTAGGTGAGCGCGTAGGCTAGCCGGCGTGTGGGGATGCTGTGGCGGAGGCAGAGGATGGGCGCGGCGTCATCGAGCGTGCAGGCGGGATCCGGGCGAGCGTCGCAGATGTCCTCCACGTGGAGGCGCGGGAGCTTCGCGCGATCCTCGGGCGCGTCCTCGGCTTCCTGCTGGCGGCGAAGTTCTGCCACGTCGTCGAGGATTGCTTGGAGCTCGGAGGTGCTCATGCTCGCTTTGATGTTGGCGAGCTTTGCCGTCTCGGTGTCGGCGGCGTCGGCGCAGCTACTTGTCGCTTCGGTGTCGGCGGTGTCGGAACCGCCACCTGCTGCCTCGGCGCTACCGGCGAAGTCGGCCGGGCCTGCTGCCGCGCCCTCGCCCGAGCCGGGTGCGTTTCCCGCGTTGACATCCGCGCCGGGCGCGTCCGCTGCGCCCTCGCCCAAACCGGCGCCAACCGGCACGAGTTCAACCAGAGCACAGTGATTGCTTTCCAGCACGAGCTCCCTCAGCAGATCCTCGAAGAACGGGCCATCGAGGGCTTCGCGCAGCGCCGCGTAGGTGTCGGCGTATTTGAGGGCATCGGTTGCGGCATCGTCATCGTAGAGCCAGGTGGAGAGCGCTTCGCAGGCGAGCACGACGCCGTCCGACATGCCGTAGTCGCGCTGCCGAAGCGCGTACTCGTTGCTGCTGATCACCGCTTCGAGCCGGTCGCGCGGTACGCCATGCTCCACAAGGTCTCGGCAGGTATCCTCAATTACGTTCCGGAATTCCTGCGCCGCCTGCGGCTGTGCGTTTTGCAAGATGATGAGCTCGTAGGGCTGCTGGCAAGCGGACGAGGTGTAGCTCGTTACATTTCCGCCCAAGCCCGCGGCGATAATCGCTTTCTTGACCGGGGCCTCGTTGGAGCCGAGGATCGCATCGAAGAGCACGTCGGCTGCAACGGTGCGGAAGGTATCGAGCGCTTGGCCAATGACATAGCCCATGCCCACCAGGGCGTTTTCGGGAGTGGTCTGCATCTCGACGCGCTTGTAGTCGCACACGGTCGGTTCCTGCATGGCAAGCGGGTTGGGCGCGAGCGCGGCGGGGCTGGCTCCTGCGGCACGCTCGGCAGCGATGCGGCGGCCGGCGGCGTTTTCCTGCGAGAGGTAGCGCTCGTCAAGAAATGCGAGCTCGCGCCGCACGTCGGCGAAGTCTCCATACAGGGTGAGATAGCTATTGGCCAAGTTGTAGTGTCGAGCATGCGTGTCGAGGAACTCCTCATAGGTAAGCTCGGGTATCACCCGCGGGTCGCCGCCGGATTCGAACGCATACGCCGTGTCGGGGAAGAGGGCCGCGCCCACGGCGTCGTCCAACACGCTCATGGGGTCGGAGAGCGCACCCTTCATCTCGTTGAACACCACGCCGTTGTAACGGAGCGTGCCCTCGGTGAGCGGTTTGCCTTCCGGTACGTCGAGCTCGTAGTGCCACCCCTCTTGCTCGAAGATGGCGCGCTTCGTGTAGATGGCCGGGTTGAGCACCGCGTCCATATAGACGTCCATGAGGTTGAGCAGGTCCTGCTCGTTGGTGGAGGCAACGGGGTAGACGGTCTTGTCCGGGTAGGTCATGGCGTTCAGGAACGTCTGCATGGAGCCTTTGATGAGCTCAACGAAGGGCTCCTTGAGCGGGAACTTTTCCGAACCGTCGAGGACGGAGTGCTCAAGGATGTGGAACACGCCCGTGCTGTTGGCGGGCGGCGTTTTGAAGCCGATGGAGAAGGCTTTGTTCTCGTCGTCGCAGGCGAGGTAGAGCAGGCGCGCGCCGGATGCATGGTGGAAGAGCACGTAGGCGTCGGCATCGAGCTCGTCTATGGTTTCAGCATGCGTGACGGTGAAGCCGCAGGTTGTTGTTCCAGGCGCGAGCAGCGCAGCAGCGGCGGCGCGGGGGTTGGCGGTTTCCGCGGCCTGCGGATTGTTTTCAGAAGGGGTGGTTTCGGGTTCCATGGTTCTCCTTACGGTGTATAGCCTGGTAACGCTTATACCCCGATTGCGCGTGGAGCGACCCACTTGCGCATGGATTGGCTCCAGTCGCGCCCGCAGCGCGAGATGAGTGTCCGCCCGCCTGCGACCGTAGTGCTGACGACCCTCAACCTGTCCAATCGTGGTGAGAATGTGATGCCGCCGGGGCTTGGGCAACGGTGCTGCCGCGGCACGCCGGCGTTTTCCAAGGGCATGCTCCGGTGGGCTAAAGCATGTGATCGAACCTGCTCAACTTTGCATAAACATGCCTTTTAACCTGCTGAATCTTACGTTAAGGTGAAGGATGGAAAAGGTATTGGAAAGGGGCGCAAGGCGTGGCGGCAGAAGCGACGGAGACGGTTGAAGAAAAATCGGTGAACAGATTCGGCGTGGACGCAGCGTCGCGCGCATGGCGCCGCATCCGACGCAGCCGATCAAATGCCGAGCGCGACCGCCGCGCAGTTACCGGCGTGCTTGCGACGCTCTTCGGAGGTATCTTCTGGGGCTTTTCCGGCACATGCGCAAGCTTTCTGTTCGAGAACTATACCGTTGATACGATCTGGCTCATGTGCGCCCGCCAGATTGTGTCGGGCCTGATCTTCTTGATTGTTATCCTCTCGCGCCGTACGGATCGGGGTAATCTGGTGCGCCTGCTCACCACGAAGCGCGATGTGGCAGTGCTCGTGGTGTTCGCGGCGCTCGGCGTGCTCCTCAACCAGTACGGCTATCTCATGGCGGTTCGCCTGACCAACGCGGGCACCGCGACGGTGCTGCAATGCCTCCAGCTTGTGATGATCATGGTGTATTCGTGCTTGCGGTCGCGCCGCGCGCCGCGCCGGAGGGAGTTTGCGGGGGTTATTTTGGCGCTGGCGGGCACCTATCTTCTCGCGACCGGAGGCAACCCCTCCAACCTGGCGATTCCCCTCGAGGGGTTGACGATCGGCCTTGTTTCGGCAGTGGGCGCTGCATGCATGTCGATCATTCCGGCGCGCATCCTTCCTAAATACGGGGCCTCGGTGGTCACGGGGTCGGGCATGCTGCTTTCGGGAATCGTGACAACGTGCCTCTTTCATCCGTGGGCGAACATGCCGCAGCTTGACGGCATGGGCTGGGGCGCGTTTTTCGTGCTTGCCGCCGTGGGCTCGTGTCTTGCGTATTCGCTGTATATGCAGGGCGTGAAGGATATCGGTTCCATGCGTGCGAGCCTGATTGGCACGGTGGAGCCTGTTTCAGCTGCGGTGACAAGCGCTGTTGTGCTGGGAACGGTGTTTACCATGCCGGACATTGCCGGCTTTGCCTGCATCATCGTGATGGTGTTCCTCACGGCGTGATTCGTCGGGCGCCATGGCTCCGTGGGTGCGGCGTGAGCCATCGCGGCCAGGGCCCCGTGGGTGCGGCACTCCTGCGTAAGGCTGCGTGCGTGGCGACTTGCGCACGGCGGTGGCGTCGTGCCCGTATGGCGTGCCGGCTCGCGGCTGCGTGCTCCCGCTCGGTTTTTGAAGGCTCGGCATGCAAGAATGCGTTCGATGCGTCCCCTGCCGGGCTCTGCGTAAGCTCTTCCATGCCGATTTACGCAATAAGAGCCATTTTTCGCCTTCTTATTGCGTAATTCGGCATGCAAGTTTTCAGAGCACAGGGCTGGGCCCGCCGACCTGCGCCCGCCAATCTGGGTCCGCCGAGCGAGAAACATACGACGAAGGCCGGCAGGGACTAAGCAGAGCGCGAAGCAAAAGGGCCGCGCCGGCGAGTTGTTGCTGGCGCGGCCGGATTCTCTACAGCCCGTATAGCTCGCTGAATTTCTTTTGCAGATAATCGCAATAGAACGTGGCATCAAACGGAGCGCCGCATGCGTTCAGGATGAGCTCGGGTGCGTCCTTGCCCGCGCCCCAGCGCCAGATTTTTTCGCGCAGCCAGGTGCGCACGGGCGCAAGGTCGCCTGCGGCGCAGGCGGCATCAACATCCACACCGTCCGCCGCCATGGCGGGTACCATCTGCGCTCCATAGGCGCTTCCGAGCGCGTAGCTCGGGAAGTACCCGAAGCTTCCGCCCGACCAGTGCGTGTCCTGCAGGCAGCCGTCCGTGTCATTCGGCACGTCAAGCCCCAGGTACGTACGGGTAAACTGCGCCCAGAGCTCAGGGATGTCGCGTGCGGTTGCCTCGCCTGCGAAGAGCATCCGCTCGATGTCATAGCGCACCATGATATGCAGCGGGTAGGTGAGCTCATCGGCCTCGGTGCGAATGAGCTGCGGCAGCGCGATGTTTGCCGCGCGGTAAAGCTGGTCCTCCGAGACACTTCCATATGCCTCGGGAACGTGCTTGCGCAGCACGGCGAGAAGCGGGCCCATAAATGCGCGCGAGCGTCCGACGATGTTCTCAAAGAATCTCGACTGGCTTTCGTGGATGCCCATGGTGGAGCCGGTGCCCAGGCAGGTGTAGGCGTACGCGGGATCGATGTTCTGCTCGTAAATGGCGTGGCCAGCCTCGTGGATGACCGAGAACACGTTGCTGAGCAGGTTGTTTTCGTAGATGTGCGTCGTGATGCGCACGTCGCCGGGCGCCATGCCGTTGGTGAAGGGGTGCTCGACGCAATCGAGAACGGAGGCCTCGGGATCAAGGCCCACGATGTCCATGAGCTCGCGAGCGATGGCAAGCTGCACGGGTTCCGGCACGCGGGCGGTGAGGAACGGCGCCTCGGGCTGGGGGCGCTTTCCTATCTCGTGCACAAGCGGCACGACGGTAGTCTTGACCTGGTCAAAGAACCGATCATAGGTGGCCGAGTTCATGCCGCGCTCGTATTGATCGAGCCATACATCGTAAGGGTCGCGCGTCGAATCGATGCAGGCGGCCTGGCGCTTAAGCGCAGCGAGGATGCGATCGATGTACGGGGCGAACGATTCCCAGTCGTTCGCAAGCTTGGCTTTGTGCCAGACGGCGTTCGCTTCGCTGGTGAGCTTCGACCACGCTGCAGCCTCTTCGGTGGGAATGGCAACCGCCTCGCGCTGCTCGCGGGCGAGGACGCGAAGCTCGGTTGCCGTTTGCTCGTCGAGTTCTCCGGCAGCTGCCGCCTCTTCGAGTTGGGCAATTAGTTCTTGCGCCGAAGCACTGGTAAGCGCTTCATGGTATTCGCCGGCAAGTGCACCCATGGCCTCCGCGCGCGCAGGTGCGCCCTTCGGCGGCGCCTTGGTTTCCCCGTCGAATTCCAGGATGCCCATAAGGTACGTACGCAGCCACAGATCGCGCTCGAGGCGTTTGAGCTGCTGGACGCTTGAATCGTTTGCCATGACAATCCTTTCAGGAAGATGTGCCGAGCTTTGCAGCAGTGTACTTCGACGCGACTGCCGAGCCAAGCCACTATGCAAGCCCGAGTGTCTTGAGCCCTTGGTCAGTCAACTGATAGGCTGCTGGCCGGGCCGAAGTTTATCGCAACAGGTTTTCCGCGCTGAGCGAGGTGAGTAACCTGCGCGCTGTGGCCTGCGATGCCTTCAAGTGCCGGCTTTTCCCGCATATAAATTGACGAAAACGTGAGAATTGTCACTAGCATGGGCATCCTGTGCTAGCATGATGCGCCGCTGTGTTGTCTATCGGGGGAGATGACATGGAAGAAAGGGGAGATGACATGGAAGAAAGGGGAGATGACATGGAAGAACAGGCGAAGTCGAGTAAATCGGGTCGCGCGAGAAAGATCGTTGTCCGCGTGCTCATCGCGCTCGTTGCACTCGTCGTCCTTGCGGTGGCGAGCATTGCATTCATGTTCCGCAACGAAATCGCGACCGTGGCATCAATCAAAAAGGTAAACGATTACCCCTTCTACACCATGACCTATGAGGGCGATTACGGCATTGACGAGTTCATCGCCCAAGGCGGTGCGTCCAGCGATGCCGAGCTCATTGGGTTCGTCGTGCAGCATCTCATGAAAGGGCTTCCCATAACGATCGAGCTGCCCGACCTCGCGTGCTCGACGTTCAACGCCACCACGTCAGAAGGCGACGCAATCTTTGGCCGTAACTTCGACCTGAGCTATTCGCCGAGCATGCTGGTGCGCACCGATCCGGCGGATGGCTACGCATCGATTTCCATGGTTAACCTAGGATTCCTTGGCTACGGTGAAGACAAGTTGCCGGATTCTCCCACTTCGAGCATCACGGTGCTCGCCGCTCCTTACGCGCCGCTTGATGGCGTGAACGAAGCTGGCCTGGCCGTGGGGGTGCTGCTTATCGACACCGATCCCACCAACCAGCAAACCGACAGGGTGGACATCACAACTACGACGGCCATCCGCCTTATGCTCGATAAGTGCGCGACGGTGGACGAAGCGCTTGACCTGCTTGAGCAGTACGACATGCATTCGAGTGCCAACAGCTGCTACCACTTCCAGATCGCCGATGCCTCGGGCGATACCGTGGTGGTCGAGTATGTTGATAACGAGATGTCGGTTCTCGACCCCGACGACGTGACGACTGCGGGCCAGCCCGCTGCGGGTACCACGTACATGGCGGCTACGAACTTCCTGCTCACGCCAGGTGAGTATGATTTCGGAACGGGCCAGGACCGCTACCAGATCGTGACTGAGGGGCTTGGGGCGACGGACGGCGTTCTTTCCGAGGATGAGGCTATGAGTCTCCTCGCCGCGTGCTCGCAGGAGCCGCATATCAATAGCCGTGGGGAGGAGAGCCAGACGCAATGGTCGGTGGTGTATAACCTCGACAAGCAGAGTGCGAGCATTGCCATTGGGCGAGATTACGAGAATGTCTACGAGGTGAGCCTTCACGAGTAGGGGGCATTCGCCCCGCCGGAGTTGCGAGCTGAGCACACCGCGTTCCGCATAATTGCACGTGGGAGGCGCACCCGTTGTGCTATCATTTCGACCAACGCGTTGACGGAGAGGGCTGCACCCGCCGCGTCGCCGTTCAGAGAGGGTGGGTCACCGGCTGAAAGCCCGCCTGCGGAGGCAAGGATGCAGCGTTCACTCCCGAGTAGCGACCTGAACGGCCGCGCGGCAGATGTGCGAGACAGATGTACCCGGCACAACTGTCTCATTGCGCTGAGTAGGGAAGCCGCCGCCTGGGCGACATCAGGCCAAAGAGGGTATGCGGGGCACGACATCCCGCAGCCAACCAAGGTGGTACCGCGGAATTGCATCCGTCCTTGAGCAAGCTGAGCTCGAGGGCGGATTTTTCTTTTCGTCTCGGGCGATGTTCCAGAGACCTCGAGCACCGGGAGATTTCGAAAGGGGAAGTACATGGGTCTGATTGACGATCTCGATGCGTTGCAGGCGCGCGCGCAGGAGATGATTGCCGCCTCGACAGATGCGAAAAAGCTTGAAGAGGCACGCGTGGCGCTCCTCGGCCGAAAGGGCGAGATCACGCAGATTATGCACATGATGGGCAAGGTTGCGCCTGAAGAGCGCCCGGTGCTCGGCAAGCGCGCGAACGAGCTGCGTCGCATGGCCGAGAGCCTCATCGAGCACGCTGCCGGCGACCTCAAGCGCCAGGCTATGCGCGAGCTCATGGCCACCGAATCCGTGGACGTGACGCTTCCGGGGGCGCGCCCGACCATCGGCCATGCCCACCTCATCAACCAGATCAAAGAGGAGATCGAGGACGTGTTCTGCGGTATCGGCTATACCGTCGAATCGGGCCCTCAGGTGGAGACCTCGTACTATAACTTCACTGCGTTGAACGCCCCGATGGACCATCCGAGCCGTTCCGCGCGCGATACGTTCTACGTGGTGGACAACGCGCCCGGCTCCGTGGCGCACCCCGAGCAGCACGCGCACGGCGAGTCCGACGTGCTCCTGCGCACCCAGACGTCCGGCGCGCAGATTCATATCATGGAGCATCAGAAGCCGCCCATCTATGCCATCGTTCCTGGCACCGTGTATCGTCCGGATACGGCCGACGCCTGCCACCTTCCCCAGTTCAACCAGGTGGAGGGCATCGTGGTAGACGAGGGCATTACGTTCGGCGACCTCAAGGGCACGCTGGACTACTTCGCGCGCGCGATGTTCGGTGAGGACCGCCAGACGCGTTATCGCCCGCATTTCTTCCCCTTCACCGAGCCGAGCTGCGAACTGGACGTTTCGTGCCACGTCTGCGGGGGCAAGGGTTGCAGCTTCTGCAAGCACAGCGGTTGGATCGAGATTCTCGGTTGCGGCATGATCGACCCGAACGTGCTGATCAACTGCGGCGTCGATCCCGACCGTTATACCGGCTTCGCGTTTGGCATCGGCGTGGAGCGCGTTGCGGCGCTCCGGTACGACCTGCCCGACCTGCGCACGCTCATGACCGGAGACATGCGCTTCTTGGAGCAGTTCTAAACCGAGCAGTACCGCAGGTGAGGGGCTGGCAAGTCCTGTCGCCCCGTTGTCACCATTGTTACGCAGAAGGAGAATGCAATGCGCGTTTCATATAACTGGCTGCAGGAGCTCATCGACGTTCCGGAGTCGCCGGAAGAGCTCAGCCGCGAATTCATCCGTACGGGCACTGAGGTTGAGGCCATCGACACCGTGGGTGAATCGTTCGACCATGTCGTGACGGCGAAGGTCGTGTCTAAAGAGCCCCATCCGGATTCCGACCACATGTGGGTCACGATGGTCGATGTGGGGAACTATAACCTGGGGGAGGAAGGCTCGCCCGAGCCGTTGCAGATTGTGTGCGGCGCCCAGAACTTCGAACAGGGCGATCACATCGTGACCGCGCTGGTGGGGGCGGAGCTCCCCGGTGGCATCAAGATCAAGAAGAGCAAGCTGCGCGGTGTGGTGAGTTACGGCATGAACTGCTCGGCGCGCGAGCTCGGCCTTTCCGGCGATCATTCCGGCATCATGATTCTGTCCGCGGACGCGCCGGTGGGCGTGCCGTTCGCCGAGTATCGCGGCACGTCGGACACCGTTCTGGACTGCGAGATTACCCCGAATCGCCCGGACTGCCTCTCCATGGTGGGCATGGCCCGCGAGGTAGGAGCCATCTTCGACCGCGACACGCATATCGAGCTGCCAACCATCAAGCAGGAGGTTGGGCGCCCAACGGCCGACGAGGTCTCGCTTGCCATCGCCGACGAGGGGCTGTGCAGCCGCTACGTGGCGCGCATCGTGCGCAACGTGAAGGTGGGGCCCTCGCCGGAGTGGATGGTCGAGCGCTTGGCGGCAGCCGGCGTGCGCTCCATCAACAACATCGTTGACATCACCAACTACGTGATGATGCTTACCGGCCAGCCCCTGCACGCCTTCGACCTCGACACTTTTGCCGAGCGCGACGGGCACCGCCGCGTGGTGGTGCGCGGGGCGCACGAGGGCGAGGTCTTCCAGACGCTCGACGGCGTTGAACGCACGCTCGACGAAGGCATGGGCCTCATCACCGATGGCGAGCGCCCCGTGGCGCTGGCCGGCGTGATGGGCGGCATGGATTCCGAGATTGAAGACGATACGCGTGACGTGCTCATCGAGAGCGCATGCTTTGATGCGGGGCGCACGTCGCACACGAGCCGCGACCTGCAGCTTATCTCCGAGGCGTCGATTCGTTTTGAGCGCCAGGTAGACGAGGCGGGCTGTGTGGATGTGGCAAACATCACGGCAGCGCTCATCGAGGAGCTCGCGGGCGGCGAGGTCGCTCCGGGTTACGTGGACCTCTATCCTGCACCCAAGGTGCAGCCGGAGCTCGTGCTGCGCCAGGAGCGCGTCGACCTCATCTGCGGTGCCCAGATTTCGCCGAAGTTCATCGAGCGCGCGCTCACGCGGCTCGGCTGCACGGTGCGCGCGGACGCTGCCGGTGCCGCGGGCGCGGGCGCTGCGGCCGGTGGCACCGGTGCTGCGGGAACGTTCCGCGTGGTGCCGCCGAGCTTCCGCCCGGACCTCGAGCGCGAGATCGACCTCATCGAGGAGGTCCTGCGCCTTTGGGGCATGGATCGCGTGGAGGCGACCATTCCTGCAGCGAAGAATCACATCGGCGGCCTCACGCACGAGCAGCGTCTGCTTCGCCGCGTGGGTGCCATCTTGCGCTCCTGCGGGCTCAACGAGACCACGACGTACTCGTTCGCCGCACCCGGCGACCTGGAGAAGACTCGCATGAGCACCGAGGGACGCGGCTTGCCGGTCGTCATCATGAACCCGCTCGTTGCCGAGCAGACCGAGATGCGTCGTTCGCTGCTTCCGGGGCTGTTGCAGTCGGTTGCCTACAACAACGCGCACGGCACGGCCAACGTGCACCTGTACGAGATGGGTACGCTCTTCTGCGGTCGCGAGAGCGCGAGCCTGCCCAAGGAGCGCCGTTCGCTCGCCGGCGTGCTGTCCGGCGCGTGGGGCGATGTGACATGGAATCAGAAATTCGCGCCGTTGCGTTTCTTTGACGGCAAGGGTGTGGTGGAAGAGTTGCTCGCTCAGCTCCGAGTCGAGAAGGTTCGGTTCCGCCCTGCCGAGGGCGACGGTTATGCCTTCCTGCAGCCGGGCCGCGGCGCCGAAGTGCTGGCGGGCGGTACCGTGCTCGGATGGGTGGGCGAGATTCACCCCGAAGTCCGCGATGCGTACGGCATCGATCTTCCGGTCGTGGCGTTTGAGCTGAGCCTCGACGCGCTCATCACGTGCTCGCGCGATCAGCAGGCGTATCGCGACTTCTCGTCGTACCCGGCGGTCGAGATGGACCTTGCCATCGTGGTGGACGAGGGCGTTACCTGCGAGGATTTGGAGCGCCGTCTTCAGTCTGCCGGAGGCAAGCTCCTGCGCGGTGTGCGCCTCTTCGATGTGTACCGCGACGACAAGCGCGTGGGTGAGGGGAAGAAGTCGATGGCGTTTGCGCTTACGTATCGCGCCGACGACCACACGCTTACCTCCGAAGAGGTCGAGAAGGTGCACCAGAAGCTCGTGACCAAGGTGTGCAAGGCTACCGGCGGCGAAGTCCGCGCTTAGTACGGCTTGCCAGGTGCCGCACCTCGGCCCTTGGAGCCCGTTCGGCCCTACACTTCTAGCGAGAACGATGTGCGCGCTAGGGCCGGGCAGCTCTGTAGCGAGTTTTCCGCAGCAGGTCGGCATCGCCGACCTGCGAGGACCACGAGCGAAAGGAATGCCCGGCCCTCTTCGGGAGCAAACAGCGATTGGAGCTCTTGTGCCAAGTTGGAACATCCATATTGCCCAGAGCGAGCAGCTCTTTTCCCGCAATGGCGCGGTCGCTTGCACCGTGCGGGACCGCAATGCCTTTCTGTTTGGTGCGCTCGTGCCGGACATCCCGGTGGGCTACATGGTTCCCGACGTGCGCGAGCCCATCGCGTATCGCATCACGCACTTCGCAACGCCCGAGCCTATCCCCAAGCCGCGCGAGCACGAGTTCTGGGCCGATTACGTCGCCCCTGCTGCAGGGCGCCTTGGTATCGTAGAGGGCCGCGTCCCCATTGCCGATGCCATCGCTCCCGCATCGATTGCTATTGAGCGCGAAACGGTCAATCGCATCCACTATCCCCAGCGCTACGAGGGCGTGACCATCAATCCCCCCAAGCAGGGAAGCCCCGCCGACGAAGATTGCTCGACTGCCGCACTTGAGCGCTCGGGCTTTGATCTCTTGCTTGGCGTATGGACACACCTTCTGGCCGATAACATTTGGAACACGCGCGTCAACGAGTTTCTTGATGCGCTTGGCGATAAGCCCAGCGAGCAGTTTCGCATTAAAAAACAGGGAGATTTCGACTGGTTCGGCAAGACACTGCCCATTACCTCGTTTCCTCGCGATACGCCGCGGCTCATTGCGGCCGCCGCGGCGTTTCCGCAGTACGAGCTCGACGAGCGCACGGTGCTTATGACCATCGGCGTCGCACATGAGATTGTCCGGGAGAACCAAGGCGCGCTCGATCACCCGCCCTATCGCCTGCTCACCAGCGAGTTTTTCTCGACCGTGTCCGCTGAGGTTGTCGAGACCACGGACCGACTTTTGGCGGGACGGTTGCAGGGCGCACGTCTTGTTGAGGCGCTGTGAGCGGTTCGCAACACATTCGTTTCGGATATCAACGGTTGTTTCGGAGAGGGTTGAGTAGCTAAGTACCAGGAAACGCATCTACCTGCTGGTTCTATAAAGAGAAACGCTCATCTGCTCGGCACTTGGGAAAACAACCGTTGATAACCGTCGCGAGCTGCCTTTTGCGTCTGAAAAACGTTGCAATCTTTGCTTGTCTTCGGAGTTTACGCATCTTATGCGCTGCCGCTTACGAGCCAAGCGCCTCCCAATCGATGAAGAGCTCCTCACAGAGCGTCCGCTCCTTCTGCATAAGCGCCTCGGTTTTAGGCTGAGGCCGAAACCCCGCACGGCGAGCGATGTGATCGATGGCGGCATGTCGGCGCTCCTCGTCGATAAGCTGCTCATAGGTGAGAAAGATGACATCGATGCCCATGCTTTGAAGGGCAAGGGTACGGTTGGCATCAAGGCCGCCTTGCTCAGCTGAATCATGGGCGAGGTGTCCGTGGCATTCGACGTCAAGTGCTTGTCCACCCTTGCAGCCGGGAAAGAAGAGGTCGCAGTAGCAATGCTGCCTCCCCGCGAGCCGACGCGCTTTACGGCCGAGCTGAACCAGGTGGTTGTTCTCGAAAGACGTAAGTCCTGCGCCGCCGAGCCGCCGGGATGCTCCCAGCAGCATGGAAGTTTGCGCTTCGAGTGGCGAGGCGGTCTGTCCGCTTACCATTTGCGCTGCCTGTCGGAATTGCTTGCTGCCGCGTAGACCGTTGATATGCTCGGCATAGTGCTGAAGTTCATGCACAGTGATGAGCGGAGGGCGCTTCCAGAGGGAGGTGCCATTGCCATGCGCATCTCGAACCTGTTGCCACATGTCGCGCGAGAGCCTGGTGTTTCTTATCGCGTCGAGGTGGGCTTGTGTCTCGGGCGCTGGGCGATAAACGGAAAACGATCCGCAAAGTTCGTACATTGCCATTGCAAGATGCGTAACCGAAACATGTGGTGCCATGGTGAGCAGGGTAAAGAGTGGCGAGCTGAGCGTGATTTCCAGGTCGTTTTCGAAGAAGGAGCCGAGGGGAAGCTCTTGCGACCAAAGGTGCATTTTGACGGAACTGGAGTAGCGCAGATATTTACGCTGCGTAACAAGGACGTGGATGGGTATACCCAGGCCGCCGAGCGCTTCGGGGTTGCGAGCTATCGCGAGTTTTCCAACCCGTGTTGAGATGTCGGGGAGCGGTGGATAGAGCGCGAGAATCTGCGGCGGGGTTCTGAGCAGCCGAAAAGCCGAAACCCCACAGATGAACTCATGCATGGTGCCTCCCCTCCGCACGTGATGTGCCGTAATGATATCAGCCTGCGACGTTTGTCAGGGCAGTTATGTGGGGGAGGGTAGCGTTCTTGAGGAAACTTTCGGATATCAACGGTTGTTTTGGAAAAGACTAGGTAGTTAAAAAACAGCCAAGGTATTTACCTGCTTGTCTTATGAATAGAAGCCCCCGTCTACTCGGAGCTTCCGAGAATAACCGTTGATATCCGGAAGTTCTGTTGCAGGAGTGCCTGGAGAAAGGAAACCGCCCTCGCAGAGGAGGGCGGTTCGATGCAAAAAGTGCTTCTATTCGATGAATAACGTGACGCCTTAGCGCACCTGAGCGACGTAGACCACGTTCGTGGAGCTGCGCTTCCCATCGCCGATGGTGGAGTCGACGGCGGTCTTGGGGTCGCCGACGGTCACGACGGCAACATCGCCGGCGTCCACGTAGCCGCGCTCCTTAGCGCAGTCGATGGCCTTCGCCACGGTGTCGTCCACGCTGCCCTGCGTAATGGCGGCAAGGTGCGGCTCGATGCCCCAGTACATGAGCATCTTCTGCACGGCCCACTGGTGGCGCGAGAAGGCGACAACGGGCGTGCTCGGGCGGAAGTGCGAGATGAGGCGCGCGGTGCGGCCGGTGGTGGTGGGGACAACGATGCACTTGGCGCCCACGGTCGTGGCCATGTTCACGGCGGAGAGGCCCACAACGTTGTTGATCACGCGCGTGCTCTGGCTGCCCTCGGGTACCTTGAGCTCGGCATGCGCCCCCAGGTACTGCTCGGTTTCATGCGCGATGCTCGCCTGCATGCGAACGGCCTCGACCGGGTACTTGCCGGCAGCGGACTCGCCGGAGAGCATCACGGCGTCGGTGCCGTCGTAGATGGCGTTCGCGACGTCAGCGACCTCAGCGCGGGTCGGGCGCGGGTTGCGGATCATGGAGTCGAGCATCTGCGTGGCGGTGATGACCGGCTTGTACGCAGCGTTGCACTTCTTGATCATCTTCTTCTGCAGGTGCGGCACGAGCTCGGGCGAGATCTCGATACCCAGGTCGCCGCGGGCAACCATGATGCCGTCGGAGGCCTTGAGGATCTCGTCGAAGTTCTGGACGCCGAGAGCGCACTCGATCTTGGGGAAGATGCCCACGTGCTCGCCGCCGTTCTCACGGCAGAGCTCGCGGATCTCGCGCACGGCGGCGCCGTTGCGGATGAAGGAGGCGGCGATGTAATCGATGCCCTCCTTCAGGCCGAAGAGGATGTCCTGGCGGTCGCGCTCGGTGATGGCGGGAAGGCCGATCTCGACGTTGGGCAGATTCACGCCCTTGCGCTCGCCGATTTCGCCGTCGTTCTTGACGACGCAGTGCATATCCTGGCCCTCAACGCTCTCGACCACAAGCTCAACGATGCCGTCGTCGATGAGGATGCGCGTGCCGGCCTCGGCCTCGCTGGGCAGATCGAGGTAGTCGAGCGAGATGTGGCTGGCGTCGCCAAGGAAGTCCTCGGAAGTGGGGGCAGCGGTGACGACAATCTTGTCGCCAGCCTTCACCGAGATCTTCTGGTGGTCCTTGAGCAGGCCGGTGCGGACCTCGGGGCCCTTGGTGTCAAGCAGGATGCCGATCGTCATGTCGAGCTCGGCAGCGATGCGGCGGACGCGCTCGATGCGGCCGTGATGCTCCTCGTACGAGCCATGGGAGAAGTTGAAGCGGGCGACGTTCATGCCCGCCTTCATCATCTCGCGCAACGTCTCGTCGTTGTCACAGGCAGGGCCCATCGTGCAGACAATTTTCGTGCGTTTATACATGCAGTCCTCCAATTACACACTGCGTTTATGGGTCTTCTCGTTCAGCGGTGCATTATAGGTGAACTGGCCGGAAAGATAGCCGCTTATCGAAGAAAAACAGCCGATTACCGAATCTGCATTACATAACACAAATACGGGGATTATATTCCGCAATTTTTGCTGAAGAGGTGGGATGCCGGCGAAGGTGAGCTGCGCGGAATGTCGGACGGAGTGTCGGACGATGGCGGGCCGGGCGTCCCGGCGTTGCCGTGCGGAGCGCCCGGCAACGGCGCGCGCGGCAGAATGTCGCCCGGCAACGCCGCACCTGGCAGAGCGCTGCCCGAAAAACGCCGCCACTGAGGTAGGCGGTAGAAACCCCGAGCTTCTGGGCCTCGCGGACCGCGCGCTTGGGTAAAATAGAAGCTTGCATGACGAGCCCTTGCCTCCGGGAATTACGATTGGGCGTTGTGTAGGTATAGGGGGTGCCCCGGGCACCCAGAGTTCAGACGTACCAGGAGGGATACAGTTTGAAAGAGTACCTAGCTTCGGCTGAGGACGTGCTCAAAGAGCAATCCACGAGCGCGGATGCGGGCCTGAGCACTTCCGAGGCGCAAACGCGCCAGGCGAAGTTCGGCCCGAACAAGCTCAAGGAGGAAGAGAAGACCCCGCTGTGGATTCGCTTCTTCCAGCAGATGGCTGACCCCATGGTCATCATGCTCATCGTCGCGGCCGTCATCTCCGCCGTGACCGGCATGATCCAGGGCGAGTCCGAGTGGGCCGACGTGATCATCATCATGGCGGTCGTTATCATCAACTCCGCCCTCGGCGTGATCCAGGAGGCCAAGAGCGAAGAGGCGCTCGCTGCTCTTCAGGAGATGAGCGCCGCCCAGTCCAAGGTCATCCGCGACGGCAAGCAGATCTCGCTGCACTCCAGTGAGCTCGTGCCCGGCGACATCGTGCTGCTCGAGGCGGGCGACGCGGTTCCCGCCGACTGCCGCGTGCTCGAGAGTGCTTCCATGAAGATCGAGGAAGCCGCCCTCACCGGCGAGTCCGTCCCGGTAGAGAAGCACACCGACCCGATCGCGCTCGACGGTGCCGACGACGTTCCGCTCGGCGACCGCAAGAACATGTGCTACATGGGCTCCACCGTGGTGTATGGCCGCGGCCGCGCCGTGGTGTGCGGGACCGGCATGAACACCGAGATGGGTAAGATCGCTGGTGCGCTCAACGACGCCAAGGAAGAGCTCACGCCGCTTCAGGTGAAGCTCGCCGAGCTTTCCAAGATCCTCACCATCCTGGTGATTGTCATCTGCGTGGTCGTCTTCGCCGTCGACGTGCTGCGCGCCGGCATCGGCACCGTCACCGCCGAGCCGCACATGCTGCTCGACACCTTCATGGTTGCCGTGTCGCTCGCCGTTGCGGCTATCCCCGAGGGTCTCGTTGCCGTGGTGACCATCGTGCTTTCCATCGGTGTGACCAAGATGGCCAAGCGCCAGGCGATTATCCGCAACCTCAGTGCGGTCGAGACCCTTGGCTGCACGCAGGTCATTTGCTCGGATAAGACGGGCACCCTCACTCAGAACAAGATGACGGTCGTGAATCACGAGCTTGCCGCTCCCGAGGAGAAGCTGCTTGCGGGCATGGCGCTGTGCTCCGATGCCAAGTGGGACGAAGAGGCCGGCGAGGCCGTGGGCGAGCCCACCGAGTGCGCGCTTGTGAACGATGCCGCAAAGATGGGCATGAAGGGGCTGGACGAGGAGCACCCGCGCGTGGGCGAGGCTCCGTTCGACTCCGGCCGCAAGATGATGTCCGTCGTGGTCGAGGAAGCCGATGGCAACTTCGAGCAGTACACCAAGGGCGCGCCCGATGTGGTCGTGGGACTCTGCACGCAGGTGTATGACGGCGACAAGATCGTTCCCATGACCGACGAACGCCGCGAGCAGATTCTGGCCGCCAACAAGGCCATGGCCGACCAGGCGCTGCGCGTGCTTGCGCTCGCCAGCCGCACCTACACCGAGAAGCCTGCGGACTTCGCTGCCGAAGCGCTCGAGAACAACCTTGTGTTCTGCGGTCTTTCCGGCATGATTGACCCCGAGCGTCCCGAGGTTGCTCCCGCTATCGAGGAGGCCCACGGCGCCGGCATCCGCACCGTCATGATCACGGGCGACCACATCGATACCGCCGTGGCCATCGCCAAGAACCTCGGTATCGTCGAGGATCGCAGCCAGGCCATCACCGGTGCCGAGATCGACAAAATGTCTGAGGAAGAGCTCGATCAGAACATCGAGAAGTACGGCGTGTACGCTCGCGTTCAGCCCGAGCACAAGACCCGCATCGTCGAGGCGTGGAAGTCCAAGAACAAGATCGTTGCCATGACGGGCGACGGCGTGAACGATGCTCCCTCCATCAAGCACGCGAACATCGGTATTGGCATGGGCATCACCGGCACCGACGTTACCAAGAACGTTGCCGACATGGTGCTTGCCGACGATAACTTCGCCACCATCATCGGTGCGTGCGAAGAGGGCCGTCGTATCTACGACAACATCCGTAAGGTCATCCAGTTCCTGCTGTCCGCGAACCTGGCAGAGGTGTTCAGCGTGTTCGCGGCGACGCTCATGGGCTTCACGCTATTCCAGCCCATCCAGCTTTTGTGGGTGAACCTCGTGACCGACTGCTTCCCGGCGCTCGCGCTCGGCATGGAAGAGGCCGAGGGCGACGTGATGAAGCGCAAGCCGCGTAATGCGAGCGACGGCGTGTTCGCCGGCCATATGGGCCTCGACACCGTGGTCCAGGGCCTCATCATCACCGTGCTCGTGCTCACCAGCTTCTTCTGCGGCGTGTACTTCGACCTGGGTGTCATCGACCTTTCCAAGCTGGCCACCTCCATGGCCGACGAAGAGGGTGTCATGATGGCGTTCATCACCTTGAACATGGTCGAGATCTTCCACTGCTTCAACATGCGTAGCCGTCGTGCTTCGATCTTCCACATGAAGAAGCAGAACAAGTGGCTGTGGGGCGCCGCGTTCCTCGCGCTCGTTCTCACGCTCATCGTGGTCGAGGTCGACGCGCTCTCGATGATCTTCTTCGGCGTGGAGCATCTTGAGCCCAAGGGCATGATTACCGCGCTTGCGCTCGGCTTCCTGATCATCCCGTTGGTCGAGATTTACAAGGCCATCATGAGGGCGGTCGAGAAGGAGTAGGCTCCCCTTAACGCTCCAAAGCCCCCGGCATGTCCTTCGGGCGTGGTCCTCGCAGCTCGGCAGAGCCGAGCTACTGCGGGAAACGCCCTCCAGGACAAGCCGGGGGCTTTTGCGTTAGGCGCCTATCCTTTTCTGGACTTGTGTGGGATAGTGCGCGCTTCTGCAGCGCGTTCCGTTCCTGTTTACTTGCCGGTGGGATCTGGAGTGAGTTCGAGGCTTGAGCGTTTTTGAGTGAGGGCCTGTGCGGTAAGATGGGCAGCATATATCAACGTGTTGAAGGGCGGTTGCATGGCAAAACGGGCGCGGAGCAAAGGTGCTGGCCGCGGCAAGCGTGGAAAGACCGCGATGGGGTCGGCCGATGCTGCGCGTGTAGGCGCCGCGCTGCCCAAGATCGATGCGCTGGAGGACGTGCCGGCGTTCACGGATGTGCGGCCGAGCGACGAGCAGCGCGCGGCGTTCGAGGTTTTTTGCTCGGCGGCGGAAACGCCTGGTGAAATGCATTTAGGATGTGTAGTTCGCCTTGACCGCGGATTTCCGTTGGTGGTGACTGCGGAGCGCATGCTGCGCGCGGAGCATGCCGTCGGGTTCGCCAAACAGGATAAGGAGAAGGGCGATGGCCTGCTCCCCGCCGTGGGAGATTGGGTTGCGCTGAGACTTGCCCCCGGGCATGATATGGGCGTTATCGAGCGCGTTTTGCCGCGCCGCACGGTGTTCGAGCGGTGGCGCGGGAAAAATCGCGGCGAGCGGCAGGTTCTGTGCGCGAACGTGGACGTGATTCTTGTCGTTCAGCCACTTGGCGCCGGCGAGGTGCTGCTTGGGCGTATCGCGCGGTCGCTCGTGCTCGCGGCAGACTGCGGCGCCGAGCCGATCGTGGTGCTCACCAAGGCGGATCGCTGCTCTGAGGAGGAGCGCGAGGGCGAGGTGGCTCGCGTGCGGCGCCTTGTGGGCGGCGGGGTTCGCGTCGTGGTGACGTCGTCCGCGACGGGAGAGGGTCTCGATGGCGTGTGCGCCTGCGTGCCCGCGGGTACCTGCTCCATGATTCTGGGCGAGTCGGGTGCGGGCAAATCGACGCTGCTCAATACGCTGCTGGGGCACGATGCGCTCGAAACCGGTGCAGTACGTGCCCGTGACGATGCGGGCAGGCATACGACGGTCGCGCGCGTGATGGTCAAACTGCCAGGTTCTTGCGGTGTGGTGACGGATGCTCCCGGGCTGCGCAGCCTGCCCCTGGTGGGTCATGAGCGCGGGCTTGCCAGGGCGTTCCCCGAGATCGTCGAGGCGTCAAGAGGGTGCCGGTTCAACGACTGCACGCATACGCATGAACCTGGATGCTCGGTACGGGCTGCGGTCGAGGCGGGAGAGATTGACGAGTTGCGCCTCGAGGTGTTCAAGGGGCTGGCGTCTGAGATGCGCGTAAGTGCGCAGAGTCTGGACCCTGATATCCACCTGTAGATTGGTCTTGTCGCGGTGTCTGGGATGCCGGGGTGCGCGCCGAGGCGCTTGATCGGTGATGCATCGGTTCTTCCAAAAGATGAATACCTTTTTCGTTTCCTGTGCGTGCGGGGCTGGCTGAGTGGCCGCCTCGCTTCTTTTGCACTCGAGTAATGCATAAAGAAACAACTGAATAGAAGCTGGGCGTTTAGTTTTCCACCTGCGTTTTGTCAGCGGGTCTCTCACTTTATCGGGTTGATGCCTGCTCTGGATTGGTCCCTCGCGACAATGGCATCAAGGACGAAGTTCCTCACGATGGTTCAAGCGAGGGGGCGGCAGATGAGGCATGGAAAGCGGTTGATCGCAAGCGTTGCGTCGGGTCTTCTTGCCGCTGCGCTGAGCCTGTGGTACGGAGCGTCCCTGCAGGCGGGGGCAGAGCAGGAACGACAGGAGATGCTCGCGGCATATGGAGGGGATCTTGTGAGCGTCTGCGTGGCGTCGCGCGACATCGATGCGGGCGAAACGATCGATGAAGGATGCGTGCGCGTTGAGGAATGGGTTGCAGGCATGCTCCCTTCCGGTGCGCTCACCTCGGTCGATGATGTGATCGGGAAGCAGGCGACCTCGGCGATTCCGGAGCAGGCGGTGCTCTGCCCCCTGTACTTCGAGGCGAGAAGCGGGTCTTTGGATATACCCGAAGGCCGGGTTGCGGTCTCGGTGGGCGTCGACGCCGCCCATGCCGTGGGAGGCTCTATCGAGCCGGGCACGAGCGTCGACGTCTATGTTTCCGCAAACGGCGTGGCCGATCGGTTATGCGGGGCGCATGTAATCGATACCAGCGCACAGGGGCAGGGAGCGGCGAGCGGAGATTTGAGCTGGGTAACGCTGGCCGTTGAGCCCGACCGCGTAACGGAAGTGCTGGCTGCAACGGCAAAGGGGACGATCGCTCTTGCGGCTCCTGGCGAGGGAGCCAATGCAGGCGCTTCAGATGATTCAGTAGATACCGAGGCTTCGAGCGATGCCGTCGGTGAAGGGTCCAGCGCGGCGAGCGCCGGTGCGCCGACGGATGAGCTGGACGAAGGGGGCGACGCGCGATGAAGGATGCGGTATGGCTTGCGTGCTGTCCGCGTAACGAACGCAGGATCGTTCAGCGTGAGATAGAGTCGCGAGAAGTGGGCGCGCGCCTGCTCTGGCTTGATGGGGTGCAGGCTCTCGGGGAGGTGCTCGCGGCATTATCCGAGCCGGTTGATGGCATGGTAGTGCTGGACGACGAAGGCATGCGCAATGAGCTGCTTGCCTTGCTGGCCAAGGTTGCGTCATCTCAGGCGTCGTGTCGTGCCGTCGTTATGGTTTCCGAGCTCGATCCAGCGTGGATTGCCCAGCTATTTCACGCGGGCGCAGCAGAGGTTGTGCCTGTTTCGAGGGAAGAGATGCGGCGCGGATGCGCTGATGGGGCATGCATGGAAAGGGATTGCAACCGCGAGGCTCAGACGCCGCCTCTCGATACCACGCCTGGGCTCGAGGTGCCTTGTGCACCCACGAGGCTTGCCTGTAACGCAACGGAAGCCGTTCACGAACCGGCGCCTCGGGTCCAGGATGGATGTTCGCCGTCCTATACGCAAGATGACCTAGCCGATCTCGATGAGCCGGATGAGGTGCCTTTTGCGCCATGCCGCGCGGAGGACCTGCGGTGCATGGGAGGATCTCGAGCTGCGGGCCCGGATCATGCGGCGCCCGAACCGAGTGGTGAGGAGATTTCGCCGCGCGTAGACACATCTCATGTGGAGGGCACTAGCGAACGTCGAGCGCCAGTGATCTGTGCGGTTTCCGGTGCAGGAGGGAGCGGAGTCACGACGCTCATCGCTGCGATGGCGGCTTGCTCTGCGCATGCCGGCCTTCGGACCGCCGTGCTCGACTTGGACCTCATGTTCGGCAACCTTTACGAGCTCTTTGGCGTGGAGACGCTGCATGACCTTGGTTTGCTTGCGAACCAAGCGGGAAGTTCCCCGTTGGATGAGGCTGCGATCGTGAGGTCTTCGATGCGCGTGGGGCCCGGGCTAACGCTGTGGGGCCCCATCGCCACACCCGAGCGCGCGGAGCTGCTTGGGCGCGCGGTCGAGATGCTCATCGGCGTTCTTCGACGGGAATCGGATGTCGTATTCGTTGACACGTCCCGAACGTGGACTGATGCCGTGGCGGGGGCGGTCGCAGGCTGCGATCGTTGCCTTATGGTATGCGGCCATGCGGTAGGCGCGGCGACGGCGCTCGAGCGAGCGGTGAGCATGGTCAGCCGGTTAGGCGTTCCGCGGACGCGCATGGTCTGCGTCGTAAATCGCTTCGGGCAGCGCGCCTGCACCGAAGAGGAGGCGATGCGCCTGGAGATGGCGGCGTCGCTGAGCGCGAAGACGCGCATCCCCGACGGGGGAAGTACGCTCGCATCGCTTCTCTCGTTTGGACGCATAGAGGATGCCGTGCGCGCTCAGGATGCGTTCGGCAGAAGCATCCATGCGTTTACCCGCAGCTTGCTGCGTGAGCTTGGTTGCTCGATAGGCGCCGATGTGCCAGACGGTGTCCAGGAGGTTTCTGCGCGGCCTCGCCTGCGGTTGCCTTGGAAGAGGCTCGGTGAGGCCTCGTGAGCGTCTTTGAACGATTTGAGCGCGTAAGAAGGAGTGAGGGCCGGCTCGATTCGGGCGGGCGAGGTCACGCGCCGCGGGGAAGGGCGTCGCGCTCTCTTCGCGCCATTGTGCGAGATGCGAAGCGCGACATGCTCGACCGCGTGGGGTTTGCCGAGGTGGCGCGTTTAGCTCGAGATTCCGACACAAGGCATTCTCGCGAAGAGCTGCGTCCTGCGGTGGAAGCGGTGATTAACGCACGAGATACGGGCGAGCTCAGCCAAGAGGACCGTGAAGAGGTCGTGGTCGAGGTCTTGGACGATGTGGTAGGGCTTGGGCCGCTCCAGCCCCTCATCGAAGACGATTCGGTCACAGAAATAATGGTCAACGGATGCATGTCGACATACTTTGAGCAGGCGGGAACGCTGCATGCCATGGGGAGGCTCTTTGATGATGACGAGCAGATTCGTATCCTCATCGATCGCATTATCTCTCCCTTGGGTAGGCGTATCGACGAACGGAGTCCCATCGTCAATGCGCGCCTGAGCCAGGGCTACCGTGTTAACGCGGTGATTCCACCCATCGCGATCGATGGGCCCATCCTCACCATCCGTAAGTTTTCCGATCGCATCAGTTCGCTCAAAGAGCTCGTTGACCTGGGCTCTCTGCCCGAATGGTATGCGCAGCTTCTCTCGTGCGCGGTGTCGCTCCGCCAGGACCTTGCGGTTGCCGGCGGCACGGGGTCGGGCAAGACCACGCTGCTCAATGCTCTGTCATGCGAGATTCCCGTAGGCGAGCGCATCGTGACGATTGAGGATTCCGCAGAGCTCAAGTTCTCGCGGCACCCGCATGTGGTGAGGCTCGAGGCCCGTGCGGCATCGATAGAGGGGGAGGGTGAGGTGACGATACGAGACTTGGTAACAAACGCCCTGCGCATGAGGCCCGACCGCATCGTGGTAGGAGAGGTTCGAGGGGCGGAATGCATCGATATGCTGCAGGCCATGAACACCGGGCATGACGGATCGCTCACGACCTTGCACGCGGGAACCGAGGAGGAAGCCGTCGTGCGTCTCACGCTGCTCGCACGTTACGGCATCAATCTTCCCTCCGAGCTTATCGAAGAGCAGATCGCGATGGCGCTCGATGGAATCGTCATGTCTGAACGCCGGGCCGATGGCAAGAGATTCGTGTCGTCGTATTCAGGGGTGGCGAGAGGGGCGGGGGGAGGCGTTGAGCTTGAGCAGTATGTGACCTTCGACCGGGCGGCAGGAGCGTGGGAGCTTGTACGGGAACCGCCGTTTATCGCCCAAGCGCTCGAGGCTCATGTTCTTACAGAAGAGGAGGTATCGGCATGGCGGGATATATGCCCTTCGTGATCGGGGCGCTTGTGGCTGTGTGCACGGCCTGCCTGTTTGGCTGCTTTTCGGTAGGGGGCGTGCCAGGGCGCTCGGTGCCCACCTCTGCGGGTGCGCGGCAAGTCTCGGTAGCAGGGATGAAAGAGGGGCTGCTCGCTTTCTCGAGAAGGCTAGGCGAGATGGTCCCGCAGCAGATCTCGGGAAATTCCGTGGTGCGGCGTTGCGTGACGGAGATTCCTTTCGATGGTGGGGACTACGTTACCAAGCTTGGCATGCTGTTGTGCGCCGATGCCGCCTGCGGCCTTGCGGGGGCCGTCGTCTCGTTCTCTTTGTGGGGGTTCGCCGCAGGCCTTGTGGCGTTTTGGGCCGTTCTGGGCTTACGGTCATCTCGGAGGATGCGCTCGGAAGAGCGGCGTATAGAGGCGGAGATGCCGGAGGCGTTCGCCGCACTTGCCATCGCGCTCGGTTCGGGGCACTCGCTTGCCCAAGGCATGCGCTTCGTGGGAAGCCATGCTCAAGAGCCGGTGAAATCGGAGTTCACGAGGGTGTCGCACGCGATAGATTGCGGGGTCCCCGCCGCGTCGGCGCTTGACGATTTGCTCGAGCGCCTGCCTGCCCCCGGGTTGGGGTTCGTATCGCTCGCTTTGAAGATATCCCAGCGCACGGGCGCGCCGCTGCGCGACCTACTCGCAGATGCCGCGGAGATGGTGGGCGAACGCATGGAGCTCGCGCGCCGGCTCGATGTGAAAACGTCTCAAGCACGTATGTCGGCGCGCTTGGTGGCCCTCATGCCGGTGGCGATGGTCGGTCTGCTCACACTGCTCTCAGGCGATTTCAGGGCGGGCCTTGCAACGCCCGTTGGGGCTGGCAGCGTGGCCGTTGCTCTTGCCTTAAACCTGCTTGCGTGGTGGATCATCCGGCGCATGATGGAGGTGGATGTGTGATGTCCGCGTCGTGGTTGGGGCCTTGCGCGGTCGGCGGTGCATGGGCAACGTTCCTGTGGCTTTTTCAGGGGGTCGAGCCGGGTGAACGGCAGGAGGCTCTGGCTAGGATGGCTGCGATTGGCAAGGCGATTGCAGGAAGGGCGCGCGCCGTGGGGATCCGGCTCGTAGAGCTGGTTCCGCTTGCACCCGATGCTGCTTATGGCCGAGCGTCCCTTGGAGAAATCTCCGAAATGATCGATGTTGTACGGCTCGGGCTGTCTGCAGGGCTTTCGTTTGATGCTGCGCTCGAGTTGTACTGCGCCAATCGGACCGGGCGCCTCGCGGACCTTTTGAGTGAAGCACGCATGTCGTGGCAGATGGGTCTTGGAACACGCGAGGAGGAGCTTTCGAGGGTCGCCCGCGTGCTGGGTGAAAGGGCCTTGGAGTCGTTTGCCGCAACGGTCTCACAGGCGCTCGGGCTGGGTGCCCCGCTGAGCGAAACGCTTGCCGGGCAAAGTAGGGAAATCAGGTTGGCGCATCGGGCCGATGTCGAGCGAGAAATCGAACGTATTCCGGTCAAGTTGCTCATACCCACCGGAACGCTGATTCTACCAGCGCTCTTACTGTCAATCGTGGGTCCGCTGCTCGCTGCGAGCGGCATGTTGTAGGGAGGGTGCTCATGAAAGGCTGGCTGAGGATTCAACAGAGTTACCGAAGGGCTGTTGAAAGTGGAGGGATGTGGTTTTCCATGAAAAGGGACATCGTTCGCTTGCGCGTGATGCATGCCATAAACAGACGGCTGGGCGAAGCAAGCAGGCTGGCTGCAGAAGAAAAGGCGCAGGGAACGACGGAGTACGCCATTTTGGTTGGCGTATTAGTTGTAATCGCGATAATTGCAATCATCGCATTCCGGGATAGGGTCAGCGAGCTCTGGAATGCCATATCAGACGGCATTAACAGTTTGTAGCGCGTCGAATGCGTGAGCGTGGCAAAGACTTCGTGCGCTCGCAGGGAAGATCGCGGGCATCGGCTGGGGACGAGCTGCGCACCGGCGGTTCTCTCAGAGCGCGGCTTGCTTGGTGCGCCGCCCCCATGCTCTGCCTTGCGGTGATTGCTGCCTCCCTGTTGGGGTTCGGGGCGATTGCGCATGGGCGGTTAGAGGATACGGCGGCGCATGGGGAGGTGTCGCCTGCTGTTGAAGAGGGCGTCCAAGGGGAACGCGTTTCTAGCGGCGAAGGCTCTACCGATGCATCCGCTCGAGCCGATGGCGCAGGAGGAGGTGACGCCTCATATGGCCAGGATTCTTTGTTGGGGCGTTCGGGCGCGAGGGAAGAGGAGGCGGGCGCCGGCGATTCCCATGCTTCGACAGCCGCCTCGCTTCTCGCCGAGTTGGATCGGCTTTCGGCGGATCGCGAGGCGGGAGAAGGGCAGGTGGCGGTTGAGCTTCGCATGGACGAGGGACTTGTTCCTGCGGCCCGCTCCGTGCTCCAGGTGTATCAGGGTGTCGAAGGCGCCCGCTTGTATTCCAGTGGCTACCTCGACCTAAAGGGAAATGCTTGGGGCGCCATCGTTCAGGCTCGTTCTGGCTGCATTGATGTGGTTACGGTGGCCGCCTTGGAAGAAGATTCGGCTTCGACGGTGCGTGCGGTTCGGATGTTCGCTACAGACGATGCAGAGGATTAGGTTCGGGCAGGAGGAGGGCCGTCCCAAGTGTGTCGCCGGTGCGGGCGCTTGCTGGGTTCGGCCTAGTGAGGGGGGCATCTTGGGGAGGGAGATATGGACGATAGAAAGCACCGCGCAATCGTCCTGCGCGAGATTGCCGAGGAATCATGTGCCCAAGCGACGCTTGAATATGCTCTCACCGTCATCGCTTTCATGGCGATGGTCTCGGGCTTGGCGTTGCTTTGGCATGCGGGCGCGGACGGAGCGCTCGCGCGCGCAGTCGAAGAGGCAGCGTCGCATGCGCTGGATGGGTTGGGGTTGCTGGATATCTCGCTGTATTAGGCAGGGGTTGCGGCGGCCCGGGGCGTCAGCCGCCTTGAGCGCAGCGCATGAAGAGCGCGCCCAGGCAACGGTGGAAGCCGCAGTGCTCCTGCCGGTCTTCCTCACCCTGCTGCTTCTTGCTGTGCAGCCCGTTTGCGTGCTGTACACGCGCGCCGTGATGGAGTCTGCGGCGGCGGAAACAGCGCGACTGATGGTTACGGCTGAAGGGGAAACGGACGAGAGCATTCGGGCATTCGCTCTGAGGCGTCTGGCAGCTGTGCCCGATATCTCGATATTCCATGCAGGAGGTCCGCTCGCATGGGATATCGAGATGCAGGCGGCATCGAGCGGGGGCGGCGAAGTGATGGTCTGCATTACGGGTGCGGTAACGCCGCTGCCGGTAATCGGAGCCTTCGCGCATGCATTCGGTGCGGTGAACGGCCAGGGAGATGTGGAGATGTCGGTCCGGGCGAGCTATGACGGCAGGCCGAGTTGGCTGGAGGGCGATTATGGAACGTGGACGCAGCGCTGGGATTGATCTGTTTCTTGAAGACGGCGCGTATACGACGCTCACCTCTGCGGTGTCGATTCTTGTGATTCTCTCTTTGCTGTTTGCCATCGCGAGCGGGATTTGGAGCATGTCGCGAGCCGGAGATACCCAGGTGGCGGCCGATGTGACCGCACTTGCCGGGGCGAACGTCGTGTCGTCGTATCACACGGCGGCTACGGTGCTGGACGCCTCGGTGCTAAGCATGGGGCTTGCGGGGCTCTGCGTAACAGGTGCCGGGCTGGTTGGGCTCTTGATCCCAGGCGTGAACGCAGTTGCTCCTCAGACGATCAGTGCGGGATTGCGCATGCTCGAGGCCCGCAACAAGTTGGCAACCTCGGCGTCGAAGGGGCTAAAGGCACTCGAGTCGTCGTTGCCGCTCATCATTGCTGCAAACGGCACGCGCGCGTGCGCGGCTCAGGGAAGCGATGAGGTGGTGTTCACGGGGACCGCGCTTGCCGTGCCGCTTTCGTCTGGCTCCGATTTCCCCGCGCTTGAGGGGGAGCAGGTTTCCACGGAAGGCATCGAGAGCGCTGCAGGAGAGCTTGACGAGGCCGCCCAAGAGCTCGCTGCAGCCGCAGAGGAGACGGCGAAGGCAAAAGAGGAGGCCTGGCTTGCTGATTGCGGCAGCGATGGGCGGAACATGCAAGAGCGTGCCGGGAAGCTCTCGGCGCTTTCCGGCGCGGAAAACCCCGACTACGCCTCGAGCATCACCTGGGAGCCCGAGGTCGCGCTCAATCGAACGCGGTCATATTACGCCTGGCGTCTCGAGCACGACGAACCGGAGAGCGCAAGCGTCGAGGCGGCTGCCGATTCCGCTGCCCGTAAGGCGTTCTATCGATATGCGGTCGATCATTTTCGAAGCGCCCATGTCGTTGAGTCTGGCGGCAGGGTGACATCGACGGTGGAGCTCTTGCCGCGCAATACCGATGAGGTCCGCACAACAACGCTCTATACCGAGAGCGTGTGGCCAACGACTCGCGGAGGAAGCGGGCTTGTCCTTCATTATGGGGAGGCTTGCCCCGGAGCTGAGGGCGCCGCCGGACCGTTGCGATCTCTTGCCGATGTCGAGACGGGAGCGGTTCGCGAATGCCCTGTGTGCCATTTCGGGATCGGCGATGTTGGAAGGGTCCCTGCTGCATCGACTTCGATTGACAACGGCTACGAATACCATTTGCGCGCCTTTACCGAGGCTCTCGATGCATACGTATCATGTCGAAATCGGGAGCTCGAGCTTGAGCGGGCGGCGCAAGGTGCGGCGGAAACGGCCGGCGACGCCTTCGATGAGGCGCTTTCGGTTCTTTCGACCAAGCGGCCGCGCATCGCTCCTCCCGGAAGATATGGCGTGGTTTCCCTTGTGGTGTCGGGCGAGCTGTCTTCCCCGGACGGCCTTGACTCAACGTTCGCCGAAAGCCCGAGCCTGTCGCGACGGGGTGCGCTGTCCGCTGCCGTGCTCGCGCCCGATGCCGCGACCAATACGAATAACGTCTTGTCGTCGTTCTTCAGCTCTCTTGAGCATAGAACCGGCGGAGGCGGCGCGGTTGGATTGATTGATGACGTTATGGGGTTATGGGGCTCGCTGCTCGTTTCGTACGGGGATGTGAGTGCCGGGCTATCGGCGCTCATGGATGATCTTATCGGCGGGCTATCCGCTGTCGGGATGGGCCCCATAGCGTCATGGCTGAGTGACCGGATTGACAGCGCGGTGCGCGGCCTTGGCTTCGAGCCGGTAGACCTGAGTTCGCTTAAGTCGGTTCTTACCGATAGCGGTAATGTTCTCTCCCATGCAGATGTTCCTGCCCTAGCTAACGCTCAGGAGCTTTTGCGCTCCATTCCCTTGGGAACGACCGACCCCTCGGCGCTGTTGCAGGCGCTTCAGTACGAAGTCGGCGAAGAGGTCTTGTCTGCATCCCTCACAATCGCGGAGATTCCCCTGCCGGGAGGAGGGTCAATCCCCCTCACCGTACGCCTTTCGGATGTGGTCGGGTCGGCGGAGGGCAAACCATGATGTGTTCGCGATCACATACGCGTTTACTTGAAATGGCGCGCGGGAAGTGCACTGCGCTCTCTTGGCTGCGACATAAGGGTGGCATATGGCTGGCGTTCACGGGCCGAGCCAATCATCGTTGCAGCTTGGCAGGAGAAGAACGCGCGCAGGCGACTGTTGAGATGGCAGTCGTCGTCCCCGTACTTCTCGTTCTCGCGCTCATCGTATACAACATCATGTTGTTTGTGGCTGCGACAGCTCGGTTCGATCGAATCGCCCCCGATATCGTGGCCGCGCATGCCGTCTCTCCTTCGGGAGAAAGCGATGGCTCGACGGATGACAGCGTGGGTGTGATCGAATCCCAGATAGAGGGTGCCATGGCCGGCTACGACGTGGAGATTGAGGTGACGTGCACCGAAGGGGGAGCTAGTTCAGGGGATGACCTCCTCACCCTGATTGGGGGCTTGCGAACCTATCGATGTTCGATGCGCATGAGGCCTTGGCCGAGTTCTCTTTCCATTGCGGGTGTCGACCTCGGTGCGCCGGTCGCGTTGGCGCATCATCGCGATGTGACGGTCGATCCCTGGAGACCGGGGGTGGTGATGTGATGCAGAGAGGGAGTCGCTCGCACATAAAGAGGCTTGCGAGGTCCAATCGTCTCGATGAGCAAGAAATCCGTCACGTTGTGCGGCGCCTGGGCTGGGACGATCGCATGGTCGTCATCGCGGCAAGCCCGCTACGCCGGTTGCTTGGTTTGGCGGCGTGCGTTCCATCAAAGATAGATGGGTTGGATGATGCTTCGATCGTCATGGTGTTTCCGAGCTGCGCGTCGGTGCATACATGGTTTATGCGAAGGGCGATTGATATCGTTTTCGCAGGTCCTGAAGGCGAAGTGTTGACTCGGTTCGATGGCGTTCCGCCGTGGCGCATTCGGTCGTGCCGAGGGGCTTGGTATGCAATTGAGCGGTTCTCTGCGGGTTGATAGCGGCGCCCGGCGGCAACATCGATTTCGCGAATTAATGACGGTACCCGGAAAGATGATGTGAGAAGCCGTTGAGCGGAAAGCCTTCCCGCGGCATGCCGGGTTGCAGACTGGGTGGAAAACAAAAACGGCCCCGTTTCCGGGGCCGCAAACTTCGAAGGTGGTCAGAGAGGGATTCGAACCCCCGACACGAGGATTTTCAGTCCTCTGCTCTACCAACTGAGCTATCTGACCGGGTGCTGTAAGCAGGACAGCTCGATAACTATACCAAATCGACGGTAAGCGTCAAGTCAAAATATGCGATATCGAACAAAGTTCGTTCCATGGCGCTATACTCATAGTTCACCTAGGTGCGTTAGGCGAGTAAAACGCGACCAGCAAGATGGTTTTTGGATTGAATAGGTCGGGCGCGCCGTTGATGAGGAGAGGGAAGCGATGGAGCGAATCCGTGGAGTCAACCTTTCGGGATGGTTCATACCCGAGCCGTGGGTCACCCCCTCGCTGTTCGCCGCCACAGGTGCTTCGAACGAAGTTGAGCTGCAGGTCGCGCTCGGCTCGGTTGCCTACAACGAGCGCATGCGCCAGCATTATGAGACGTTCATCACTGAGGATGATTTCCGCCGCATGTCGGCTATTGGCCTCAATGCAGTGCGCTTGCCGGTGCCGTGGTACGCCTTTGGTTCTCAGGGCGATGGCGAGGTCTACATCCCGCTCGTCGATTACATCGACCGTGCCTTTGAATGGGCGAAAAAGTTCGGCATGCAGGTGCTGCTCGATTTGGCAACGGTTCCGGGCGGCCAAGGAGATTCGAATAATTCTCGGAGCACGCCGGAATCCACGGTCGATTGGCATTCCTCGGCCAACGGGCGGCACATCGCTCTCGGTGTGCTCGACCGCCTGGCTACGCGATATGGTATGCGTGCGGAGATCATGGGCATCGAGCTGCTCGACTCGCCCATCATGAGCGTGCGCAAGAACCTATTCACCACGACCGATGGCATACCGAGCCACTACTTGCGAAACTTCTACCGCGATGCCTATGGCATCGTGCGCATGCACATGCCCGAAGAGAAGATGGTGGTTTTCTCGGCCTCTGGCTATCCGTCTGCATGGAAGCATTTCATGCGGGGCGACCAGTATAAGAACGTGTGCATGGACGTTCACCTGTACCATTACCGCGACGAGATGGCGATCGGCATCACAACGCCCAAGGGCCTCTCGTCTGCGATCGCGCGCAACAGGCGACTGATCAAAGAGGCGCGTGCGGCGGGTTTCCCGGTCATCGTCGGCGAGTGGTCCGGAGCTGCCGTGTTCTCGAACGTGTCGGTCACGCCCGAGGGCCGCGCGGCATATGAGCGCGTGTTCATCTCGAACCAGATGGCGTCGTTTGCGGATGCCTATGGCTGGTTCTTCCAGACTTGGAAGACCGAGAAGCGCATAGCGGCATGGGACGCCCGCGCTGCGCTCGGTACGCTCGAGCGCGCGATGCTCGACTAACGAAACCTCATAGACGTTATGGCTAACCAGGGAAAACTCTTCATTGTGGGAACGCCGATCGGCAATTTGGGCGACCTCTCGCCCCGCGCGGTCGAGGCGTTCCGCGCGGCCGACGCCGTGTGCTGCGAAGACACGCGCGTGACGGGGAAGCTGCTCTCGGCGGCGGGCGTATCGCGGCCGCTCATTCGCTGTGACGAGAACGTGATTGCTGGGCGCGCTCCTTCCCTGGTCGATCGCATGCTGGCGGGCGAGGCGCTCGCCTTTGCATCCGATGCGGGCATGCCGGGGGTGTCGGACCCCGGGCAGGTGCTCGTGGACGCGGCGCGAGAGGCGGGCGTGCCGGTGGAGGTCGTTCCCGGTCCGGTGGCCTGCGTGACAGCGCTCGTCGCATCGGGCATACCTTGCGACCACTTCTTTTTCGAGGGCTTCCTGCCGCGTAAGGCGGGGGAGCGCGTGCGACGCCTACAGCAGCTCATGACGGTGCCGGGAGCGCTTTTGTTCTATGAGTCTCCCCATCGCGTCGCGGCAACGCTCGAATCCGTGGCCAGCGTGTTCCCGACGCGCGTTGCGGCGCTTTGCCGCGAGCTGACAAAGCTGCATGAGGAAGTGCTTCGTGCTCCCGCGCCAGAGCTCGCTTCTCAGGTTGCGGCTCGTATCGAGGCGGGCGAGCCGGTGCGCGGGGAGTGCGTGGTCGTGGTGGCTCCGCCGAGTGCGGAGGAGCAGGCCGAGATGGCCGCCCGCACGGCAGCGGGCATGAGCGCGCTTTCCGTGGATGGTGCTGCGCCAGATCCCGAGGAGGCTTTGCGCGCCGATATCGCCGAGGGGCTCGCTTCGGGGGAGCCGGCCAATGCCCTGGCCAAGCGCCTTGCCCAGAAGTACTCTCGCCGCAAGCGGGAAGTCTACGCCCTCATCCTCGCATCAGAAGGTGCGATGTGATAAAACGAACCCGGTTCGTTTTATCATTCTGCGTCCAACGTTCGCCTGCGGTATCATTATCCCCTGCACGTCAGCCCGTCATGAGGGAGAGGACCGCACCGTTATGGAGCATTCGAAGCCTTCGTATTACATCACGACACCCATTTACTACGTCAACGCCAAGCCGCACCTAGGCACGGCGTACTGCACCGTCCTTGCCGACGTGCAGGCTCGTTTCCAGCGCGCATGCGGTAAGGACGTCAAATTCCTTACCGGCATGGATGAACATGGCGAGAAGGTTGCCGAGGCGGCCGAGAAGAACGGGTTCGATTCTCCGCAGGCATGGTGCGACTCCATGGAGCCCGCCTTCCGCGATCTGTGGGAGACGCTCGAGATTTCTAACGACGACTTCATTCGCACCACGCAGCCTCGCCATATTGCGAGCGTGCAGAAGTTCCTGCAGGCATTGCTGGACCGGGGTTATATCTACAAGGGCTCGTATGATGGCTGGTACTGCCGTCCGGAGGAAACCTACTTCACCGAGACGCAGGTGCGCCACCATGAGGAAGACCGCGTGGCGGCTGGAGAGTCCCCGGCCGATCCAGCGCACCCGCTCTGCCCGGATTGCGATCGCCCGCTCGAGCGCATCGAGGAGGAGAGCTGGTTCTTTAAGCTTTCCGAGTTCCAGCAGCCACTCCTCGACTTCTACGAGGCCCATCCCGATTTCATTCAGCCGGAAACGCGCAAGAACGAGGTCATCTCGTTCGTAAAGGGCGGCCTCAAGGACCTTTCCATCAGCCGCTCCACGTTCGACTGGGGCGTGCCGTTCCCCTTTGACGACAAGCACGTTGCCTATGTGTGGGTCGACGCGCTCATCAACTACCTTTCTGCCGTTGGGTACGGCGCCGAGGGCGATGAGGCTGCCGACAGCCTCGCATTCCGCTGGCCCGCGCAGGTCCATGTGGTTGGCAAGGACATCATCCGCTTCCATTGCGTCATTTGGCCGGCGCTTCTCATGGCGGCGGGCCTGCCGTTGCCCGAGCGCGTGTTCGTTCACGGCTTCTTGACTGTGCGCAACGAGGAGACGGGCAAGGCCGAGAAGATGTCGAAGAGCCGCGGCAACGCTATCGCGCCGGAGGAGGTCATCGATCTTCTGGGCGTGGAGGCGTACCGCTATTACTTCATGAGCGATGTCGCGCACGGCACGGATGCACCGATCAGCTGGGGCCGCATGCGTCAGGTTTACAACGCCGATTTGGCCAATAGCTGGGGAAACCTCGTAAGCCGTACGCTCAACATGAGCATGAAGTACTTCGACGGGTGCTCGCCGGCGCGCCCGGCAGACCTGGGCGGCGCATCGCCCGTGCGCGATGCCTGCGAGGGCGTGTTCGACCGTTATGCGCAGGCGATGGAGGCTATGGACTACGGCACCGCCGCATCCGAGGTGCTTGCGATTGTCTCGGCCGCTAACCACTACATCGAGGACACGGCGCCGTGGGCGCTTGCCAAAGACCCCGAGAAGGCCGGTGAGCTGGCGAGCGTGATCTGGAATCTGCTCGAGGTCATCCGCATCGCAAGCGAGCTCTATGATCCGTTTATGCCGAAGATCTCGGCCGAGGTTCGTCGCCGCCTGGCGCTCGATCCGGAGCCGTCGCGCGACCTTCGTGATGCCTGCGAGTGGGGCGGCCTGGTGGGTGGCCAGCCCGTCGAGAAGGGCGAGCCTCTCTTCCCGCGCTTGGTCGACTAGCCGCAACGGAACGCCTGCCGCTTTGCTCCGGTCGGCAGCATTGCGTTTTTTTTGGCTCTTGTTTGCTGCGCCCTTCTGCGCCGAATTGCAGGAGGGCGCTTGCATGGTATCGGTGTTTTTAGATTGGAAAAGCCGATCTTGGCTAAAAATGTCGATTTATGGCGCTCGGTGTCGCGGGGATAGCGATGGATGCCGCGGTTTGGAGCCAATCTCCTGAGCTTTATTGATGCTTTTGCGGCTTTTGGCTGGTTCAAGGGGCGATCGGACTGCATAGTGTGGGCTACGCTGCCATTCCCAGCGCCATAAATCGACATTTTTAGCCAGAATCGGCTGAGGCTGATGCGTTTGCGCGACGCGCCGCGATGAAAGGAGCTCCCATGACCATATCTCCGCTTGCCAATCGTGCTGCCACGCGCGAGCTGCTCGATGAATTTGGCCTCGCCACCAAGCATCGTTTCGGGCAGAATTTCCTCATCGACAACCATGTGATCGAGCGTATCTGCGGGTTGGCGGAGCTTACCGGCACGGAGCGCGTGCTCGAGGTGGGGCCGGGCATCGGAACGCTTACGCTGGCGCTCGTGCAAGAAGCGGCGCGTGTCGTATCCATCGAGATGGACAGCGCGCTCGAGCCGGTGCTCGATGCGCATACGGCAGACTATCCCAACTTCCGCTACCTCATGGGCGACGCTCTTCGCGTGTCGCCAGAGCGCATCGTGGAGGCAGCGGGCGCCCCGCCGACGCATTTCGTGGCGAATCTACCCTACAACGTGGCAGCGACCATCATCTTGGACTTCTTTGAGAAGATGCCCGACCTCGAGCGCGCCGTCGTGATGGTGCAAAAGGAGGTCGCCGACCGCATCTCCGCACAGCCCGGCAGCAAAGACTACGGGGCCTACACCGTCAAGCTTTCGCTCTTTGCACAGGTAACTGGCCGGTTTGAGGTGCCACCGCGCTGCTTCATGCCAGCCCCGCACGTCGATTCCGCCGTGGTGCGGCTCGATCGCCTTGGGTGCGAAGCGGAGGGCCTTGTTGCGAGCGCCGGCGCTGGTTCCGTGCAGGCACAACATGGCTCAGATACAGCGGACTTCGTTTCCAAGGTGTGCCGAGTGGTCGACGCGGCGTTCGCGCAGCGACGCAAGACCATCAGGAATTCCATGGGATCAAACGGGTTTGCCAAAGATGCGCTCGACGCCGCATTCGAGGCCACGGGTATCGCGCCGACCGCTCGTGCCGAGACGCTCTCAACCGAGCGATTCGTTGCGCTTACCCAGGAGCTTGCTCGCCTGGGCGGGCTGCCCGAGCCGGGAGCGCGGGGCAGGGGAAACCGATGACTTCCGCGCCGCTTTCGTTCGCCAAAACGGTCAAGAAAAAGCAACGTTCCTTTGAGCTTCCCGTACCCGCGGCCCCGCTTGCCGATACCCATGCGCACCTCACCTGTTTCTGGAACAAAACGCCCGCCGAGGCGCTTGCACGCGCTGCTCGCGCGGGAGTGCGTTCGCTCGTTACGCTCTGGGACCCCATCGCAGACGACTTCGACTCCTTTCCTGCATTTCGCGCATGGCTTGCCGAACAGCTCGCCGCGGCGCGCGAGCAGGCGGAACGCGAGGGCGCTTCCCTCGGCCTTTTCGATAACGTCCGATTCCTTGCGGGCGTGCATCCTTATGGAGCGCTCGATTTCATGAGCCGGGAATCCCAGGTGCTCCGCCAGCTCCGCGAGGCGCTTTTAGATCCGCTGTGCGCGGGGATAGGCGAGATTGGTCTCGACTACCACTTCGACGCGGATGACAACATCGAAGCAGCTCCGCATGACGTTCAGATTGCGTGCATGGAATCGCAGCTCGCGCTTGCCAGCAAGAACGGGGTTCCCGTCGAACTGCATCTGAGAAACGATGCGGCCGACGAAGCTCGCGAGGCGCACGCAGATGCCTACCGCGTGCTGCAAGAGTACGGCGTGCCGCAGGCTGGCTGCGTACTCCACTGCTTTACTGAAGATCTGCCCACTGTGGAGCGCTTTTTTGGTCTCGGCTGCTATATAGCGTTCGGCGGGGCTGCGACGTTCAAGCGCAACGAGGGCATTCGCGAGGCCTTCGCCGCCTGTCCGCTTGATCGCATCCTGTTCGAAACCGATTGCCCTTATATGGCCCCTGAACCCATTCGAGGGGTGGAGTGCGAGCCCGCGATGATCGGATTCACCGCCGATGCGCTCGCCCACGACCGTGCCGAGCGCACGGGCGAGGACCCTGGCCTGGTCGCGCGTGCCGCATGGGAGAACGCACGCCGACTGTTCTTCTAAATCGATGCCTCCAGAGCGGGTATAACAACTGCACGAAACGATGCTGAGAAGCGGGGGCTTTCCATGGCGAAAACAAAGGGCGCAAAATCGGCGGCGAAAGAGGTAGAGAAGAGTGCTCGCAAGCGCGCGAAAGCCAGTAGGAAGATGAGGGAGCGGGCGGATGCATCGCTCGATGCCGATACCCGCGTAAGCGAGGAAGCCCGGCGCAAGGCATTGAAGCGCGAGCTGAAGAAGCACGGGAAGGCGAAGAAGGACGCGCGCGCCATCATACGAGAAGAGGCGCGCGAGCATGCCGAGGCCAGCAAGGCCATTCGCAGGGAAACTGATCGAGCCATCAAGAGCATTGCCGCTCAGGCGGCTGTTGATGCGGCGAATACTGCCGCCCAGACCGCCGCGCGCGCGGCGCAAGAGGCGGCGCGCCACCTCTCGCCGCGCTATTCTGCCCCATGCCCTGTCGCGGGGCGCACGGCGCTGGGGTCGTGGGACCTGCACAATCACTCGGTCTTCTCGGACGGCTCTTGTACGGTCGACGAGCTCATTGCCGGGGCGCGCGCGGCGGGCCTCACGCGTATTGCCATTACCGATCACGATTGCCTCTCCCAGCTTTCCTTTATTCGTGCGAGGTCGCGCGAGCTAAGTTTTCCGGTGCTTGCGGGCGTCGAGGTGTCGGCGCATGATCCGGCGACGGGGCGCAAGGTGCACGTCCTGGGCTTCGGGCTGGAGGCGACCGCAGACGGTTCAGGGCCGGTTGAACGGCTCGTCGCGCCCACGCTGTTCGCGCGCACGGCGACCAGCCTATGGCAAGCATGGGTACTCAAGCGCGAAGACGTTGAGTTCTCCGGTCACAGGCTCTCGTTCGACGAGGTGTACGATGTCGCGAGGGCAAGCACGGGCATCTACAAGCAGCACATCATGGAGGCCCTCACGCGGCGCCCGCATACCGACCCCGATTACCAGTTCTGCTATCAATGCTGGTTCAAGGGAGATAGCCCGGCGAATCGCACCGTCGAATATCCGACGGCGGTCGAGGCGGTGCGCGCCATCCGCGAGCAAGGGGGCGTGCCGGTTCTTGCGCATCCGGGGCAGACGAAGTCGTGGGCCATCGTGCCGGAGCTCGTTGGCGCAGGACTCATGGGTATCGAGGCGTTCCATCCGGACCACGGGCCCGTTGAAGAGGGGCTGGCATTCGAGCTTGCCGAGCGTCTTGGCCTCTTCGTGACGGGCGGCAGCGACTATCATGGCAAGTACGGTAGCTCCCCCGCGCTAGGAACGAGCTTCGTGTGCCCAGAAGAGGCGGGGAGCAAGGTCGAGGGGCTGTTTGCCAGCGAGGCCGCGCTTTCGTAGCCCGCATCCACGTGCATGTTGCGCCTTGAGCGCGGGGCGATGGCCCCGGTTTCTGCTACGCTTTGGGCGCCGGGCACTGGGGCCGGGCGATAATCTCAATCTCCGCTACGCCTTGGGCGTCGTGGCGATGACCTCGGTTTCTGCTACGCCCGGCTCTCCCGTGAAGAAGCGCGTGAAGCGGTCGAACTGCACAAGGAGCCATTCAAGCGGCGAGGGGGCCCGGACCTCCTCTGCGGCAACGAGCTCAACGGAGGCGAGCTCCGTTTCTCCCTGACAAAGCGCGAGGGTCCCTGCATGGTCGCCGCGCTGCACGTCGCCAGAAAAATCGACGGTATCGACCTTGAGCGAAATATCGCCCTCGAGGTCGAAGTAGCTAACGGTAGCGTTGGCGTCGGCAACGGTGGCGTCGACGGTCTTGTCGGTCCAATCCGTATCGGTCACGCGCGCAATGAGCGGGTCACCGTCGGGCGTGAGCTTGCTACTCTCAAAGAGCGGAACGGTTTTGAGGTGCTCGTAGTACCAGTTAGCGAGCGTTAGGGTGTTGCTGAAGCGGGAATCGTTGTCGCTGCAACCCAAGACAACGACGAAGACCTCTTTCCCGTCGCGCTGGAACGTTCCCACAAAGCAGGTTCCCGCATCGTAGGTGGTGCCTGTCTTGCCGCCCACGTTGCCCTCTTGTCCAAGGATGTCGTTACGCACCTTGAAGGTGACCTCGCGCTCGGCGCCGTCGGCGCCGGTTACCGTGATGGTGTTGTCGCCGCTGCCATCGACCTCGCGGAACGTGTCGTTTTTCATCGCGTAGCTAAACATCGTTACCACGTCGCGCGCGGAGGCGTGCATATCGCCAACCCAGTCTCCGAAGTCAAGCCCATGGGGATTGGTGAACGTGGCGTCCATGCCCAGCTCGGCAGCCTTGTCGTTCATCGCCTGGATGAAGGTTGCGTACGGGTTGGTGCTTGCGGGGTCGATGATTGCCCCCACGGTCGTGGCGATGGCCATGGCGGCGTCGTTGCCCGAAGGGATGAGGAGTGCCCTGAGCGCTGTCTCAAGGGTGAGCGTGTCGCCTTCTTGCAGGTGGGCGGTCGACTCGCCCACCGTGGCCGCTGCGTGATCGACGGTTATCGTGGTGGAGAGGTCGGCGTTTTCGAGCGCAACGATGGCGGTCATGACCTTGGTGATCGAGGCGATCTTGGTCTGCGTGTCGGCATCGCGTTCAAAATAAACGGTTCCGTTCGGGTCCATGACGATTGCCTGTGCTGCTTCGATATCGGGAAGCTCGGCGTCGGCGAGCCCGCGCTCTTCCGCCGTGACTCCGCAGACGATGTCCGTCATGCGCGTTTCCGCTCCGGCGAGGGCGGGCGTGCCAAGCAGCACACAGCATGCGAGGCTCAGGACCGCGAGAAGCCGCGGCATGAGGGCGCGGGCGCTATGGGCATGGCGCGCGGGGAGCTGGAATGATTCGAGCACGGTTCCTCCTTGTGGCGCGAGGCGGGCGCATCGAGTTGGTGGCTGCGCTCCATTATACGGTTCTGCGGCGAGCGCATCGCGCGTGGTACGACTCGTTGAGGCAAGGCCCCGTATCGGGCGGTACGCGCGCTCGGAGGTGGGGCAGTCCCACAGGCGCTTTGCAGACGGACGGCACGCGCGTTCCTTGTTATGGGCAGTTTCGCGTACGCGCGGCACGCGGGCTGTCCTGCACCGCCTCACGCACCTCCGTTCCGCCTTACGTTCCGCATCATTCCGACAACGGTATGGGAGAATGGTCGGAAAGCCGTTAAGCTTAACTTAAGCTTCGAGGGCTATCATGGACCCGACCTCCCCGCGGGCATAATGGAAGGGGGGAAAGGAGCCATTTGGTGAAAACGCGTATCCTCGTCGTGGACGACGAGAAAACTATTACCGACCTCGTGGGCATTTATCTGCGAAACGAAGGCTACGAGGTACAGCTTGCCTATAACGGCGCCGACGCCGCCCAGGCCATTCTCACACAGGAATTCGACCTCGCGATTCTCGATATCATGCTGCCCGATATCGATGGGTTTGAGCTGCTGCGAACCATTCGTACAGACTATACCTATCCGGTTATCATGCTTACCGCGCGCGATTCGCAGAGCGACAAAATCGAGGGCCTGTCGCTCGGCGCAGACGATTACGTGGTTAAACCGTTCCGCCCGCTTGAGCTTGTGGCGCGCGTAAAGGCGCAGCTTCGCAGATATACGAGCTATGGAAGCCGCGACCAGGCGGAGGAGCAGCAGCTCATCTCTATCAACGGGTTGGTGATCACCCCGGATGCGCGGTCTGTTACGGTGGACGAGAAGCCCGTGCGATGCACGCCGATCGAGTATTCGATTCTGCTGTATCTGGCGGAGAATCGTGGCCGCGTCGTGCCGGTTGAGGACCTGTTCCGCGCTGTGTGGAACGAAGAGTTCATGGCGAGCTCCAACAATACCGTGATGGTCCATATTCGCCATCTGCGCGAGAAGATCGGCGACGACGCGCAGAACCCGCGCTTCATTAAGAATATTTAGGGCGTGGGCTACACGATTGAATAGAACGTTCGAGGTGGCAGCCGCAGCGGCGGTTGACGGCCTCGTTTCCGCTGACTACGCGCCGGCCGGTCGGAACCCTCATTTTGCGTTGATTGCGCGCCGGCGGAGGCTGGCTGCCCCGTTCGATGTCAGTGATGCGTGGACTGCTGTCGGCGGGCCCGCTCGGTGTCGGGCGTGTCCCAGCGGCGGTCGGCAGACTCGCACGTCGCCGGAGCGCGTCGAGGGTGCGCCCGCTCAATTCATATTCCATGCCGCTTTACGCAGTAAGGGCGAATTTCGTGCCTCTTATTGCGTAAATCGGCATGGAAGATGCAGATCGGCGAGCACCAGAGAGGACGGGAGGCAACCGGGCCACGTGTTCGATCGTGGCCTCTCATCGCAGCACGACCTCGCTCGCCAGCGTTTCCAAGCGCACCGTTCTCAATCGTGTCGTGCGTCGTAGCGCCCAAGCGAACCGGCCTCATTTGCATTGCGCGCGTGCGGGCGCATGCGGCGCCCAGACGCATCGAGTTGGAGAGCCAAATTAACTAAGTCTTCAGTATCCAGCGAAAGCGGGCTTTTTATACTGGAACAAACAACCCGATGCAAGGTCTCAGCGCTGCGCCTGCAATGCTCGATGTAAAGCGTGCGCGCTGGTGTAATTCGAGGAGCGCGCGATGAAGCTAAACGATATTGCCCAAAGAAGGCCTGCTCATCCCCCCATTAACCCGCTCACGGGGTTGCCGAATGCGCCTGAGGCCGTTTCCGGTACAGCGGCGCCGGGCTCCGCAGGGGCCGCTGCTTCCGATTCTCCCAAGGCGACCGTTCCGACCGCGGCAGCGCCCAACCTTCACAATCAGGAGCGCGACCCCGCTCATATGGGTACGGATGGGGAACGGAGTTCCTCGTCCGAACAAGAACCTGCTTCGGTACCCCCCGTTTCGGCATGGGGCTCCACTCCGGGGGATGTCCCGGCATGGGCATCCGCTTCGGCTCCAGCGGCGCAGCCTTCCGTTTCCGCCGCCACCGATAACGACGCCCTGTTTGAGCGCTTGCAGGCAGCCGCGGGAAGCCGCGTGGTTGCAACCGCTATCCTCTTCGCCCTGTTATTCGCCATTGTAGGGCTCGATGAGCTCATGCTCTTCCTTGTCATGTTCTTTGTTGGATATCTGTTGCTCGACCGGTTTGTCAACGTGCGCCAGTGCATCGTCTTGGGCGGTGTGGCGTGGCTTGTGGTTGTCTTGCTGGGTAACCTCGTTATCGGCAGCACGTCGGTGCCCATTTTCTTCAGCATCGATTATCTCTTTATGTTTTGCGGCTTCCTCTTTGCGCTCGCGGTGTGCATGGCGTTTTTTATCGGGCGTGCAATGTACGAGCATGGCGTGGCGCGCGGTCAGGAGGAAGCGGATCGCTCCATCGCGATGCATATCGTGGGGCGTCTTATCGACCATCCCGACGATTGGAGCGGCCTCGACGGTGACTATCTTGAATGCGAGAGCGCTATCAACCGTGTGCGCGAGCGGCAGCGTGCGGTAGAGAGTGCGGGGCGCGATGAGGCCCGCCGCAAGGATGACCTCGTAACCTATCTGGCCCACGATCTTAAAACGCCGCTTGCGAGCGTGGTCGGGTACCTTTCGCTTCTTGAAGAGGCTCCCGATTTGCCTGCTGAACAGCGCGTGCACTTCACGGGCATCGCGCTCGAGAAGGCGCATCGCCTGGATGCGCTTATCGAGGAGTTCTTCGATATCACGCGGTTCGACTTCCATGACATCGTGCTCACGCGAGGGTATGTGGACCTCAACCTCATGTTGGGCCAGGTAGTTGACGAGTTTTACCCAACCCTCACCGAGCAGGGAAAGACCGTTGATCTTGAGGTGCCCCTGGGGCTCACGGCACTCATCGACGGCGATAAGATGGCGCGCGTGTTCAACAACGTTATGAAAAATGCCATCGCCTATAGCTACGAGGGCTCGGCGATTCGCATCACAGCCGAGCGGGCGGGCATGGAAGATGACATGGATGCGAACGCTGCCGAAGACCCGACTGCGTCGAGCGGGATTGAGGAGAAGGTGGCCGCGGCCGCAGAGCATACGGACGCACCGAGCGGGATTGCGGCGGCGAAGCGTGCGGGCACGACGAGCGGGGCCGTGGCGGCGAAGCGCGCGGCTGTAGCAAAGGTGGCCGCAGGAGAGCCCGCGCGTGCCAAGGATGCCGGAGAGGTCATCATCCGATTCGAGAACCAGGGAGACCCCATCCCGGAGCCGAAGCTCAAGGTGATCTTCGAGAAGTTCTATCGCCTCGATGCGGCGCGTGCAACCAATCGTGGCGGCGCTGGCCTTGGCCTCGCCATCGCCAAGGAGATCGTGACCGCGCACGGCGGCGCCATCTCGTGTGAGTCCACGCCGGAGCATACGGTGTTCACGATCGTGCTCCCTGCGTAGGCCCGTCTTTATGTCCAACGAGGGGCTACGCAAACGGGGTTGTCCCTCATTTGGTATGAGCGGGGGCGGGCGTGCCGCGCGCAACGCCTCTGAAGACCGATCGGCGTGGCGGGATTGAGGGCGGCTCCTGTGGGGGTAGGTGGCCCGCGCGCAACGCCCCCCGCGGGAGTAGGCGGCCCGCGCGCGGCGCCCCGCAAGGCTCTTTACATTCCCTTGACAATGCCCTTTCAGCAGGATAAACCGCAACGCGTACCATCTGGTAACCATAGGGACCACCTTCAGCCGGCGTAATGTAAAGCCGGTGTATGATGGAGCGAGAACATACCGCGAGAACGCGACGCTTCTGCTGGCGATGGGCTCTGGCAAACGGGCGCGCATCTTGTTTGGAGTGACGGCAGCTATGATTTACTACGTCGAGGACGACGACAACATCCGGGGTCTCACGCTCTATGCGCTGCATCAGCAGGGCATAGAGGCCGAGGGCTTCTCTTGCGACAGCGAGTTCAAGGCCGCCGTGGCGCGTCGCGTGCCCGATGCGGTGCTTCTCGATATCATGCTGCCTGACACCGATGGCCTCGAGATTCTCCACCGCCTGCGCGCAGATCAAGAGACCGCCACGGTGCCCATCATGATGCTCACCGCCAAGGACACCGAGCTCGATAAGGTTGTTGCTCTCGATGGCGGCGCAGACGATTACCTCACCAAGCCCTTTAGCCTCATGGAGCTCACGAGCCGCTGCCGGGCGCTCCTGCGCCGCGGCGGCATGACCAAGAAGACGAGCGACGTTCTTTCGAGTTCCGGCATCGTGCTTTCCCCAAGCCATCGCGAGGTTACGGTCGACGGCAAGCCCGCCAAGCTCACGCTGCGCGAGTTCGACCTGCTCGAGTATCTCATGCGCAAGCCAGGCGTGGTGTTTAGCCGCGAGGCGCTGCTGCAGAGCGTTTGGGGCTGGGACTTTGACGGTGGTTCGCGCACGGTCGACGTGCACGTGCAGACGCTCCGCCAGAAGCTCGGCGACCGATCGAGCTGCATCGAGACCGTTCGCGGCGTGGGGTATCGCTTTACCGACCACGTGGCGTAGGCGCTCGGTGTGTGGGGCCGGCGCAGAGGAGTTAGCCCATGAGCCCGATCGGGAGTAAAAAATCACTATTCAGACGCGTGTTTGCAACCATCTTTTGCATCGCGCTCTTGGTGGTCGCGATTTTCACCCTGGCAGGGGCCGGTTACCTCCAGGGCAACGTGGCCCGCGTTACACGCAGCGAGCTGCGCGACGAGACGCGAATCGTTGCCGCCTCCCTCAACGAAACGGTCGACGATATCACGGTGCTCGAGCGCCTGTCTCTCGACGGCAAGCGCGTCACGCTTATCAACCCCGACGGCTCGGTCCTGTACGACAGCGAAGAGCCTGCGGAGGAAATGGAAAACCACGCGAACCGTCCCGAGGTTGCCGATGCGATCGAGACCGGGAGCGGATCGTCGGAGCGCTCGAGTTCCACGCTGGGCGAGATCATGCTTTACGAGGCAGTTCGCCTCGATAACGGCACCGTGGTGCGCCTTGCGCAGGAGCAGGACGGCATCTTGGCGATTCTCGCCTCGATGGCGCTTCCTATTGTGCTGCTGGCTGTCGTGCTGCTGCTCGTTTCGTTCGTGGCGGCGCGCCGGTCGGCGAGCTCGATCATCGCTCCGCTGCTCGAGGTCGATCTGGATCATCCCAAGCGCAACAGCGAGGATGTGTATTCCGAGATGGAGCCTATGCTCAATCGTATCGAGAGCCAGCGTCAAGAGCTCAAGCGCCAGATGCGCGTGCTCGCCGACAACGATCGCATGCGCCGCGAGTTCACGGCAAATATCACGCATGAGCTCAAGACGCCGCTCACGACGATTTCCGGATATGCCGAGCTCATCGCGGGCGGCATGGTGGCCGACGAGGCCGATTTGCGTGACTTTGGCAGCCGCATCCATCGTGAGGCCGGTCGCCTCACGTCACTCGTGAACGACATTCTCACGCTCTCGAATCTCGACGAGGCCGAGCGCACGGATTCAGAGAACTCGGCCGACGTGCTCGGTTCTACCGAGCCGGTCGACGTGCCTCGCATGCTCGAATCTATCGCGCAGCGCCTGGAGCAGGTTGCCAAGAAAGCCGATGTGACGATACTGCTCGAAACCAAGCCGGCGATGGTGGTGGGTGTGCCCCGCCTGCTCGACGAGCTTGCGTATAACCTGGCAAGCAACGCCATCCGCTACAACCTGCCGGGCGGTTCGGTCACACTTTCGTGCGGAATCGACGAGGGGGGACATCCCTACATCCAAGTCATCGATACGGGCATTGGCATCGCACCCGAGGAACAGGACAAGGTCTTCGAGCGCTTCTATCGCGTGGACAAGAGCCGTTCAAAGGTGCGCGGCGGAACGGGCCTGGGCCTTGCCATCGTGAAGCATGCTGCGGTCTACCACGGCGCGAGCATCGATTTGGCAAGTGAGCTCGGCATGGGCACATGCATTACCGTGACCTTCCCCGTGCAGGAACTGCCTGAGCTATAGGTACGGCATTAGGCTTGCGTCATCGGGCGTTGGGTTATTGGTCCTCGCCACCAGACCCTGCGGCCAGGCCCCGTCATCGGGCGTTGGGCTACGGGCCCTGCGCAATCGAGCCGCACGCCATCACACCCCGCAAACGAGCCCTGCGCGAGTCGCTCACTTGTCGTATGATGGCGGCATCCATCACAGGCGAAAGGTGTGCCGTGGAAACCACCGTCAAAATGAGTTGCGGGGCGTGTTCGCCGCAGGTGCACGATGACGCGTTTGCGGTTCGTCGTGCGGTCTTCATGGAAGAGCAGGGTTACGAGAATGAGTTCGAGCCCATTGATGAGGACTCCTCCTGCATTCATGTGGTTCTTTATGCTGGGAAGGAGCTTGCCGGGTGTGCACGCGTGTTTCCCGAGGAGCTTGAGCGCACGCTGAATCCCGGCATGCCTCAGTCGCCTGCATGCTCGCTTGATGCGGGCGTGCAACAAGGCGAGACCTACATCATGGGACGCGTCGCCGTGATGCCCGCCATGCGCCGCCGCGGGCTTGCCCGAGAGCTGGTGCGTGCAAGCGAGCGCGCCGCGCGCGAAGCCGGCGCCCGCCTCATTAAGCTTCATGCGCAGGAGTACATTCGCGACCTCTACGCAGCCGAGGGCTACGAGCAGATCAGCGAGGTCGACTACGAAGACGAGGGCCAGCCCCATCTTTGGATGGCAAAGCGGCTGTAGAGCAAGGCCTGCACCGCCTTTGTGCCATTATGGGGCCCTAGGCCAGGCTCTCCGAGCTGGCCTTCCCCTAACCGCCCAACTGCTCATAGCGTTGTATCGATGGCATGAGCGTTGCGTAGAGCACTCGACGTCGAGCCTCGTAGGTAGCGCTGCGTAACCTTATGCGTTTTCCAAGGGAGTGCGCGATGTTGTGCATGAGCTTCTCGCAAAGATGCTCCTGCGCAAGATCCTCGTACCAAATATTGAGCACCGTGATGCCCGTGCCGGTGAGGCGATTCTGCCGGCGATCGTCGCGCGCCGTTCGCTCTATCGAATGCGCGCGCCGACCCTTGTATTCTAGGCCCACTCTCTCCTTGTAAAAGAAAATGTCCACCCACTTTGGTCCATCGGCGGTCATAATTCGCTGGTTCATTTTCACCCTACCGAGGTTCCATCCACCCATGCAATGCGGGAGGCTTACCAGTAGGGCAGTAACGGTTTCCATGGGGGAGTGTGAACCGTCGGCGATAAGGCGGGCGAGCCGCCGAGCGCGCTTTGAGCCGTTCATACCAGAGCATCGTTCAAGAAAGGTGGATATCTTTTTCACGCTCGTTATAGGGGCATCTGTGCTGGTGTAGCCGTCCCAGGAATCTTCCGATACATCGAGAACGTAGGTACCGCAGAGCTCAAATCCAATTCGCAACAGCTCGATGTCGTCGATATCGCGGGAAGCCGCAAGCTCGAGGAAGAGCAGCTCCGGGGTGACTACCAGCGTATCTTTGTTGAGAACGATGAGCGATCGTGCTGGAAGAGGACGCCGGTGCGTATGCCGAGCAACAAAGCGAGGGGCGTGTCCGGTTTTGGTTTCACACAATACATGGCAAGGATGAGTCTTGATACCGTATCGTTTTAGGTCGTCCTCAAGCATGGGGCGCGGAGGCACCGAGCAATCATTAAGCTTGGCGGTTCGTGGCTTATGCAGGATGTCCGGCGCGAGACGCCCATTTGCGCGGTATAGCTCAAGGGCCGATATGTTGCAAAAGCACTTCCTCATAGGCTAAGCATAGACGTGCTGTCAGCCGTTTGACGTGAGCTGGTAAATACGAACCAGTCGAAATCCTGGTAAAGCTGACAAAACACTAAACGGGTATGTCGTATGGTGCGTTTTTGTGAGCATACCCTTCACACATGAGGAAGTGAGGTGAAGAAAGTCATGTGGTCCGCTGGTAACTACCATTGCGGGACCTTTTCGGGCCATCAGGATGGATCGGCCGGACAGGGGATGTTGAATGAGGGTCGGGGTCCTGACAAGTGGAAACAGCGCCTCGCTGGTGAGATGGACTATAGATTATGGTGGGTTTGGCCAAATAGATACGAATGGTGGTAACTCCAGATAAAGTTTAAGGCGCGGTTGGTTTGGTGGAATTGTCGTTGCGCGCAGCCAGCTGATTTTTCCCGAGGCAAGCGGCGAAATATGCTCAATACAAGGAAGCTCGACGCTTCTATAGAACCTTGCAAGAGGTCGCGAATTCCACCAATCGTATCTAATTGGCCAAAGCAGTTAAAAGATGGCAAAAGCTGGCTAAATATTATATCCAGGAGGTGCTTGCGGCCGGAACGTACGGGGAGAATAAGTCGTCACGGTGCCGAACAGCTAGGGGCTTACCTACAGAACTCCCGTTACGCATTTTGAAATGACTGTTGGCTCGATTATTT
>NHCFC04200__coassemble_358_pt1 | contig 104082 bp, 93 predicted proteins | sample NHCFC04200__metabat2_low_PE_026 | metagenome-assembled genome bin NHCFC04200 | reverse complement strand
TAACGTAGTTGTCACTTACCCAATAGCCGATACCCGACGCATCCAGGCCGAAGCTGAAGCCAGCAGGTCTAATTAGCAAACAATCTAGCAGGACGAAGGAATGGCAAAGAATCGTTCCGCTTAGGACGACAAGGTGTTATCCCCAGCCGCGCATGGAATTTGGGTTATTGGGCATGATCGTGTCCTATAGCTCCGTTCCTACAGGTAGATATATCCAAATCGAATCAGGCATTTAACCCGGACCAACTGCGCGCCCAGACAGAGGGTATGACCGATTTACCACATGGCCCCAGACGAGACACGCTTAATTCCCCAACGACATGGAACAGGATTACGATTCCTGGACAGAGCAAGACTCGATCCGTCGACCCGCTGGAAGTAACCTGTCGTTCGATAGCGTTGCTGCGCTCGTCATGACGGAAGCCCATCATGAGGCGCTGAGAAAGATGATCGGGTTCAAGTTTGAGAACCATCCTGTACATCCCGTTTCAAGCAAGCGGCTGGATGCACTGAATCGCTTCATCACCGAACGCATCCGTCAGCTGCTTGCGATTCCTCCGGTTGATGATCGCCAGCTCACTTCCAGCCTGCGGGACGTGTTGCCGACCGATGCGGTGATTCCTGCCTGTTGCTGACGCTCGAAATCGTCCCGCACAAGCCTACGCACGCGCACGCCTCATACGCCTGCGTGTATCATAGCCAGTGAAACTCCCGACGCTTCTGATGCAAGCGAAACACGGGGGATATCCTACCAACCCAAACCCTTATCTCCGCAGGCGCTTCTCAAGAAAGAATCGGGGCACACCGACATAGGGAACATACTTGCCATCAGCGTCGAGTTTGGAAAGAACACCGAGGCGCTCTCTGCAATATTTCTTTACCGCACGCTCCCCGCCGCGCTTACCTTTCGCTTGGAGCACAGTATTCAGGCTGTCGATAACCGCCTTTCTATTGCGCTTGAGCCCCGCTCTTGACCCATTAAGGTTCAGCACGTTGTTTAGGTCGTCGTTAACGTCAGCATCATCCGAAAGAATCGTTCCATCGCCTCGGTACCGAATGGATTGCAGCGTTTGCGGTCTCAGCGGATTCACCGTCATGCTTGCGTTCCCGCGAGAACGATCGCAACTCCACGACGCCCTGCTCTCCCCGTGTTTTCCCTCGCATACGGCCAGCATGTTGCCGTAATCAACATCCTCGCCGTGCGCGCTCTTGCTCTGAGGAAGAATATGCTCAACGTGAGCGTCTTGGATGCTGCCCCTCCAGCCCGCCTCAATGCGGGACATGCAGTACGCGCATAGCCCACCCTGCTCACGTACCAGAGCAGCGGTCACCTCCGATTTGCAGCGAATCTCCTCCCACGAAGGAAGCTTGCCATTTGCCGCCTCATAATCCTTCAATTCCGATACGAACGCTTGCGGCGGCCTCCCCTTCTTAATTGGAACCATCGGCTACTCGGCCTCCAACGCGTAGGCGGTTTGAGCGGCAACAACATCCGGCTCACTGTCTCCCATACAAGCTGACAGCTCATCGAGCAGCTCTTTCGCTTGGGCAAAACGCTCCCGGTCGAGGCTCCGATAAAACGCTTCGAAGAGTTCGCGCACCTTTTTGGGTCGATCCTCCGACCCCATAACCGTCGTGACCAGCCTGTTCAGGCTTCCTCCATACACCTCTGCAGGGGGAACAGCTGCTTCGGACAGCCCCGTCTCCAACATCCGAATATGCTTAGCGCGCACAGACGAAATAACAAGCGGCGCATGCGTAGTCACGATAAATTGAACCTTTGGGAATATAGTCTGTAAGTCCCCCAGCACGCGCGCCTGCCATTTTGGATGCAGATGCAAGTCAACTTCATCAATGAGCACGATACCCGGAGTATCGGCAATCACCTCATGACCAAGACCAGGGTTGAGCAGCGCCATGCGATACGCGATGTCCGCGACCATACTCAAAGTGGTCTTATAGCCATCGCTAAAATACGACCGCGGCAAGCTCTGCATCTCGTCCCGCTCATCGCGATAGATGATATCGAGGTCATTGGTATCGAAATCGTAATCGACCGTCACGCCCTCATGACCCGAGATGAGTGAGAAGCAGGAGGAAATCGCCTCGCGCACCGCAGTCAACGTGGGCAAGCTATGCGGCAAATCGGAACGCCGAGCAGACTGGAGTTCCTGCAAGGTAGCCTTTTTAAACCATGCAAGCAAGGCCTTATCATCGGTCCCAATATCAAGCGAGCCACGGTAGCCTTCAGTGCGGCCAAACGCGCGAACGTCATCATTGATGACTTGCTTGCTTGCCCAAAGACGCCCCGTCCCATAAAACGCTAAGAGCGGCAAAACGAGGTCGGGATCTCCTGACTGCAGGCGTTGAGCGTATTCTCTACCTTGCTCGGCCATCTCCTGGGCATCGGCGCGCGTAGTTTTTCCTTTCGCCGAGTTCAGACTTCTCTTCCACGTAACTGCACGATCGCCCACGACCCCGGCTGCCTCAATACCGACCGGATATTGAGCCTGCCTGTCGATCACACCACCCTGACCATAAGTAACAAGACGAGCGTCCCTCTGTTTGATTTCTATCGAGCTCGCGTCTTCGAAACTAGAGAGAAAGGCGCTTAAAGCGATGCTCGCCGCCCTTAGAATGGACGACTTGCCTGACCCATTATCTCCAACAAGAACAGTCAGACGATCGTCGAAGTGAATGGAATACCGCTCGAAGCGATGGAAGTTGGAAAGTGATAAGCTGCGCAGAATCATTGAGCACCAGCATCTTCCTGATGTGCGGATAGGCTGTGTCTATCATACCCGCAAGCAATGCCGCCGCGCGAGTCTTACCATCAGCAACCGCTGAAATGTCACGGCCGGATTTGGCAGTCATTGCTTGCACCTGTGGGCAAAGCTGATGTGCTCCAAGGCATTCACATTTCCCTCACATGCAAAAATCCTCTTGCGCGTGGGAACAAGCTGACGTAATATATTTGGTCGCACGCGGGTTGCCGCGTGATGCCACTGGGATGTCGTCTAATGGCAGGACAGCGGATTCTGGTTCCGTCAATGGGGGTTCGACTCCCTCCATCCCAGCCATAATGGCCCGTTCGTCTAGCGGTTTAGGACGCCGCCCTCTCAAGGCGGAGATCACCAGTTCGAATCTGGTACGGGCTACCAACGATTTCAAAGCCCCAACTTCGGTTGGGGCCTTTTCGTATGCTCCCGCCTCCTTCAAGCTCAATCGTCTCTCGCCACGCCCGCGCACAGCCCGGCCGGCTCAACCGCCACCCCGTTGGCCAGAGCGCAGCCATCCGCGCCATCACGGCGAAACGCACGGCACGCGCACTATCTCCCACACGCATAGCGGGTGGGTTTTGGCGCGACACGCTGCGCACGGCGCACAGGCCAAAGCTCTGCTTACGCAAAAGCGGGCACGCGCGAAACTCGCACGCACCCGCTCAACCCTCTTGCAAGCGTACGCTATCCCCTGGCCCAAACGTCCATGACAACAAGCAGCCGGAGCTCGATCGCGCTACTCGGCGTCGTCGTCCTTGCGCCGCTTCAAGCCAAGCTTACCGGCAGCGATGAACGTAGCTCCGAACGTCGCCGCACTCGCCCCCGCAAAACCAGCGAACATAACGAGGTCCGAAGTCTGCGGCATGCGGCCGCCCGCATCCTCAGCAGCCCCATCGGTAGCCTCATCGGAGCTCTTCTTCGCATCCGGGTCCGCGTCCTTTGCATCACCGGAAGCATTCTCGTCCCCATTGGAAGACGTCGTCGAAGGTTCCTTCTTCGAAGCGGTCTCATCGTCCTGCTTCGCCGTATCCGTTGTTGTACCGTTCGCACTCGACTCGTCTTGGTCGCTGTCGTCGGACGATGCATCTTCCTTCGCATCCTCACCCGATCCGGCATCGTCGGATGAAGCGTCGCCTGCCGCACCGTCGCTCTTATCTGCGGATTCGTCGGCATCAGCCCCATTGGACGCGCCGTTCGAAGCGCCGCCTGAGATACCGTTGTTAGAAGCATCGTTGGAACCGGAGCCGCCCGCAACCGAATCATCTGCGGCCCCGTTCGTGGAACTGCCCCCATTCGAAGCGCCGTTGTTCGCCGACCCGCTGTTCGAAGAGCTGCCGCCGCTTCCGCCCGCGGAATCGCCGCCAGCAGTAGCTCCATTGCTCGGCGCATCGTCTGCAGAGCCCGAGCCGGAACCAGCCGAATCACCGGCAGACCCAGCGCCATTCGAACCGGAGCCGGATGCCCCGTTATTCGAGCCGCCAGCCGTGCCGCTATTCGAACCGGATCCCGTGCTATCCCCGGCGCCCTCGTCCGAACCGGAATCCGAACCAGAGCCCGCGCCGGCATCGCCCGCCGAGCCGCCCGCATCTCCCGCAGAATCGCCGGCCGCTCCATTGGTCGCATCGTCGGTCGAACCTGCCGCGCCGCCCGCCGCCTCGTCTTCCGCTTCATGCAGCGAGATAAATGCCAGGCAGTCGTTCAGCTCGTTCTTGTAACGGTCCTTCCAGCCCTTGTAATACTGGGTCTGCGAGCTGTACTTCTCGATGTTGTCGGTCATCTGCGCGGAAAGCGCCGCCACGAACTCGCGATCGGTCATGTCGTTCGAGAGGTTCGCGCCACGCAGCACCTTCTTCACGCCGCGGGTGCCCCACATATTGGACAGACCCCACACCATGCCCTTCACGCAGTCCGCGCGGCCAGACATGTCGATCCCCAGCTCGCTCTTCAGCCAGCGCTCGGTCGGCACATAGTAGCTATTGTATGCATACGCATCCTGGAAGGCAGAGAACTCCGCCGGGTCGGCGTCGTATGCGGCATACCAGGCACTCTGCACGAGCTGGCCGAGCTCGGTCAACGTCTTGCTGCCGCTATCGTACATAGACGAAGCGCTCTTGACCTCGCTCCCCCGGTCGATCACGGCCTTGAGCATCGAGTACTTCGTGGGGTTGGCGTTGTACACCTGGGTAAGGAATGGAATGAGCGAGTAGCGGCGGTCGAACTGGTAGTAGCCGAGCGCGTTGTAGCCATCACCATAGCTGAAGCCCTGGCGATAGTTGCTGTGGCTCTCGTACTTGGTGAAGTACTTCATCTCGCTCGAGACAGAGACCGAAGAGAGGCTCGAGCTGCTCGCCGAGCGCGCGGAACGCACCGAGACGGCAGGGGCGCTCTCGTAGAAGTCGGCCTTATCGTAGTCCGCCGGTGCGGGAAGCTGCTCCGCCGTATCGTCTGCGGCGGAGTCGGCACTGCCGGCCGCGGAAGTGCCGGTTGCAGCGGCATCGGCGTCTGCGGAAGCGCTCGGCTCGGCAAATGCTGCGGTGGTTGCCTGCACGGCACCGAAGGTCAACGTGAGCGCAAGGCCCGATGCTATAGCGATGTGGCGGGGCTTCATGAAGCTCTCCAATCTGCGGCTCCGAGGAGCTGGTGCGGTTAAGGTTTCATTCGCAGTACGCGAGAGGCTCCCAGTATGCCAAGGGCCCAAAATGCGGGTCAAGGCATTCACACGAAGCTTAAGGAAGTCAATTAAGGTTGAAGTAGAGCTTGAAAGTGTCGGGCCCCCTATTTTGGAGGCGCCGCAGCGGCAAACTCAACCAGCACACACAGGAACCGTGAGGCCCGGACGAAAGGTTCCCGGGATACTCTGAAATGAGACAGTTTCACCCGGCACAAGTGTCTCTATTCCCCGAGATGAGACAGTTGTACCCGGCACAAGTGTCTCTTGAAGCACGACCAGTGCCAATCGGCACGCGAGCGAGAGCCGCCTAATCGATGCTCAAATCGATCTCGGGCACGCGCGCAAGGTCCGCAAGGGTGACCCCGTCCACATACGCCTCGATCGCTTCGTCGAGCCCGGTCCAAAACTTGACGGTGGAGCAGAGATCGGCTCGATGGCACGCCCCCTCGAGCCCTTCGCAGGCAACGGGGGCCGTGGTGCCCTCGGCGGCACGCAGGATATCGCCGGCGCGAATCTCGTCCGCCGGACGAGCGAGCGCATAGCCGCCGCCCTTGCCGCGCACGCTCGTGAGGAGCCCCGCATGCATGAGCGGGCGCACGAGCTGCTCCAGGTACTTCAGCGAGATGTCCTCGCGATCGGCCACCTCGCGCAGGGCGATCTTGCCCTCGGCATCACCGAACGCCGCGATGTAGATCATGAGGCGGAGAGCGTACCGCCCCTTGGAAGAAATGAGCATGCCGCCTCCTTCGGAACAATGAGACAAACGTGCCGGGGCAAATTGTCTCACCCCGCCATCCCGTGACACCAGAAGACCCGGAGCCGGGGCCCGCCCAGGCCTCGTACCCCGCTCAACCCGCGTGAAACATAATCACCCGGTGTTTCACCCGGTGTTTTTGTTTCACCGGCCCTGAGCTCAGAAATCCTAGTGGATTAGTGGGAATTAACCTTGACTTCGAGCGCAATCATTTTATCGTTAATCCGAGATAATTCCTAGGATTAACATCCGAGTTCACAGCAAGGAGAAACCATGTCCCAGACCCCGCTCCTCTCCATTCAGGGGCTTGCCGCCTCCGTGGACGAGAAGACCATTCTCCACGGCATCGACCTTACCATTCCCGCTGGCGAGACCCATGTGCTCATGGGCCCCAACGGTGCCGGCAAGTCCACGCTCGGCCACGTGATCATGGGCGACCCCGCCTACACGCAGACCGCCGGCACCATCGCCTTCGATGGTGAGGACATGACCGAGCTCAGCCCGGACAAGCGCTCCCGTGCCGGCGTCTTCCTCTCCTTCCAGGCACCGGTCGAGATTCCCGGCGTGCCGCTCTCGAGCTTCCTGCGCGCCACCATCGCCGACCGCCCCGGCCTGGAGATGCGCGGCAAGGAGTTCCGCCGCCGCATGAAGGAGCTCTGCGCGGAGCTCGACATGCCGCCCGCCTACCTCAACCGCGAACTGGGCGTGGGCTTCTCCGGTGGCGAGAAGAAGAAGGTCGAGATGCTCCAGCTGCTGCTCCTGCAACCCAAGCTCGCCATCTTGGACGAGACCGACTCGGGCCTCGACGTGGACGCGCTCGGCGTGGTGAGCCGCGGCATGGAGCTCTACCGCAAGAGCTGTGACGGAACGCTCCTCATCATCACGCATAACACGCGCATCCTCGAGCACCTCGACGTCGACCGCGTGCACGTGATGGTGAACGGGCGCGTGGTGCATGAGGGCGACGCTTCGCTCATCGACTGGATTGACGAGCACGGCTTCGAGCGCTTCGAGCAGGAGGCAGCGGGCGACAGCTCCGACGCCGAGCTCTCCCCGGCCGACCTCTCCGCGGTCATCGAGCGCTAGGAGGCGGCCGTGGCAAAGCAACGCACCGAGGTCGCGGACATCGACCGCACCCTCTACGACATCGTTGATAGCGAGGAGGGCTTCGAGCGCCTGGACAGCGGCCTCACGCCGGATATCGTGCGCGAGATCTCCGAGCGCAAGGACGAGCCCGAGTGGATGCTCGACTTCCGCCTCAAGTCACTCGAGACCTACCACAAGATGCCCAACCCCACCTGGGGCCCCAGCATCGCCGGCCTCGACATGGACCACATCGTCACCTACGTGAAACCCAACACCGACCAGCAGGCAACGTGGGACGAGGTGCCCGACGATATCAAGAACACCTTCGAGCGCCTGGGCATCCCCGAGGCCGAGCGCAGCTACCTGGCCGGCGTGGGCGCCCAGTACGACTCCGAGCTCGTGTACCACAACATGCAGGACACGGCCTCGAAGATGGGCATCGTCTACTCCGGCATCGAAGAGGCGCTCCACGAGCCCAAGTGGGAGGCGCTCATCCGGAGCAAGTTCATGACGCTCATCCCGCCCACGGACCACAAGTTCGCCGCGCTCCACGGCGCGGTGTGGAGCGGCGGCTCGTTCGTCTACGTGCCCGCCGGCGTGAAGCTGGACTTTCCCCTCCAGAGCTACTTCCGCCTGAACGCGAAGGGCGCGGGCCAGTTCGAACACACGCTCATCATCGTGGAGGACGACGCCGACCTGCACTTTATCGAGGGCTGCTCGGCACCGAAGTACAACGTGGCCAACCTGCACGCGGGCGCCGTGGAGCTCTTCGTGGGCAAGCGCGCGCACCTGCGGTACTCGACCATCGAAAACTGGTCGAAGAACATGTACAACCTGAACACCAAGCGCGCCCGCGTGGACGACGAGGGCGAAATCGAGTGGATCAGCGGCAGCTTCGGCAGCCATGTGGGCTACCTCTACCCCATGAGCGTGCTGAACGGCCGCAAGAGCCGCTCGAGCTTCACGGGCATCACCTTCGCCGGCGCTGGGCAAAACCTGGACACCGGCTGCAAGGTGGTGCTGAACGCGCCCGAGACGAGCGCGACCGTTGAGACCAAGGGCATCTCCAAGGGCGGCGGCATCCAGACCTTCCGCAGCTCCGTGGTGGTGACGGAGCGCGCCGAGAACTCCGCCGTGAGCGTGAGCTGCCAGTCGCTCATGCTCGATGACCAGAGCCGCTCGGACACCATCCCCGCCATGGACATCCGCGCCAAGCACGTGGACGTGGGCCACGAGGCCACCATCGGCCGCATCGGCGACGACAAGGTGTTCTACCTCATGAGCCGCGGCATCTCCGAGGAGGAGGCGCGCGCGATGATCGTGAACGGCTTCGCTGAGCCGGTGGCCAAGGAGCTGCCGCTCGAGTACGCCGTCGAGATGAACAACCTCATCAAGCTCGAAATGGAAGGGGCTATTGGCTAGATGGATTCCCTGACGATTAAGCACGCCAACGCCATGCCCGCCCCCACCTGGGGCTGGCTGCGCATGAACGATACGCAGATCGAGATTCCGATGAGCCTTGCACCCGGCGGCTCGATGGAGGTTGACGCGGAAGACCGCCTGTTCGACCACGCCATGAGCTTCGAGGGCGCGGTGGCCGAGCTGCAGGAACTCCTGGATGCGACGCGTACGGCGGCGAGCAACGGCGGCGCTGGCGATGACCGCGCTTGTGTGCGCGCCGCGCTGGCAGAGAGTGCTGCTCGCGGCGGTGGTGCGGGTGACGTGGCCAACGCCCCCGCCTCCGACCTCGAGCTCCCCGCGCTCTCGCGCTACCAGAAGCGCGCCTCGCTGGAAGAGGCCGCGCTCGACGTTGCCACCGCCTTCGAGACCGGCATCGGCGCAGACGCCCGCGCCTACCTGAACTTCCTCGCCCGCGAGACCATGGTGCTCGCGGCAGCGAAAGACACCCAGGAGCGGGCAACCATCCGCGTTGAGGCCGAGGCTGGCGAGGCCGCGGCAGCGAGCATCGACGTCGTTGCCGCACCGGGCTCTACCTTCGACCTCGTCATCGCGCTCGACGCGACGGCCGCCATGGATGCCGAGAACGACGCCGCGGCGGCGCTTGCCGGCACCACGCTCCGCGTCTTCGCCGGCTCGCATGCCCGTGTGAACGTGACCGTCTATGCCCTGGGTACTCCCGCTGCCAAGCTGCTGGACGACGAGGGCTACGTCCTCGACGAGGCCGCGCGCGTGAACGTGCGCCACTTGGTGCTCGGCGGAGAGCTCACCGTCACCGGCCTTGCCGCCGACGTGCGCGGTGACACCGCTCGCCTGGATATCGACACCCGCTACCTCGCTTCCGGCTCCGAGCAGCGCGACTTCAACTACGTCGTTCGCCAGCGCGGACGCAAGACGGTGAGCAACATGAACGCCAACGGCGTGCTCACCGGAACCAGCAAGAAGGTGCTGCGCGGCACCATCGACCTCGTGCACGGCTGCAAGGGCAGCGAGGGCTCCGAGCAGGAGACTGTCCTTCTGGCGAGCGAGGGCGTAGACAACAAGACCGTGCCCACGATTCTCTGCGATGAAGACGACGTCGCGGGCAACCATGGCGCCACGATCGGGCACGTTCGCCCCGAGCAGCTCTTCTACCTTGAGAGCCGCGGCGTGTCTGCCGAGGCTGCCGAGGCGCTGTTCATCCGCGCCAAGCTCGAGGACGCCGCGCTCACAGCACCCGACGAGCGCATCCGCGCCTCCGTCCTTCGCCTGGGCGAGGCCCTCATCCCTGGCTTTACCGACGACATCGACGCACCCAAGGAGGATGCCGCATGATTGACACCGAGTCCGTAGCCTGCGAGTCCTGCACCGCGCCCGCACCGGGCGTGCTGGATGCCTCTGACGCCGCTTCGCGCGCATGGCCGCGCATCGACATCGAGACCAACCCGTTCAAGGCGGCGTTCCCGCTATTCACCCAGCACCCGGACATCGCCTTCTTGGACAGCGCCGCCACCGCGCAGCGCCCCGCCTGCGTGCTGGAGGCGCAGAAGCATTTCTACGAGACCATGAACGCCAACCCGCTGCGCGGACTGTACTCGCTTTCGGTGGAGGCGACCGAGGCCATCGCCAAGGTGCGCGCGCAGATCGCGGGCCTCATCGGCGCCGTTGACGAGGCGGGCAAGCCGCACGCAAACGAGGTCGTTTTCACGCGCAACACGAGCGAGTCGCTGAACATCGTGGCGAGCTCCTTCGCGCCCACGGTCCTCGAACCGGGCGACGAGGTAGCCATCACCATCATGGAGCACCACTCTAACCTCATCCCGTGGCAGCAGGCATGCCGCGCGACTGGCGCCAAACTCGTCTACCTCTACCCCACCAAGACCGGTGAACTCACCGATGCCGAGATTGCCGAGAAGATCGGGCCGCGCACGAAAATCGTGGCGTGCACGCAGGTGTCGAACGTGCTGGGCTGCCGCGTGCCGGTCGAGAAGCTCGCCGCGGCCGTTCACGCCCGCGGTGGCTACCTGGTGGTCGATGCCGCCCAGTCCGTGCCGCACATGCCGGTCGACGTGCGTGAGCTGGGTGCGGACTTCCTCGCCTTCTCCGCCCACAAGGCGCTCGGCCCCATGGGTGTGGGCGTGCTCTGGGGCCGCCTGGAGCTTTTGGAGGCCATGCCGCCCTTCCTCACAGGAGGCGAGATGATCGATTCCGTGACCGAGCAGGATGCCGTCTGGGCTCCCGTGCCCGAGAAGTTCGAGGCGGGCACGCAGGATGCGGCAGGCATCTACGCCACGGGCGCAGCGCTCGACTATCTGGTGAACCAGGTGGGCTATGACACCGTGCAGGCGCGCGAGCAGGCGCTCGTCCACTACGCGATGAGCCGCATGGTGGAGCTGCCCTATGTGGAAATCATCGGCTCAATCTATTGGGATCGCCACCACGGCGTCATCAGCTTCAACGTGCGCGGCGTGCATCCGCACGACGTGGCGAGCATCCTCGACATGCAGGGCGTGTGCATCAGGGCGGGCCACCATTGCGCCCAGCCGCTGCTCACCTGGCTCGGCGTGGAGAACCTCGCCTGCTGCCGCGCGAGCCTCGCGTTCTACAACGACAAGCACGACGTGGACGCCTTCATCGACGGCCTCGAAAGCGTCTACCGCACCTTCAACTAGACTGAGTCAAAATGGGACGGGGTTGTTTTGACTCAAAATGGGACGGAGCTGTGTGGAGCAGCAGCTTTTCAGCCCCGCCCCGATGAGTCATTTTAACCCCGTCCCAAAATGACCCGCACGAAAGGACCCTCCATGGGCAACATCTATACTTCGACCACCTTCATGGAGCACAACTCGCATCCGGACTACAAGTACGAGATGGATGCCCCCACCCATAGCCACGACGGCATCAACCCCAGCTGCGGAGACGAGCTAACGCTCATGCTGCGTGTGGAGAACGGCGTGATCGAGGAAGCAAGCTTCACCGGTCACGGATGCGCCATCAGCCAGGCTTCGGCCGACATCATGGCCGACCTTATCACCGGCGAGACCGTAGAGGAAGCCAAGCGCCTCTCTGGACTGTTCCTCGCGATGATTCGCGGCGAGGAGCTCTCCGAAGAGGATTTCGAGGACCTCGATGAGGCTGCGCAGCTGAGGGACATCTCGCACATGCCCGCCCGCGTGAAGTGCGCCGAGCTCGCCTGGCGCACCCTCGACGGGATACTGGAGTAGAGCCATTTCCAGCCCTTCCCCCTAAAACATGCATCGGCAACACTACCCTGCCAATGCTTTCAAATCGGACATTTCGTTCCGCGCTTGTTCGATTCGGACAAGCGCGCGCATCCTGTTCTGGCCCTTGCCTCCGCATTCCCATACCGTTGCGAGAAGCGACCTTAGTCGCTGAAACAAATCTAGAACGAGTTACAGCTATTGATTCGTTCATTGAGCACTATGGGAGCTGGGAGGTCAGCATGCGCGTCGGCATCATCGGTTCCGGCATGATTAGCGGTCGCTATATCGGAACCATTCAGAAGAAGTTCTCGAACCTCGAGATCGTGGCCATCACCTCGCTCGAATGGAATCAGTGCCAGGAGCGAGCACGGGAATTCGGGCTCGAACCGGTCAAGACAACTGCGGAGCTGCTCGCGCGCAACGACATCGAACTCGTCATCGTTCTTGTTCCAGTGGGGGCCCATTACGAGGTTTGCCGTCAAGCGCTCGAGGCCGGTAAACACATCTACTGCGAGAAAACCCTTACCGATAATCCCGAAACCGCACGCGAGCTCGTCGAACTCGCCCATTCTCGCGGCCTCAAGATCGGTGCCGCACCGGACACCTTTCTTGGCGCAGGCGTGCAGACGGCACGTCGCGCCATCGATACCGGCTCCATCGGCACCGTGACGTCATTCGTAATCGCCCACAACCGAGCCAACAGCTTCTTTCTGCCGCACTTCCCCTTCCTTCAGCAAAAAGGCGCGGGCATCCTCTACGATTACGGCGTGTACTATCTCACGGCGCTCGTCTCGCTGCTCGGACCAGTCGATTCCGTTTTCGCCTGCGTTGAAAGCCCCATATCGGCATACCCCAACCCTAATGATCCCGAGCATCCCATCGTTAACCCAAACGAGTCGCGGGTGAACGCCATCATCCGCATGAGAAACGGAGCGGTAGGCACCTACCAGGCCAATTGCGATTCCAATATCTGGGATTGTCCCACCTTCAAAATCTGTGGCGATGACGGTATCCTGCTCATGGGCGACTGCAACTTCTTCGGCTCACCTGTGAGCCGCGTCCCCTTCGACAAAGGGCTCGACGATGCCGTGCTGCTTGAGATGCAGCTGCCTGAATACGCTGAAGAGAGCCGCGGCCTGGGCGCCTCCGACATGGCTCGTTCCATCGAGGAGGGCGGTGAGGCGCGCGCCACGGGCGAACGCGCCTGCCATGTGCTCGACGTGCTCACCGCCATGCTCGAAAGCGGGCGCACCCACCAGTGGGTCCACGTAAGCTCCGACTACACCAAGCCGGAGCCCCTGCACCACGAATAGGACGCCCTCATGAGCGAACTCATCCGCACGCGGCCGATCATGAACGGCATCTGGCAGCTCAGCGACCCCCTTGACGATCGCGCTTACCTCGTGGTGGGAACCGAGCGCGCGCTGCTCATCGACACGATGGTCGGCTGCGGCGACCTCATCGGCACGGTGCGCGGCATCACCGAGTTCCCCCTCACCGTGGGCATCACGCATGCGCACTACGACCATATCGGCGGGTGCCCCGCGGTTCCCGAGGTCCTCGCAAGCCGTCCAGAGGCGGCAAGGCTCGCATCCGAGCTGGGGCGAGGGCGTCGCGCGCGCCAGGAGATCGTGAACGCCGGCATCGTGCCCGCGGATGTGCGCTGGGCGATCGATGCCGACACCGTACCCGCAACGCGCATCGTTGCCGAGGGAGACGAGATCGATTTAGGCGAACGTCACATAACGATCGTCGAGCTCCCCGGGCATACCGACGGTTCAATCGGCTTTCTCCTGCATGAGGAGCGCATCCTCTTCTCAGGCGACGCGGTCACGCCCACCATGTGCCTCTTCTTCGACGAGAGCCTTTCTGCCGAGGCATGGCTCAAAACCGTGCGTGCCATGGAACGGCTACCGTTCGACCGCTTCTGGACCGGCCATCACGAGGCAGCCTTTACCAAGGACGACCTCGCGAGCTTCGAGGAGATTGGAGACTTCGCGCGCCGGGCGCCCTACGGCATGGACTGGCAGCATAACGTGCTACCGGAATTCACGGGCACCATCTATCTTCCGGACGAGATGCTCGAGGTCGAGGCCGACTCGCCGGCATTCCGCGCCGTCATCGGGCGGCACGTGCCGCGGCCGAAGCCTTCCGAACGCCGCCGCCTCAAAGAGCAGGGCTGGACGAACCGGCTCAGCGGCTAGACTCCACAGACATATGGGCGAAACGAGCAACCGATACCGTAACGGGTGGACCCCTCGAGATCCACCCGTTTTTGATATGGTCCCGTTCAGTTTTTCAGGTAGGCTCATCATCCCGTAAAAACCGATTCAACCCACCTGATCGGCGCTACCGCTTCTGCGCGCTGAATACAAAGGTGATGAGCAGGCCGGCGGCAGAAAGCCCGAGCGCGACCAAGAACGCCGGCGCATACGAGCCCGTTGCATCCAGGATGAAGCCCATGATCGTGGGGCCGAAGAAGCCCGCCGCCGCGAAGCCGATGAACATGATGCCGTAGTTCACGCTGTTGTAGCGCGCACCGAACTGCGCCGCCGTGAAACCGGGGTAGATGCCCATGATGGATCCGAAGCAGAACCCTGCAAGGCAGATGCCACCGCAGAACAGCGCGAACGACCCGCCGGCGCTGGCATAGAGCGCACCCATGGCTACGATGGCAGTGATGAACACCATGCGAATCGTTGCAAGGGAGCCGATGCGATCGGAGAGCGCTCCCGACGCAATGCGTCCCGCGGTGTTGAGCAGCGCGAGCACCGAGACCACAAGCGCCGCCACGCTGGCATCGACCCCCATCATGGCCTGCGCGATAGAGCTTGCCTGCGACGTGACCATGAGCCCGGCGAACGCTCCACAGCACAGCATCGCGATCATGGTGTAGAACAGCGGGTCGCGCAGCATCTCGTTCCAATTCTTCTGCACATGTGAAGCGCTTGCCCTCTCATCAGAGTGCAGGGGCGTCCAGCCCGCAGGGGAATAGTCTATGGGACACTCCTCTATCACGAAACTCGCAGCGCAGATCACTACGAACATGGCTACACCCAGAATCTTGAAGGAATCCGCTACCCCGAAAAAGCTAATGAGCGCGTTCGCCACGATGGGCACAACGACCGAACTCAAGCCATAGGAGGCAGTGGCTAAACCGCCCGCAAGGCCCGCCCTATCAGGGAAAAGCTTAACGGTGTTGCTCACGGTCGCGCCATAAACCATGCCTACGCCCAAGCCGACGCCAAGTCCATAAGTGACCAGCAACATCGCAGCTGAAGTTGCGAAACCCGAGGCTATCATCCCCACAGCGAACAGGGTGCCGCCAATGACGACAATCTTCCGTAACCCTAAGCGCTCGTTAATGATGCCGCCCGAAATCATGGTAATCGGTCCCACAGCGTTAGCGACGGTGAACGTCAACGCAAGATTCTGCGGAACGCCGCCACTCAGCCGGGCAAGATGCTCTGCCATAGGCGAAGCAAACACACTCCAGGCATACAGCGAACCGATGCAGAGGTTCACCAAGCAAGAGGCGATTAGTATTGCCCAGCGGCGCTGGTCGAGACTGGCATACGTCATCAAGCGTCCCTCCTAATGCAGACAGCCAGCGAGCGGAGCGGGGTTCGTGCGGCGGACGCGAGGGCGCACTGCACACCGTGCGCCCTCACCGTGCCATGCACCCGCCTGCCACCGGTCGGCTCTGCAGTATTCACATTAACTGGCAAGATCTTCGGGCGTCCACGCTGGCACGCCGGTATAGGTCTTTGCCTCCACCTCACCCGTAAGCACCTGGACAGCTCCCGCAGCCATTGCCTCCATCTCGAATTCGCCCGGGTACGCGGTAATGGGCGCGATGTAACCGCATGCATCCTCGATTGCTTCGACAAGACGCCGCTCGTAGACCATGCCGCCGGAAAGGAGGATGGCGTCAACCTCGCCTTTGAGCACCGAGGCCATGGCACCGATCTGCTTGCAGATCTGATAGGCCATGGTGTCCCATACGAGCTGAGCAAGAGCGTCGCCGTCATCAGCGCGCTGCCGTACTTCGCGCGCGTCGGAGGTGCCCAACAAGTCGACGAACCCCCCGTTGCGGGTGCACATACTCAATAGTTCACGTTCGGTGTAGGCACCTGAGAAGCAAAGGCGAATCAATCCATCAGCCGGGATGGCACCGCAGCGCGTCGGCGCCATAGGTCCTTCGCCGGCAACGATGTCATTGCCGTCAATCATATGGCCATGGCGATGCGCTGCCACCGAAAGGCCGCCACCCAAGTGCCCGATGATGAAGTTGCACTCGTCGTAGCGCTTACCCAGGGCAAGCGCATGACGTCGCCCGACCTCCTTCTGGTTAAGCGAATGAATGTGGCTTGAACGATATACGCCCTTGATACCAGTCAAGCGTGCCACGTCTTGGTACTCGTCGACATCGGGCGGGTTCACGACAAAAGCTGCTCCACCAAAGCGCTCTGCGAACCGGTGCGCCAGCGTGGGACCTAGACTCGCCGGATGGATAACGCCGTTCTTACAGGTAATCGAATGATCGAGCACCAAGTTGTTGACTACGTAGACCCCGCCCTCCATGGAAACAAGGCCGCCGCCGCGCCCCACGACCGCGTCAAGCCCTTCGAGGGAAACGCCTGCTTCATCGAGTTGTTCAAGGATCGCCCGCTCGCGGAAAGGCAGCTGCTCTCCTAAGGAGGTGAACTGCGCCAAATCAATCGCGGAATGGCCAACGTTCACCGAGAACGTGCATTCATCTCCCTCGAATAGCGCGACCTTGGTCGAAGTGGAACCCGGGTTAATGGTAAAGACCTTCATGCGGCATCGGCCCCCTTCTGAGCTGCGGAGCGAATGACGAGCATGGCGACGTTGCCGAGCATCTCGGACACCGGCGCGCTCCGCGAGAAGTCGCACACCGGGCGCGCAAAGCCCTGGAGCACGGGGCCGTATGCATTGGCATGACCGAAAATCTGGATGAGCTTCACACCGATATTGCCCGCGTGCAGGTTAGGAAAGATTACGATGTTGGCACGCCCCGCAACCTCGCTCGGGCGCTTGGCCTTGTGCGCGGCCACCTCAGGAAGGATTGCGGCATCGAGCTGGAGCTCGCCATCGCAGAGGATGTCGGGGCGGAGCTCGTGTACGCGGGCCACCGCGTCGCGGATGACGTCGATCGTCTCATGCTCAGCGCTTCCAAACGTCGAAAACGAGAGCAGCGCAACGCGCGACTCCCAACCGAGCAGTGTCCGCGCGGTGTCCGCCGAAGCGATGGCGATGCCCGCCAAGTCAGCAGCGTCCGGCTGAGCTGTGATGGCACAGTCGGCGATGCCTAGATACGTGCCCTCCGGCCCCTCGAAGCCCGGGATATCGGCGATGCCCATGCTCGACGGCGACTCAACGCCCTCGGCAAGGCCGACGAAGCTCGTCGCAGCGAATACCACGTCGCCCGTTGAGCGCTCTTTGCCCGCGGCGACGCAATCCACACGCCCCAACCGCAGAAGCACCATGGCGCAGTTCACCGCGTCCTTCGTTTTGCGCATAATTGCCTTTTTACTGTAAGCATCGGACTGGGCGGTATAGGCGTCCGCAAGCTCCTCGCGCACCGCCTCGTTGGTATGGTCGATGTATTCGAACCCATCGACCGACACGCCCGCTGCGGCAGCGGCTGCGCGCACAGCGTCCTCCGCGCCAACAAGCACCGGCGTTCCCATGCCCATTTTGACAACCTCGGCGGCGCAGGCGAGCACATCCGGACTTTCGGATTCGGGAAAACAGATGCGTTGCGGGGTCTTGGCCGCGCGAGCGCACATCTCCTGCATGAAATCCATGTCGCACCTCTCATTGCATATTACAGACCTAAAACGAAAACGGCCGGGGCACGCGAGGCGCCCCGGCCGCGCCATCTACTCCTCGAGGAGCTCGGCGACGAACGCAGCGGCTTCGCCAAGCGTCTTATTACGTTTGAACTGCATATAGGGAACCTCACAGTCGTATTCGTCCTCGAGATAGGTAGTCATCTGCGAGATCTGAGTGGACTTGGTTCCGTGCTCGTCGAAAGTGGTATCGGCGCTGAGCTCAGCGGCATCGCAGCCCCACAGGTACGCGCAGCGTTCAATGAGCTTGGCAAGGATTTCTTCGTTCATGATGATGTCCTTTCTTGGTTGCCTTGCAAAGGGATTAGCGGTAGATATAGTCGCCATCTTGGTAACGTGGAGGAACGACCGGAATCTGCAGGAAGGAGTCATGCTCACCGCCGGTGTAGATAAGGGTCCGGCCATGGTTGTCGGTGTCCCACATGAGTGGCTCGAACCAGTTCTCGCGGATGTAGCGACCAGCTACCTGCACGCGGATCTGCTGCCCCTTGTGCCAGAAGCGGCTCGTGGGCCAAATCTCGATATCTACCGGAACGATCTCGCCGGGCTTGACCTTCTCGGAAACGGTGTGTGCCTGAACCGGCTGATAATCGGTCGAAAGCTTCTCGTCGAGCTTACGGCGCGAAACGCGCAGTTTGCCCCAAGCACCGGGATGCGGCTCACCGAAGAGGGTTATAGGCAGGAACTCACCGGTAGTGGAAAGCTTCTGGACGTTCACGAAGAGGTCCGCATCGTCATAGTCCTCTGCCGCCACCCAAAGATGCAGCTTCATGTAGCCAGTGAGCTCGGTATCTTCAGGGAAGGTGTAGTCAAAGGTGACCTCCTCGGTCTCCGAGTCGTACCCCACCATCGCCTGCTCGGCAACCGGCTCGGCCTTCATAGAGCCGTCGGAGGCATCGAGATAGAGCTTCTCATACTGGGTACGCTTGAGCGGGAAGCTCGTCTCGGGGCGATCGTTCTGATAGTTGTAGTCAAAGGCGTCCTGAACCTCGACGCGGACGGTCGGGGTAAGCTCCCAGCCGTTGCGCTCGCCCTTAAGGTAGCGAGCAAAGAAACGCTCAAGTTCCTGAAGGTTCTTATTGCTGTAGGCATCGGGCCACTCGAAGTCACGGTGACAGCGCAGCCACTTCTTACGGCTCTTGATCTTGCGGAACGCTTGCATGGAACCCCGTAGGTGGAAGTGGTTCCAGCACACCGTGGTATAGACGGGGCAGGTGATGTTCTTCCAGATGGGATCCTTGTCTTTCCAGTAATCGCAGTCAATAAAGGGGTACTTCTCGGCGTTCGCGGCGGTGTCGTCGATGTAGTTGGGGCCAACGGCCTCGCGTACAACCATGCCTACGAACGTATGAGCCGGGATACCTCCCTCATAGAGGGACTCGCGGTACATATCGCTCGTACCTTCCCAAGGAGCGATGCAGGAGAGGTGCGGCGGCTGTTGCGAGGCGATGCGCCACTGCGTCATAGCCACGCAGGAATTGCCGGACAGGCCCACATGACCGTTGCACCACGCCTGTTGGGCCGCCCACTCGATGAAGTCGTAGCCGTCCCTGCCCTCTTGGGTACCGAACTGCATGAAGTCGCCCTCCGAGTGGCCAACGCCGCGCGGGTCAACGTTCGCCACAGCATAACCGCGACGGCACCAGTATCCAGGATCGGGGCTCTCGAACTTGGACATGTTGGATACGGTCTGAGGTGGCACGCCCATAATCTGCCACTCGGACTGGCCGTCAAACGGGCGCTTGCCATAGAACGACCAGGACACGATCAGCGGGACCACGGGGATATCTTTCGGCTTATAGATATCCACATAGATCTTCACGCCGTCGCGCATCTGGACCGCAACGTCCTGCATGCAAATGATGCCAGGCTCAGGCTCATAGGTGCGGCTGTTCAGCGGCGAGAGCACCGCGTGATCCTCGCGCTCCTCGGGTGTCATGGCGTCAAACTCCTCCTTGGTGCATGGAGTGAGCATCTGGCGCATAAGCACCTCGGTGGGGTTGCCATTGCAGATGACGGTCTTGGTGACGAGTTCTCGTGACATGTCTGCTTCCTTTCCCAAAGATGAATAGATGCTGTGCTCTATGATTGATACGACGGGCACATCGAGCGTGCGCCGCTCGGGTGAACTGGAATGGGGCTACTCCGCAGCCTGCTGCTCGCGCGGCACGAGAATGTTGTGCTTGGCGAAATAAATGGCAGCAACGAGGCTCGTGATGACCATGCCTGCAACACCGACCCAGATCATTGCGGTGATGGAGCCGCCAAAGAAGCTGCCGAGGAACGACGTGGTGTACGGAGAAAGCGCCTGTCCGAGCGAGCACATGGCATTGCCGAGGGCCATGTTGAAAGCCATGCCCACAGCGCCCGAAAGGTTTGCCGCGCCCATGCCGCAAAATGGGGTGAAGGTCTGGTAGCCAAGGCCGATCAAGAACCCGCCGACGCAGAGCATGACGACGTCATTTGAGAGCCCGTAGATTGCCAAGCCAGCAAGGGTCATGAAGAACGCTATGGTGGGAGCATGCTTCTTGAATATCTTCATGAGGGGGGCAACAATCACGCCGGCAAAAATGCCGGAGATGGTGCACGCCGAGGAACCCATACCGGCCTCAGCGGTGCCACCGATGCCGCGCTCCACCACGAGCAGGGCCTCATTGGAATTGAAGAGCTGGGCAAACGTGTAGAGCGAAAAACCGAGGACGCACAGGACGATAACCTCTTTGGGCACGCGCACCGGCTCACTCTTGGTCGCCTTGGGCTCGAGCTTGCCCTTGGGCAGGCAGAAAAACTGAACGATGAAGAAGATACCGATGATGAAGTATGCGAAGAATGCATGGGTCCAATCCTCGGCGCCGAATGTGGTCGCAGCAGATGTGTAGATAAAGCCACCAAGGCACACGAAGGTCGAAAGCAGGCCAAGCACCGTCCCGCGTGACTCACCCTCGAAGTAATCGGGAATGATGGTAGTCATGGCGTTCTGCAAGCCACCCATGGAGACGCCCACAAGAGCCGCGGAAATAAGCAGCTGCTCGACAGATCCGTGCAGCCACACGGGCATGGAGCCCGCGAAAATGTACAGGGCGGTGAAAAAGAGCGCGGTGTACTTTTTATAAACCACCGATGCAAGCTTGGAGACGATGATGCCGGTTGGAATCGCCACGAGACTCGGTAAAGTCACCATAAGCTGAATGGTGGTGATGGGAGTGCCGGGGAACGCCATGGCGATATCGGCGAGCACCGAGACGGGAACGATGAGGCCCATGAGGCACAGTGCCGCGCTGTAGACGCCCACGAGCGTTTTCAGGTTCTCTTTAATCACGGGAGATCCTTTCTCTCGAACAACCTATTGGGTCGATGGCGGGCGCTGGCGCCCGCACGGTACACGGATCAGCAAGCCCCCTTCCTGGAAAACGATGCGGACATGAGCAGGAACAAGACGAGGCCCACCGCCATGAGGACGGCTCCCGCCGTGTAGGAAATCGCATAGCTACCGGCAGATCCCGCAATTAGCGCAAAGAACGCAGGACCAAGCGCACCCACGAGCTGGATAATGGGAAGCATCACGCCAAAGGCGCCGTTGAAGCCCTCGCGCCCATACCGCTCGGCGCAGATGCTCACCGGCCAGTTGTCGGCACTGCCCGTAACCACGCCGATGAGCGCAAGGCTCGCCAGGACGCATGCCGTACCGCCCACAAGGTTGAGCACGATGGCAACGATGCCCACAACAAACGAGATCACCACGCCCACGAGGTAGCCGAACCGGTCACCAATAGCACCGCATACGATGCTGCCCACACAGGCAAACCCAGCGGAAACGAGCATCGCAACGGTCGCTTCGTCAACCGAATAGCCGAGTTCTAACAAACGGGGAACAATCTGCACCATAAGGCCGCCGGAATAAAGCAGCTGGATGCCGAGCACCGCGGAGAGCGCCACGAATTTGATGTCCTTGAGGTAGGTGGTCGCAGGCTCGCGACGGGCATCGGATGTCGACAAACTGGCAGACTTCATCCTTCGGCGCGCGCAGGGCACAAGTGTGTCAGGCAGCATGCCACGTGATTCAGGCATGTCGGAAATGAAGAGCCCGAGCAGGAGAAGTGCGACGCCCGCAATGATAATAAAGGGCAGGAACGCCGCATCGATACCCCAGGTATCGAGTCCCCAGGAGTACACAATCGAGGCGAACCCCGCACCCAGCGGAATGCCCATGGAAACCAATCCCTGAACAGTCCCCTTTCGGGTTGGGAACCAGTTGGTGATGAGCACCGGAACCGTGTTGTAACCCCAGGCCGACGCCGCCGCATTGGCAACGATCATCGTAAGCACGAAAATCGAAAACTCCTTGGAGACGCACATACCGGCCACGCCCGCAATGTAGAGAACCCCCCAAGCGAAGCACACCATCTTAGGCGAGAATCGAGAGCATGCCCTGCCTGCTATATAACCAAGCACCACGTTGAACACGCTCGCGATAGAGATGCTCGAGGTAATGAACACCGCATCCCACCCATATGCTCCCTCGAGCGCGCCCGCTGCAACATTCATCGAGCCCGCAACTGTGGAAGTGATGAAATAGCTCGCCACCGCGAACACCATGAGCGGCAACGCGCCCACGAGCGAGAACCCTCTGCTTTCTCCGGCTTCCATACCGTTCCCTCCCTCATGACCTGCGATGCCAGCTAGGTTTCCGGCTTGATTTTGCACAATCGGCTTTAACGTTGACCCCAGCATACGGAGGCCGATGAGGTCGAAACAGAACAGCGAACTGGCGCATTGTCCGAGTCGAACAATCCGCCGCCCATCGTGCTCGATTTGGACAGAAGACATTGAGACTGTCCGATTTGTCGCCTCGCGAACGCGACACGAATTCTCTGCGGTATGCTTAAAGAGGTATGCAAGGTGACGAAGGGTGCACGCATGCAACGCAGGCCAGCCAAGCTAACGATTCTCAACGCCTTCGTTGAACTGCTCCAAGAAACCGACTTCGATAAAATCACGGTTCGCACGCTCTGCCAGCGCGCAGACATCGCTCGCAGCACGTTCTATATGCATTTTTCCGATATTTATGAGGTCATCCAAACGTTAGAAGATGGCTTAATCGCCGCTTTCAAGAAAGTGGATGCTGAAGCCGCGCGCCAGCATCGCACGCCCGGTGGGAAGCGCACCGACTGGGGCCTTACGCTCGATCCGCCCTATCCATTCTACGAATGGTTTGAAGTGTGCCTCGATAACTGGGACGCGCTTCGTGCCATGCTCGGGCCGCACGGGGATCGCTACTTCGTGGCGAAATTCCGCCGCGTCCTCACCGATCACGTGAACTTCATGATGGATGCAGATGAGATGCCCCGCGACGAGCTGCGCCATGGCTTCAACGAAGCGATGGTGGAGTGCCATTTCATCCTGCTCTCGAACTGGCTTCTCCACGAGAACACGAGCCTCACGGCACAGAACATCGCTATCATTCTGAATTCGATGCGCATTGGAGGCAATACCCTCGGCCACTACACCGGAGGAGAAGACGGCATGCCCCCGCATTCGGAGCGCTGGCTTGAATAGGCCCAACAGGAGCGCTGCTCAGGCGCGGGTTGGCACAATGGAGAAGACCATGGAACGGGCCGGACTCTTACAGGATTAATCCTGTAAGACCACCATAGCTACGCTTATACCGTCTTTATGGCTGATACTCACTAAAGGTGGTTCAATTGCTCCGCCCTCAGACGCTATGCGCGCAATCGCACCGCTCAGGGCAATGTGCGGAACGCCGTAGGCATCGTCAAGGGTCTCAATTTCATTGAGACGAATACGGTCGGTATCGACACCAAGAGCTTTGACCGCTGCCTCCTTTGCCGCAAATCTTCCTGCAAGGTATGAAAGGCGATCAGCGCGCCCCATCGCCTCCGACCGCTCTGCCTCGGTGAACGCCTTCTGCATGAACGGGTCATCCATGGGCAAATCCATCTCGCTATGCGATTGTAGATCAACCCCTATGCCAACAACCATCTATGCTGCCCTCCGCAATCTACCTGCATCGGAGCACCGACAAGTATGAAAAAAGCTCCCGAAGGAGCTCGAAAATCAAATGGTGGACCGGCAGGGGTTCGAACCCTGGACCTTGGGATTAAGAGTCCCCTGCTCTACCAGCTGAGCTACCGGTCCACATATCAAGAAACAGTGGGGTGGGTACAGGGACTCGAACCCTGGACCTCCGGGACCACAACCCGGCGCTCTAGCCAACTGGGCTACACCCACCGTGTTTCCTCGCGCCAAAGCGCTTGACTATTATTGCAGGCCTCGCCCACGGATGCAAGTACTTTCTTCAAATTATTTTGGAGCATCCGTCGCGCCGCAGCGAGCCTGCTCCAGGGCCGCATGCACTGCGGTATGATAGATGCGCCGTGTTGGGCACAAGGATCATCACCGGGAGACCGAATGGATACGAACATGAACAACCTCATCGTCAATGACGAGAAGAACAAGGTGCGCGTTGTCGACGGCGTGAGCTATGAGCGCTATGGCGTGCAGACGCACGTACTCGACAAGAGCGATGACATCTGCGAGGTTGCCCAGCGCTACGTTGGCCCCAACTGCGAGCCCAACGACGTGATCGTGCTTTCCGAGAAAGCGCTCGGCTGCACCCAGGGCCGCGCCGTCAAGCTCACGGACATCCACCCGCGCTCGCTCGCGCGCTTCCTCACCAAGTTCGTAACGAAGACCCCAGCCGGCATCGGCCTCGGCATGCCCGAGACGATGGAGATGGCCCTTCAGGAGGTCGGAACGCCCCGCATCCTGCTAGCTGCGGCCGTAGGCGCCCTTGGCAAGCTCGTGGGCAAACGGGGCTGGTTCTACATGGTTGCAGGGCGCAAGGCGGCGTCTATCGATGGACCGTGCTCCTACACCATCCCTCCCTACAACGAATATGTCTCTCTAGCCCCTGCCGAACCCGCTGAATCCGCGAAGAAGATCGCCGAGGCGCTCGGCAAGAACGTCGGCGTTGCCATCATCGACCAGAACGACCTTGGTGGCGAGATCCTCGGCGCCTACAACCTCCCCTACTCCAACGAGACGCTCATCGACATCCTGCACGACAACCCCTTGGGCCAGGCCTCCCAGCGCACGCCCTTCGGCATCGTGCGCAAGGTTCAGTAGCCGAGAAACGCGCACACGGGCGCTCACACACCCCGTCGCGTCCGTTCGTCCTTGTTTCCATACGCAGTCCCGCACGCCACCGCTTGACACATCCAGGCGGTGGCGTTTTTTCTACCGCCGCTATGCGATGCGATGCAAAATTCCCTCTGTCCTATTTTTGCATGAAAAAGGCCACCGCTCGGACGAACCCGAACGGCGGCCTTTCGTACAATTACCTCTGTCCTAATTTCACATTAGGCGTTGAGGGCGGCGTTCACAGCCACGGCGCAGGCGACGGTCGCACCGACCATGGGGTTGTTGCCCATGCCGATGAGGCCCATCATGTCCACGTGCGCAGGCACCGAGGAGGAGCCGGCGAACTGGGCATCGGAGTGCATGCGGCCCATGGTGTCGGTCATGCCATAGGAGGCGGGGCCGGCAGCCATGTTATCCGGGTGCAGGGTACGGCCGGTGCCGCCACCAGAGGCCACGGAGAAGTACTTCTTGCCGGCCTCGAGGCGCTCCTTCTTGTAGGTGCCCGCGACGGGGTGCTGGAAGCGCGTGGGGTTGGTGGAATTACCGGTGATCGAGATGTCGACGTTCTCGTGCCACATGATGGCAACGCCCTCGCGGACGTCGTCGGCGCCGTAGCAGTTGACCTCGGCGCGCGGGCCATCGCTGTACGGAATGGTCTCGACGACCTTGAGCTCGCCCGTGTAGTAGTCGAACTGGGTCTTCACATAGGTGAAGCCGTTGATGCGGGCGATGATCTGGGCGGCGTCCTTGCCCAGACCGTTGAGGATGACGCGCAGGGGCTTCTTGCGAGCCTTGTTGGCGTTCATCGCGATGCCGATGGCGCCCTCGGCGGCAGCGAAGGACTCGTGGCCAGCCAGGAACGCGAAGCACTCGGTGTCGTCACCGAGGAGCATGGCGCCCAGGTTGCCGTGGCCCAGACCGACCTTGCGGTCCTCGGCAACGGAGCCGGGGACGGTGAAGGCCTGGATGCCCTCGCCGATCATGGAAGCGGCCTCGGAAGCGGTCTTGGCGCCCTTCTTGATGGCAACTGCGCAGCCAAGGGTGTAGGCCCACTTGGCGTTCTCAAACGCGATGGACTGAACGCCCTCGACGATCTCGCGGGGGTTCACGCCCTTGTCGAGGCAGATCTGCTCGGCTTCCTCGAGGGAGGAGATGCCGTTCTCAGCGAGGCACGCATTGATCTTCTCGATGCGGCGCTCGTAACCTTCGAAATTCACAGCCATGGTACTTTCCCTCCCTTTCTTCTACTCGTGAACCGGGAACACGTTCTCGACGGTATGGGTCTCTTCGTCGGTGCGCGGATCGATGTACTTCGCCGCGGCCTCCCACTGGCCATAGTGGCCCATGGCACCGGCGACGGCCTCCTCGGGGGACTTGCCGTTCTTGAGGGCATCGGTGAACTTGCCGAGGTTCAGGAACTCGAACGCGATGACTTCGTTCTTGTCGTTGAGCGCCATGCGGGTCACATAGCCCTGAGCGAGCTCGAGGTAACGAGCGCCCTTGGCCTTGGTGCCGAACATGGTGCCAACCTGGGAGCGCAGGCCCTTGCCGAGGTCGTCGAGGGAAGCGCCCACGGGCAGGCCGCCCTCGGAGAACGCGGTCTGGCTGCGGCCGTACACGATCTGGAGGAAGATCTCGCGCATGGCAACGTTGATGGCGTCGCAGACGAGGTCGGTGTTCAGGGCCTCAAGGATGGTCTTGCCGGGAAGGATCTCGGAGGCCATGGCCGCGGAATGGGTCATGCCCGAGCAGCCGAGGGTCTCAACGAGGCACTCCTCGATGATGCCGTCCTTGACGTTGAGGGTGAGCTTGCACGCACCCTGCTGCGGGGCGCACCAGCCCACACCGTGCGTGAGGCCCGAGATGTCGGAGATCTCCTTGGCCTGAACCCACTTGCCCTCCTCGGGGATGGGCGCGGGGCCGTGGTATGCGCCCTTGGCGACGGGGCACATGTTCTCCACTTCTGCTGTGTACTGCATGCCTCTCCTCTCTGTTGTGCTTGAACTCGGCTGACCATGGCGAAATGGCCAACCGAAGCTGACATGCACATCTATTTTAGCGCGTCTTGTCCAGAGTGAAATCGGCGAGCGGCGCATTTTTCTGCTGAGTTGCCCGCGCGGCAGGTTGCCCGATGGGTCAAGCGAGTGAATGAATCGGAATCACCCGGTGTTGGCGATTCAATCAGGATGAATCGGAATCACCCGGTGCTGGCGTTTCACGGCGGCGAAGACGCCAGACGAGATAGGTGAGCAGAACCCCCGTAGCGGCGCCGCAGCAATCAAGGAGCACGTCCGTTACCTGACCAGAGCGCCCGGCCATGAAGAGCTGAATGGTCTCGTCGATCGAGGGAACGAGCACCAGTGCGAGGCAGATGGCGGCGAGGCGCATGTGCTCGGCGGCGTGCTCCGGATCGAATGCATGCGCCACGAGAACGCCCAGGACAGCGTACTCAGTAAAATGAGCGGTCTTGCGCACGAGGAAATTCGTCACCCAATCGCTTAGCAGGCGCAAGGCATCGAGCGCACCGCGCACCGCCTCTACCACCGACAGGCTCAGCGAGCCGCTGCCAGAACCAGGCACAAGCGAATTTCCCCAGATGATGAGGACCATGATGATTGCAGCGAATAGCCACGGCTTAGAGAGGCGCAAAGCCTATGCCTCCGCCTGGAGACGCGGCATGGAAGCCGTTCCGCCCTGGATCACGCGCAGGTACTCGCGGCTCGAGCGCCGCACGCTCGAGGAGGGAACCTGGCCGAGCTCCTCTTCGATGAGGCTGTTCACATGCTGGTGCATCTCGTTAGCGCGACGGCCCTCTGCCACGGCCGCAGCGCGGGCCGCATCTGCCGGCGCGGGTGCCGGGCGCATGTGACGGCCCACATACGGAACCGCCTGGGGCTCGGCGCCCTTGCTACCGGATGTGCCCTCGGCAAGGATGTCGAGCGCAGACGCCCAGATATCCTCGCGCCCTGCATAATCCGCAGCTGCATTATCCGTTGCAACGGCTGCGTTCCCCGTAGCCGCGGCAATGCGCGAAACGGCACCGGCCGGCTGCGCGCCTGCGGAGATGACCGGGTAGGCAAACTGGCCCGCGCCCGCGGAGCGCACCGCCCGTTCGCTTGCCGTGCGAAGGCTCTCCCCGTCGATTTCGTCGAGGGAGGCAAGCGCCGCGCGCTGGGCAGCCTCGGTATCGAGTTCGTCCCTATCCCCCACCGACGCTGTCTGAGACGCAGGCACCGGGCTCTCGAGCACGGTTGTCGCGCTGGGAGCGGCGGGTTGAGCCACTGCGGTGGCAGGTTGCTGGTGCATCGAGGCGACGGCACTCGCAGCCGCCCATGCCGGCGCCTTGCCGGTGGGTTGAGCCGACGATGCCGATGCATCCTGAGCCGCCTTCGTCTCGCGCTGAAGCTCCTCGAAGGCGATTTGGTAAATATCCTTGGAGGTAGCGGCATCGCAGCTGATGGGCGAGTCCTCGGACAGCATGGAATCGATATCTGCCCAGGCATCAGCCTCAGACATGGCATCCTGGGCGCGAGCGATCACCGGAACATCCTTGGGCACACGCCGGGTGCCGAAGAAACGCTCAAGATCGTCTTGTTCGCGCTGCTCGAACGCTGTGGAGGAGAAGGAAGAGGCGCTGGGCGACGAGCCCTCGGCGTCACCCTCCTCCGTAATGGCGTGACGACGCCCCACGGCGGACACAGCAGAGAGGATGCCAACACCCGCGAGCGCGCCCATCGTGAAGGGAAGGGCGAGCGAGGTCACCGAGCTGTTCGCATCCGGAAACGGCATGGTCGCAACATAGGCGGCAACCGGAACGGCGAACACGAACCCGCAGGAAAGACCTGCGTAGACCGCACGTGAAGTTGAACCAGAAGCTGCCATGGGCACTCCTTCATCTCTCGCTAGCTCGATTGCCAGCACCTACCAGCTATGGCTCGCTTGCGAAAAAATGATGACGGGGTTGCCGGGACACGAACTGGTCCCAAAAACAACGGAAGGTGGTACGGTTCATCTGCATTTTTCCGTCGCGATAGCTACTCGCTATTATGCGAGAACCTCCCATAGAATGCAAGGGAAGCCGCCGGGGGCGTGTGCGTTTCGCGTTAACGGCAGGATTCGACCGGCAGACGCGCTCGGGCTCAACGGCAAGATGAAGAGACGCGCGGTGCAAAGGACCCATGAAGCGACAGCTGCATCCCGCAAGCACCGCTTGAGAAGCCTCGCTTTGGGGAACAAGCAAGGAAAACGCAACCTGTGGATTGGAGCCGCCATGTCTCGCATCGCCATCGTCACCGGAGCATCGTCTGGCCTCGGCCGAGAATTCGTGAAGCTCATCGATGGCGGGGCGGCCGGCTCGATTGACGAGATCTGGGCCATAGCCCGCCGCGCCGACCGTCTCGACGCCCTCGTGCGCACCTGCAAAACCGCCGTGCGGCCCTTCTGCCTCGACCTCACCGACCCCGTTTCGTACGACGTGGTCGAGGCCTCGCTCGCCGAGGCGCCCGGCACGCAGGTGGCCCTGCTCATCAACAACGCGGGCGCAGGCACCTTCGGCCCGTTCGCCAAGCTATCGCGCGACGAGGTCGCCGACCAGGTCAACCTGCTCATGCGCGCGCCGGTGGAACTCACCTACCGTGCGCTTCCCTCTATGGGGCGCGGGGCGCGCATCATCAACGTGGCGAGCGTGGCTGCGTTCATCCCCCAGCCCGACCTTACGCTCTACAGTTCGGCCAAGCGCTTCATGCTCGACTTCACGCGCGCCCTCGATGCCGAGCTCGGCCCGGTCGACATCCACGCGACGGCGGTCTGCCCCAAGTACATGCGGACCGAATTCTTCAACGAACCAGGCGACGTGCGCGCCATGCAGCAGATGAGTATCGTCGGCTACGAACGGGTAACGGATGTTGCGCGCTCGGCACTCGCCGCGGCGCGCGCAGGCAAGAGCCTCTGCATTCCCTCGATCGACATGAAGGCGCTCTACGCGCTCACCCGCGTTCTCCCCTACAAGGCAGTCATCGCCGCGGAGCGCGCACTCGGCGTCATCTAGTGCCCGACCCCAGAGTGATAAAACGAACCCGGTTCGTTTTATCACTTCCGCGAAAAAGAGAAAATGAACCGGGTTCGTTTTATCAGATTGGGTAGCAACACGCCCGTGCCGGCCACCCTAGTGCCACATGCCCTTGCGCTTGAAGATCCACGCCGCGATAAGGCAGGCGACAGCAGCCAACAGCGTCGGAAACGCCCAGTTATCGAGCAGCGGCACGCCCTCGAAAGGCAGGCCTACATTCATGCCGTAGAAGCCGAACACGATGTTGGGGATGGCCATCACGATCGTGATGACCGAGAGCACCTTCATCACGATGTTCAGATTGTTGGAGATGATGCTCGCAAACGCATCCATCGTCCCCGACAGTGTGTTGGAATAGATGTTGCACATCTCGATTGCCTGATGGATCTCGACGAGCACGTCTTCGAGTAGGTCCTGGTCGTCCTCGTACAGCGGGATGATGCGCCCGTGCATGATCTTGTTGAGCGTCACCTCGTCCGATTTGAGCGAAGTCGAGAAATAGACGAGCGACTTCTCGAGGTCGAGCATCTGGATGAGCTCCTCGTTCCGCACCGAAGCGTGAAGCTTCTCTTCCGTGGCAGACGAAAGGCGGTCGATGCGCCGCAGGTAAACGAGGTAGAGCTGGCTAATGCGCAGAAGGATCTGCAGCAGGAAGCGCGTGCGGAACCGCGTGTCGACGCCGCGCACGCGGCCGGCGGCCATGTCGCGCGTGATGGGGTTGTCGTAAAGGCCCAGGGTCACGAACAGGCTCTTCTCCGGGATGAACACCATCGAGAGGGGCATCGTGTCGTATTGGCGCGCATCGGGAGCTCCCTCTTCACCCGGAGCGACCGGGTAGTCGACGATGACGAAGGTCTGGTTCACGTCTTCGTCGTAATCGATGCGCGAGGTCTCCTCGTCGTCGAGGGCCGAGCGAATGAACTCCGGCAGCACGCCGAGCTCCTCCTCCAACCAGGTGCGTTCTTCTGGCGTGGGGGCGATCGCATTGACCCAGCAGCCCGATTCGGGCGCCTCGATTCTTTCGATGGAACCGGCCGTTGCCGTCTTGTAGCACTCGATCATCGCATACCGCCTTTCACACGTAGGTGGATTGGGGTGGGGCTGCTCCGCCGAATAGCAATGCGCGGCAAGCCCTCGGTGCACGATACCTCATGACGAGGCGCCCGCAGCGCGAAAGCTGCAGACGCCTCGCAAAAACTTGAAAACCCTTACCCCCGCTTTACCACCCGAACATGATAAAACGAACCGGGTTCGTTTTATCACTTTTAGAACTCGCCGTGGTCCTGGGCGCGCTTGGCAGAGCGGATGAGGAACTCCTCGTTCGTGTTCGTCTGCTTAAGGCCCTTGATGAAGGCTGAGGCGCAGCGCTCGGTGTTGGACATGTTGGCAAGCACGCGGCGGATGCCCCACACGAAGGGCCGCATCTGCGGATCGATGAGCAGGTCCTCGTTGCGCGTACCCGAAGCGACCGGGTCGATGGCCGGGAAGATGCGGCGGTCGGCAAGATCGCGATCGAGCTTGAGCTCCATATTGCCCGTACCCTTGAACTCCTCGAAGATCACCTCGTCCATCTTGGAGCCGGTGTCGATGAGGGCGGAGGCGAGAATGGTGAGCGAGCCGCCGTTCTCGATGTTCCGCGCAGCGCCCAAGAAGCGCTTGGGCGGGTAGAGCGCCGCGGAATCGACGCCGCCCGAGAGAATGCGGCCCGAAGCCGGCGCTGCCAGATTGTAAGCGCGTGCGAGGCGCGTGATGGAGTCGAGCACCACCACGACGTCTCCGCCCATCTCCACGATGCGCTTGGCTCGCTCGATCACGAGCTCGGATACGCGGGTGTGGTTGTCGGCGGGCATATCGAAGGTAGAAGCCACCACATCGCCCTTGATGGAGCGCTGCATATCGGTAACTTCCTCGGGGCGCTCGTCCACCAAAAGGCAGATCAGGTGCACCTCGGGATTGTTCGCCGCGATAGATTGGCAGATCTTCTTCAGGATGGTGGTCTTGCCCGCCTTGGGCGGCGAGACGATGAGGCCGCGCTGGCCCTTGCCGATGGGGCTCACGATGTCGATGGCACGACCGGTGATGGAATCCTTGCCGTGCTCCATCTTGAGCTGCTCATTGGGGTAGATGGGCGTAAGGTCGCTGAACTTGGGGCGCTTGCGCGCTTCCTCGGGATCGAGCCCATTCACCGACTTGATCTTCGACAGGCCGGGGAACTTGTCGCCGGGGCGCGAGGGGCGAAGCGTCCCCTCGATAAGGTCGCCGGCGCGCAGGCGGGCAGCCCGGATGAGGTTCGCCGGAACGAATGCGTCGTCGCGGCTGGGCATGTAGCCGTGGGCGCGAATATGGCCGAAGCCCTCGTGCGAGATATCGAGAATGCCGGTAATCTCGCGGAAGCCCTCTGCACGGGCATTGGCCACGTAGACTTCCTCAACAAGCTCGGCCTTCTTCTTGCCCGTGATGTCGAGATCCAACTCGCGCGCCTTCTCGCGGAGCTCGGCGACCTTCATGGCCGCGAGGTCTTCGCGCGAGAGGCTCGGCTCGACGGGCGCGTTGCGGTTATTGCGTGCCTTGCGATTCTGCTGACGGTTGCGCCGATCGCTGCGTTGGTCGTTGCGTTGGTCGTTTCGCTGGTCAGCGGCGCGGTCGTTTCGCTGGGCGTGCGTGCGATGCGCACCCTGGTCGCGCTTTCCACGCGCCGCCTTGCCCTCCTCGGCGGCGTCCGGAGCATCGGCACTTTGGGGCGCGCGCTCGTCCGCGCCCGCCTCACGGGCATCGGAGGCCTGCGCCTCGGGGCCGGCAGACGGAGCTTCCCCAGACGCGGCGGCATCCTGAGCTGCTCCGACGGCCTCGGCCGCGGCCTCGTCAGACGAGGTCCGGCGCTTTCGCAGCGCACGCTTCGCGCCGTCGGCTGCAGCGCGGCGGGCACGGCCGGGGCGATGGTCTTCCGCGGGCGCCGCACCTTCAGCGGTGTCGGGAGCTGCGGGAGCTTCCGCCCGCTCGTCCCCCGCGGCAGAAGCCGCCTGCGCCGCCGCAAGCGCTGCGGCTGCGGCGCGTTCCGCCTCGACATAGGCCTTGGGCTTCCGGCCGCGGCGATGCGGGCGAAGCGCCGGGTCGACGGCAGGGGCTGCAGACACAGCAGCGTCATCTGCAGCGGGGGCCGTCGCTGCATCTGCAGCAGCCTTTTCTGCGTCACCAGCGGCCTTCTTGGTCCTCTTCGAGGTGCTGCGCGGCGTGGCAGAAGCCTTCGTGGACTCGCTCGCCTGCGCGGCATCGCCCGGAAGCGCTGCCTCACCAGAGGCAGCCGTAGCAGCATCGGCCGCATCCGCCGCCTTCTTGGTGCGGCGCGTCCGCGTGGCTTTAGCGGGGGCCGTCAACGCTTCCTCCGCGCGAGCGGCGGCGCGGCGCTGCTTGCGAACGATCGACGCCTGCGAGATCTGCGCCAGGGCGCGCGCCTGCGCGACCTCGGCCGTCACTTCACCGGCCGCCGTCTTCGATGCACTCGGCACGTCAGGTTCGCTCGAAGCGGATGCCGACGCCTTCTTGGCGGCCGGCTTGGCCTCCTCTGCCTTCTTCGTCGTACGACGGGCACGGGTGGTGCGGCGCGGCTTCTCCTGCGCCTCGGAAGCTCCTGTGCCGGAGCCGGTGGTGGTGTTCGTATCCTCTGCCACTATGCCTGTTCAACCTTCTTCCAGTCTTCCAAAAACGATGCAAGGCCGCGGTCGGTGAGCGGATGCTTGACGGCCTTCTTCAACGCGGCGAACGGAACCGTCGCGATATCGCAGCCCATGAGGGCGGCTTGGGTGATGTGGCTCGGCGTGCGAATCGAGGCGCCGATGATCTCGACCTCGTGGCCGAAATCAAAGTTGTGGATGGCGGCGCACACGTTCGAAAGCTGCTCGACGCCATCCTCGGCGATGTCGTCAAAGCGCCCGACGAAAGGCGAGATGTAGCGCGCGCCCGCACGGGCGGCGAGCAGTGCCTGGGGAACGGTGAACACGAGCGTCATGTTCACCGAGATGCCCTCCTGCGCCAGCGCATGCGTCGCTGCCAGGGCCTCCGTGCATACCGGAAGCTTAACGACGATATTCGGAGCGATGCGCGCGAACCGGCGACCGTCCTCAATCATACCCTCCGTGGTATCGGCACAAGACTCAGCCGAGACCGGCAGGCCGTCGCATACGGCGCAGATGGCGCGCATGTGGTCCTCATACCCAGCAAGCGTACCTCCCGTCTTGGCGTACAGCGACGGATTCGTGGTAACGCCCGAGATGACGCCCCAGCTCACCGCCTCGCGAATCTCGTCGAGATTCGCGGTGTCGAGGAAGAATCTCATCTTCGACCTCCTAGTCTTGGCATTATGACCCCAGGTCGCAGCGACAATGCGGCCTGGCAGTCTGCCCGAGCCGATATTCCTGGCAACCGATATGCCTGCGAAACATGCGAAAAGCAAATGACATGCGTATATGGCTATGATTTTGAACGGAATATGCTGCTTATGCGTTCGGCATGGTTGCAGTGTATCACAGGTGAGCAGCGTTGGTGAACGTGAGCAGGCGATGTTTGAAGTCTTGAGAAACAGCCGCTTTTCGTGGAAACGGCTAGTCCGGCTACGCGCCGAGCAGCAACCGCTGGTACGCCCGGACGCCGCAAAGCAGCACGCGCTCATCAAAGTTGAAGGTATCGGCATGGAGCGGGATACCCGTTCCCGTTCCCAGCAGGAAGAACACACCCGGCAGGTAGCGCTGATAGAACGCGAAGTCTTCGGCTATGAGGAGCGGCTCGGGCACGCGCTCGAGCTCCGGTAGCACCTGCGCGGCCTCCCCGAAAAGCGTCCCGTCGTTCACCACGGGCGGATACCCCTCCGAAAAGTGGAGGTCGAAGGTGCACCCCTCTTCATCGGCAGCAGTTTGCGCCAGCGCACGGACCTCGTCCTGCGCGCGGGCGAACATATCGTCCGAGAACACCCGAAGGCTGCCTTCCACGCGCGCCTGCCCGGCAACGGCGTTTCGCACCGTACCTGCCGTCATATGGCCAAAGCGCAGCAGGAACGGCTCGTCCTGCTCCAGTTTTCGAGAAAGCCACTTCGATCCCACCACGAATCGCGCCGCGGCCCCCAGGGCGTCCCGACCATCCTTCCACTTCGCGATATGGCTCGACACGCCGTGGAACGTGATGGTCGTCTCGCTCGAGCGCGCGAGCAGCGGGCCAGGCCGCGACGCGAGGCTGCCCGCGGGCAAATCGGGCCAGAGGTGCATGCCAAAAATGCGCGTAACGCGATAGCGCTCGAAAACGCCGCTCTCGCACACGCGCTTCGCGCCGCCCGTGGTCTCCTCCGCCGGCTGGAACACGAAGAAAACGTTCCGGGGAAGCTGCTCCGCCTTAGTGGTGCCGCCTGCGCCCCGCACCACGCGATCGACCCACGTGGCCGCCGCAAGCGCCATGGCCATGTGGCCATCGTGACCGCAGGCATGCATGCGACCGGGGTGCTCGCTCGAGAATGCCGCTCCGCTCGCCTCGTGGATGGGAAGCGCATCCATATCCGCCCGGATCGCCACCGTCTCGGCGCGACCGAGGTCGAAAAACGCGCATACCGCTCCCTTGCACGGCTCGAGGACATCGCACGAAAGCCCGCTGAACACGCTGCGCACGTAGGCGATGGTCCGAGGCAGGTCATCGTCAAGTTCGGGAATGCGGTGAAGGTCGCGGCGGTAGCGCGTGAGCTCGTCGAGGAGCTCCTGGCCCTCGACAGAGCTGAAGAGGCCCTCGCCATCGGTGGCGGAGGCGTTGAAAGGCGGGCACGCGTGCGGCATGGCGATCACTCCCTACATAACGACCACGACATTGTAGCGTCTCGCCAACGCGCGCGAGGCGGTGGCTCGCCTACGGCCGCGCGGCGCACCACGTGTAACCAACCGGAAACCTAACGGCAAAACGAGCGAAACGGGCCGGCTTCGCGCAGGCCTATGGTACAGTTGACGCACTTGATAGAGGCGCGGGCGAGATTGAGCGCGGGCGAGCCGGCAGGCAGCGACCCCGCAGCAAGGCGGACCCGCCGAACACGGCAACCGGGCGCGGGCGCCGTGTGGGCTTGTGGGAAACACTCGCAAGACTGTCTGCAAGCATGCAGGAGCGCTATCAGCCAAGGAGTTTGCCATGAAGCGAACGTTTGTCACGAAGGACCAGCTGGTCGACATCGCCGGCCGCTACCCTACCCCATTCCACCTCTACGACGAGGCGGGAATTCGCGCCAACATGGAAGCCGTGCGCGAAGCCTTTTCCTGGAACCCCGGCTTCCGCGAGTATTTTGCCGTCAAGGCAAATCCCAACCCCGCGCTCATCTCGATCCTGCGAGAATACGGCTGTGGATGCGACTGCTCGAGCTCGACGGAGCTCATGATCGCCCGCGCCCTCGATGTGCCCGGCCCGGAAATCATGTTCTCGTCGAACGACACGCCCGCTGCGGATTTTCGCCTTGCACGCGAGCTCGGTGCCATCGTGAACTTCGACGACATAAGCCATATCCCGTTTTTCGAACGCGTCGCGGGCCCCATTCCCGAAACCGTGAGCTGCCGGTTCAACCCCGGCGGGCTCTTCCGTCTTGCCAACGACATCATGGACAACCCGGGAGATTCGAAATACGGCATGACCGAGGAGCAGCTTTTCGAAGCATTTCGGATGCTTCGCGAACGCGGTGCCAAGACCTTCGGCATCCACGCCTTCCTCGCCTCGAACACCGTCACGAACGACTACTACCCCGCGCTCGCGCGCATTCTCTTCGAGCTTGCCGTGCGCCTGCAGCGTGAGACGGGGGCGCACGTTGGGTTCGTGAACCTCTCCGGCGGCGTGGGCATCCCCTACCGGCCCGATGAGCCCGCCAACGACATCCGCGCCATCGGCGAGGGCGTACGACGCGCCTTCGAGGAGATTCTCGTGCCGGCGGACATGGGGGACGTCGCCATCTACACCGAGATGGGACGCTTCATGCTCGGACCGTACGGCTGCGTGGTCACGCGCGCCATCCACGAGAAGCGCATCTACAAAGACTATATCGGCGTCGACGCGTGCGCGGCCGACCTCATGCGGCCCGCCATGTACGGCGCCTACCACCACATCACCGTGATGGGGCAGGCAGACGGCCCGGACAAATCGCAGGAGGCGGCCACGCGCACCTACGACGTCACGGGAGGGCTCTGCGAGAACAACGACAAGTTCGCCATCGACCGTAAGCTCCCCGAGATCGAAATCGGCGACCTGCTTATCATCCACGACACCGGCGCGCACGGGCACTCGATGGGCTACAACTACAACGGTCGGCTTCGCTCGGCAGAAGTGCTGCTCCGCACCGATGGGTCGACGGAGCTTATCCGCCGGGCAGAAACCCCCTCCGATTACTTCGCCACGCTCGCCGTGCTGCCCCAAGGACGCGCTCTGCTTGAGCACGTCACCATGCATGAGACAGATTAACCCGGTACAACTGTCTCATACTCGAGCACGTCACCATGCATGAGACAGATTAACCCGGTACAACTGTCTCATTCAACAGGAAGGAGCAACGATGGACATGCAGCATCTTGAAGGGTCGATCGTCGCGCTCGTAACGCCATTCAACGACGACGGAAGCGTCGACTTCGAAGCGCTCGACCGCCTCATCGAGTTCCAGATCGAAAACGGCACCGACGGCATCCTCACACTCGGCACCACCGGCGAGAGCTCCACGATGTCGCATGAAGAGGACAACGAGGTTTGCCGCTTCGTGGTCGAGCACGTTGGCGGCCGCGTGCCGGTCATCGCAGGCTCGGGCTCCAACAGCACCGAGACCATGCTGGAAAAGAGCCTCGCCTACCAGAAGATCGGCGTGGATGGACTGCTTATCATCACGCCGTACTACAACAAGGCGAACGAAGAGGGCATCTATCGCCACCTCGCGACCGTCGCAGACGGAGTCGACATCCCCTGCATCCTCTACAACATCCCCGGGCGCTGCGGATGCTCCATCTCGGCCGCGAACATGGAGCGGCTTGCCCAGCACCCCAACATCATGGGCGTGAAAGAAGCGAGCGCCAACGTCGCGTTCGCCGCGAGCATCGCGCATCTCATTGGACCCGAGTTCCGTATGTTCTCGGGCGAGGACGGCATCGCGGTACCGCTCATGTCACTCGGCGCGAGCGGCGTCATCTCGGTCTGGGCGAATGTGCAGCCCGCGCTCGTGCATGAAATGTGCCGCGCTTACCTGGATGGCGACACCCAGCGCGCACGCGAGATTCAAATTGCCGGGCAACCGCTCGTGCACGCGCTCTTCAGCGAGGTCAACCCCATCCCCGTCAAGGAGGCGCTCGCCCAGATGGGGCTCATCAAAGCGAACTACCGCCTGCCGCTCTGCCCGATGTCGGAGGGTGCGCGCAGCGGGCTCACCCAGGCCCTGAAGGAGGCTGGTATTCTTGCTTAGCATCGTTATATGCGGCACGGGCCGCATGGGAACCCTCATTGACCGCACCGCTCGCGAAATGCGCGACGGCACGGGCGAGGCGCTGTTCAAGGTGGTAGCGCAGGTTGGGTTCGACGTCGAGGAACTCGAGCAGGCGCCCGCCGCGGATGTCATCATCGATTTCTCGAACGTGGCCGCACTCGACGCTGTCGCCGGCTACGTGCGGCGCACCGGGGCCGCGCTCGTAAGCGGAACCACGGGCTATTCGGATGAGCAGCTCGCGGTCTTGCGCGAACTGGGCAGCACCGCCCCCGTCGTGTGGTCGGGCAACTACTCCATCGGCATCGCGGCGCTCAGGCACCTTGTAGCCCAGGCGACGCGCGAACTCCCTGGTTTCGACATCGAGATCGTGGAGACGCACCACAACCAGAAGGCCGATGCGCCAAGCGGTACGGCAACGATGCTGCTTGACGAGGTGCGCGCAGCAAAGGCTGAGCTGGGTGCCGGCAGCGTGAAGCCCGTGTACGGACGCGAAGGCCTCTGCGGCGCGCGCGATACGCAGGAAGTAGGCGTTCACGCTCTGCGCGGCGGCACGGTGGCGGGCGTGCACACGGTATCGTTCTTCGGACCGAGCGAGGAGGTTTCGCTTACGCATCGCGCCGAAAGCAGGGAGATCTTCGTGAACGGGGCGCTCGCGGCGGCGCAGAAGCTCGTCGTTCGCGACAAGGGGTTCTATACCTTCGACGAGGTGATGTTCGGGTAAAGGTAACAGATGGGGGTTCCGGCCCCGTCGCCTGCTCGAGCAGTCCTGGCTCGCGCGAAGGCGCCACCGGCGCCTTCGGCTCGCGCGGAACTCGCATTCGACGGGGCCGGAACCCCTCAGCAACGGCCACCCGATTGCCTCGTGCAGATGCAAACAAACTCGCAAGCTGCTGCTTCTGAGCCGCGCTCGCTAACAGAGAATTCAAGCAGAAAGGGTTATTGATGGGTGAAAACGTCACGAACATGAATGCTCAGGAAATCATCGACTTCATCGCTTCGGCTCCTAAGAAGACGCCGGTGAAGGCATACATTCGGGAAAAGCCGGGGGCGACGATTGAGTGGGGATCGCTGCGTGTGTATGGATCTCCGGAGGGGCGCGTGGTCTTTGGCGATTGGTCCGAAGTCTCTGCCCTGCTGGAAGCCAACGCCGATGCGATCGAGCACTTCGACATCGAGAACGACTGCCGCAACTCTGCCGTTCCGCTTTTGGACCTCAAGGGCGTGAACGCGCGCATCGAACCGGGCGCGATCATCCGCGACCGTGTCTCCATCGGCGACAACGCAGTCATCATGATGGGCGCGATCGTGAACATCGGCGCCGTCATCGGCGAGGGCACCATGATCGATATGGGCGCCGTCCTGGGCGGGCGCGCCACGGTAGGAAAGAACTGCCATATCGGCGCCGGGACCGTGCTCGCCGGCGTTGTTGAACCCGCAAGCGCCACGCCCGTCATCATCGAAGACAACGTGATGATCGGTGCGAACGCCGTGGTGCTCGAGGGCGTCCGCGTAGCCGAGCGCGCCGTGGTTGCCGCCGGCGCCGTGGTCGTTGAGGACGTTCCAGCCGGCGCCGTGGTGGCCGGCGTTCCCGCGCGCGTTATCAAGCAACGCGACGACAAGACCGACAGCAAAACCGGCCTCGAGGAAGGGCTGCGTCAGCTCTAAGGTGAGCACGCAAAATATGAGCAGGTGCGGAGAGGCCGACTGCGCTCCAGCCAGGCTGGGATGCGCCGCCGGCCTCTTCCGCACCTTTCCCTGTTCTCGCGCAAGTTCGAGGCTCGAACCTTCCCGCCGCGTGGATTCATGCGACAATAGAGGCTCTTTGCGCGGCTCGCTTACGCCCGCGCAGACCATCACCATCGGAAGGCCTCGTCCATGTTCAAAATCAACCACGCGATCTTGCACGTCATCGACCTCGACTCTGCCGTCAATGTGTTTTCTCAGCAAGAGCTTGAGCTCGAGACGCGCTCGACGCGCAATTTCGTGGCCAAGCACCTGCGCCGCGCCCGTACCGCCGACGACAACCGCCGCGGCGCCTTTGCGGAAGAGAGCGCATTCGCCACGGAGCTCAAGCGCTACTTCTTCGGCGAGCGCGACTTCATCGATCTCTCGCTGCAAATCGCCGAGTTCCTTGGCGGCGAGCTCGCCCGCGCCGATAAGCCGGAATCTACCGACATTCTCGTTGCGGATTTCGAAGACGAAGACGACGTCCGGTGGTTCGCCATCCTGCTCATGACGAGCCGCATGGCATTCATGCACGAGGTCGCCGATCAAAATGGCTCCGTGCGCAACGACATCGCCCGGCATTACGCCATCCTGCCCAACCCGTCACAGAAGATCTCGTCTTACGCGCTCGTGCGCGCGAGTACGCTTGAGGTGCTCTACCAGGACAAGAAGCGCAGCATCGCAGGCCAAGACACCATGCTCATCCCCGACGGCCTGCTCCAATGCGAAGCGGGCGTGTCCACCAAAGAGATCATCGACACCGTAACCCGCGTGGTCGCCGAGGTTGCCGAGGAGCACGGCGCGAACACGAGCGTGGCGCTCGCCATGGCGAAAGCGGCGATGGTCGAGCATGTGGAGGAGGACGAGGAACTTCCACCTTGGGATATCGTGGACGAGGCCTTTGAAGACGAGCCCGTGCTGCGCGACCGCGTGAAGGAAGCGCTCGAGGAAGAGCACCTGCCCGAGCGCGTTCCCGTCGAGCGTTCGCAGGTGCAGCGTGCCGCCGTGCGCAACCAGAAGATTCGCACCGACACGGGCATCGAAATCTCTTTTCCCGTTGAAATGGGAAAGAATCCCGAGTACATCACGTTCAAGAACGAGCCGAACGGCCTCATCTCGATCGAGCTGAGAAACATCGGAGCCATTGAGAGCCGATAGCTCCCCTAACCAAAAATGAGACAGATTGACCCGGCACAACTGTCTCACATCCGTCTCATGCGTTGGTGACATCGTCACTGACAAGCGGGACCGCCCCGTCCTATGCTCCCCTTGTATGAACGCATCCTACGAGGGGAGCCGCGATGTTCCTTAACGCACTGTTCGGACCCAATATCAACGAGCATATGCAGCAGGCGGATGCCGTGGCGGAAAAGACCGTGCTCGACGTGCGATCGCCCGAGGAGTTTGCCCAGGGCCATCTTCCGGGCGCGGAGAACCTGCCGCTTGACCGCATCCGCGAGGCACCGCACCACGTGCCCAACCGTAACCGCTCGCTCTTCGTGTACTGCCTTTCGGGCGCTCGAAGCGCCTCGGCATGCCGCTCGCTCGCGGCGCAGGGGTACACCAACGTTACCGATATGGGCGGCATCAACCGCTGGAGAGGGCCGCTCGAGATGGGAGGCAACGCATGAAGGTAGTTATCATCGGCGGCGTGGCTGGCGGGGCCACTGCCGCAGCGCGCCTGAGGCGGCTGAACGAGACGGCCGAGATCGTCATCATCGAGCGCACGGGATACGTGAGCTACGCGAACTGCGGGCTCCCCTACTACATCGGCGGCGTCATCACCGACCGGGCCAAGCTCACCCTGCAAACGCCCGAGAGCTTCTGGAACCGCTTCCGCATCGACGTGCGGGTGCGCCAGGAAGCGGTATCGATCGATCGCGACGCCCACACCGTGAGCATACGGCGTCTGGACGACGGCAGCGTCTATGCCGAACGCTACGACAAGCTTATCCTCTCGCCCGGCGCGCGACCCGTTGATCCCGGCGTGCCCGGCACGGATTCCGAGCGCCTCTTCACCCTGCGCACCGTTGAGGACACCTTCCGCATCCACGACTTTGTGGAGCGCGAGCACCCGCAGGCGGCGACCATCGTAGGCGGCGGCTTCATCGGGCTCGAGATGGCCGAAAACCTGCGCGAACGAGGGCTCGACGTCACCGTGGTGCAGCGCGGAAGCCACCTCATGCCCACGCTCGACCAGGATATGGCGGCGATTCTCCACAACCACCTGCGCAAGCATGGCATCCGCGTGCTGCTAAATGCGAACGTGACCGGCTTTTCCGCTTTGGACGAAGGTATACGCACCGCACTCGCCGAAGGCGCTCCGCTCGACGCCGACCTCGCGATCATGGCGGTGGGCGTGGCACCCGAGAGCACGCTCGCCCGCGAAGCAGGGCTCGAACTGGGGCTCCGCGGTGCGATCAAGGTGGATGAGCACCTGCGAACGAGCGACCCGGACATCTACGCCGTGGGCGACGCCATCGAGGTGAAGCACGCCGTCACCGGAAAATCCGCGCTCATCGCGCTCGCTGGCCCCGCCAACAAGCAAGGGCGCATCGCAGCCGATAACATCTGCGGCATCGACCGCACCTTCAAGGGCTCGCAGGGCTCCTCGGTCCTCAAGATGTTCGACCTCACCGTAGCCACGACCGGGCTCACGCTGCGCGCGGCGCAAGCAGCGGGCCTTGCCGCCGATGCCGTGGTGCTCACTCCGGCGAACCACGCCACCTACTACCCCGGTTCCGAGAGCCTGGTCATGAAAGTCGTATTCGAGCAGAACAGCGGCCGCATCCTTGGCGCCCAGATCGTGGGCGGCGCGGGCTCCGATAAGCGCATCGATGTTATTGCAACCGCCATCCGTGCGGGCATGGACGCAACCGACCTCACCGAGCTCGACCTTGCCTATGCCCCTCCCTACGCCTCGGCAAAGGACCCGGTAAACATGGCGGGATACCTCATCGAGAATATCCTCGAGGGGCGCGTCGAACAGGTTAGCTGGAGCGAGGCGCTCGAACTCACGGCGCGCGAGCACGGCAGCGAGGCCAGCCCCGTTCTCCTCGACACGCGCACTGCCGACGAGGTCGCCCGCGGCAGTGTCGAAGGGGCGCTCCACGTCCCCCTCGACGAGCTGCGCGAACGTCTTGATGAGCTTCCCAGCGGCCGCCGCCTCCTCGTGTTCTGCCAAAGCGGCCTTCGGAGCTACGTTGCCTGCCGCATCCTAACGCAGCACGGCTTCTCCTGCGCGAACGTTTCCGGAGGTTACGGATTCCTAGAGCAGACCCTCCGCGACGGCGCGCTTCCTCCGAGCGGCACCGGCCCGTGCGGGCGGCAGGTGTAGCAATCCGACGCAAGCGGCAGCCACCCCTTCCTCGCACATGCGCCGCAACAAGCCATGCGCACGGCTCCCATCTGGTCTACCATGGAACGAACATCCCTCGACCAGATGGGAGCCACGTGCCCTATGCCCGCCATCGAAGAGCTGCTCGCGCAGCGCACCCCCTTTTGGCATAACCTCACCGCCGCCGAGAAGCAGGACCTTGTGAGCAGCGCCCGAGTGGCTCGCTTCGCCGCCGGCGAGCACGTGCAAGGCGCCGGCACGGGCTGCGCCGGCGTGATCTTCATGCTTTCGGGGTCGCTCCGCGCCTATCTTCTCGATGAATCCGGCAAGGAGGTCACGCTCTTCCGCGTGGGGCCGCGAGAATGCTGCGTCCTCGCCGCCTCGTGCATCATGCCCATGATCACCTTCGATATCGCGCTCGATGCCACAGAACCTGCCGAGCTCATCGTAATCGACGCAGCGAGCTTCGGACGCGTTGCGCAGTCGAACGTGCACGCTGAAGCATTCACGTACCGGCAGGCGACTGAGCGCTTCAGCGACTGCATCTGGGTCATGCAGCAGGTGCTCTTCATGAGCTTCGACCGCCGCCTCGCCGTCTTCCTTTCCGACGAGCTTGCGCGCAACGGGCAGACTCGCATCGCCATGACGCACGACCAGATCGCCCGCCATCTCGGCACGGCACGCGAGGTGGTTTCGCGCATGCTCAAGTACTTCGAACAGGAAGGCATCGTCGAGCTTGGCCGCGGCTCGGTAACCGTTCTAGACCGCACGCGGCTGCGCAGCCTCGCCGCAAGCGCGTAGCCCGCGGATGAAACGCAGACACCGGGTGTCTACGATTCATTCACCAGCCGGTGAATCACAAACACCCGGTGTCCACGATTCAAATTGCTACGATTCCGCCGTTTCATCCTCGTGCGGCATGCGCAAACGGGGAAGCGGCGGCGCGGGAAGCTTCGCCATGGCGCTCGACGCCGCACCCGCAGCCTTAGTAGCCGCGGTCTTCGCCCGCTGCGCCGCGTCGGACACCTTGCCCACCGTAGCGCTCCGAGCAAGAATGCCCAGCGTGCGGGTTATAAGCGAGCGCGTCTCGGGGTCCACCTCCCCTGCCGCGGCAAGCATCTTGGGCACGCTCTCCTGCCAAGAATCACGGATGTCGGCAAAGCGTGTCGCATCGGTCGCGTTGATCACCTGGAAAAGCGCGTCGATGAAGCGCTCGCGCTCCTCGGGAGATACCTGGGCGACCCAGTTCGCGAGCGTGGAATCCACATAGCGCGCGCCCGCCGAGATGCGCTCCACGCAGCGAAACTCCGTGCCGTCGACCACCCACGAGAACGGATTGTGCTGCATGAGCGCGAAGCTCGTGCTGTCCACGATGGAATAGTCCTCCTGGTCCTCGAAGATCATGCCGAAAACCGAAGACCGGGGCAGCGTCTTGTCGATGCGGTCGCGCATGCGGGCAAACCCCTTGCCACGCAAGAAGTTCTCATTGAAGCCGGGGCCGTCATGCGAGAATGCGCGCACGATGCGGTCCTGCTGGGCGTGCGGGCACATGATCGCGGCGTACACCGCAAGGTTGCCCCCTTTGGAATGACCTCCCACGTAGAGCGGGCCGTCGAGCGCCGCAGCGGCCTCCTCCAAGTACTCCTGGGCAGACACCTGCGAGGGCACGGGGCTCTGGAAGGCCATGTTGAAATCTTCCTTCCAGCCCACGAGGGTAGAGTCCGTTCCGCGAAAGGCGATGTAGGAGGAGCCATCTGGGAGCAAAAACGTCGCTGCGGCGAACTGTTCTTCGGTCGCGTCGTCAAACACCGTGCGATACCCGGCGATGCGCATCCCACGGAAGCGAGGGTTGGCGCAAACGGCGAAGAGCAAGTCGCGCCCGCCGTCTGGATCCCAGCTATTGCCGAGCATCTCCTCGAAATACTCCGCTCTCAAAAGCTCCCCAACAGGAGCCCCCTTCCAGGATGCAATGCCAGGCACCTCGCGCAACAGTCGCCCGGGCAGGCGATAGTAGGAGAGCCATGAGAGGACAAGGCTATCGACGGCGCCGAAGGGCCGCTCGTCGAGCGAGTCGAAGTTCGTCTGCGCATAGGTGACGAACGTGCCGCCTGCCTGCCGCTTCGCAAACGCAGGTCGTTCCTTGCTCTCTTTGTCCATGTGGCGATTCTCCCTAGAAGAACCAAACGGGCCCAAGCGCACCACTCGGGCCCGTCTCTCTTTGATAAGCGTGATCGTCCATGCCGTGTACGACAAAAATGGGGTGGAGCAGCTTCTATGCCTCGAAATCGACCTGGTCGATGATGGCCTTGAGCGCATCGGCAGAGCCGTGCAGCTGCGCCATCTCGTCATCGGAAAGCGCCACCGGCACACGGCATACCACGCCGTCCTTGCCGATGATAGTCGGCATAGAGATGGCAATATCGTTAAGCCCGTACTCCCCTACCATCAAGCTCGAGACAGGCAGCACGCAGTCCTCGTCGCGCATGATGGCGGTGCAGATGCGCTTCACGCTCATGGCGATGCCGTAGTAGGTGGCGTGCTTCTTCTCGATAATCTCGTAGGCGCTGTTCTTGACGTTCTCGGCGATGCGCGCCTCAGCTGCCTTATGGTCGCGATGCCCGCGCATCTCGCAGAACGTGTTGAGCGGCACGCCGGCGACCATGGCGCTCGACCATGCCGCGAACTCGGAATCGCCGTGCTCGCCCATGATATAGGCGTGAACGTCGCGCGGATCGACGTCGAGGTGCTCGCCGAGCATGTACTTGAGCCGCGCGGTATCGAGCACCGTGCCAGAGCCGATCACGCGGCCCTCGGGCAGGCCAGACATGCGTATGGCGGCATAGGTGAGAACGTCGACCGGATTGGCAACGACGAGCAAGATGCCCTCGAAGCCGCTTTCGCGAATCTGAGGAATGATGCTCTTGAAGATACCGACGTTCTTGTTCACCAGGTCGAGCCGGGTCTCGCCGGGTTTTTGGGCGGCGCCGGCCGTGACCACGATAATGGCAGCGTCCGCGACATCAGCATACGTTCCGGCGTAAATCTTCATAGGGCTCGCGAACGGCACGCCGTGCACGATATCGAGCGCTTCGCCCTCAGCGCGTTTGGCATCAACATCGATGAGAACCATCTCGGAGAACAGCCCGCTCTGCATGAGGGCGAACGCCGAGGAAGACCCGACGAACCCGCAACCGACGACGGCGACTTTGCGATCGTTAATCATAGGAAACCCCTATCACTCAGCCGGGCGCAAATGGCGCCCGATGCAATCGCTACTGATTATCACCAAATCAGCAACATTTCATACGCCGAGATGCCCAGCATGCGCCGCATACGCCGCAAGCACCGCAATGCGCGCCGAGGCGCCCCGCATCAGCGGATGCCCGCCGCCTCGATAGCGGCGACGGCGGCGCGCAGGCCGTCCGGCGGCAGCACAAGCGCCATGCGCACATAGCCCTCGCCGTGCGGGCCAAAGCTCGCTCCCGGCGTGACCACCACGCCCGCGCGCTCCATGAGCTCCTCGCAGAACGCCATGGAATCACTTCGGCCGCCGGGAAGCTTCACCCACACGAACATAGACCCATGCGCATTAGGGCGCTCCCACCCAATTGCCTCGAGCCCATCGCAGAGCGCGTCGCGGCGCTCCTGGTACTTAAGACGTTGGTTCTCCACCTCATCGAGCGGACCGGTGAGCGCGGCGATCGCGGCTTTCTGGATGGGAAAGAACATGCCGAAGTCGATTTGGCTGCGGAGCTTCGCGAACGCCGCCACCACATCCGCGCGACCCACGAGAAAGCCGATGCGAGCGCCCGTGACGTTGAACGACTTGGAGAGCGAGAAGAACTCCACGCCCACCTCGAGCGCGCCGGGATAGCTCAGGAAGCTACCGCCGCGGGGCCCGTCGAACACGATGTCGGAATAGGCGTTATCGTGCACGATGATAAGGTCGTGCTCGCGCGCGAACGCGATGATCTCTTCGTAGAGCTCGGGCGTGCCAACGCTACCCACCGGATTCGCCGGCAAAGAGACGATCATGTACTTGGCGCGATCCGCGACCTCGGGGTCGATGCCCGCCACGTACGGCAGGAAATCATGCTCGGCATTGAGCGGGTAGTATGCGAGCTCTCCGTCGGCAATCTTCACACCGGCCTCGAATACGGGATAGCATGGGTCGGGCACGAGCACCGTATCGCCGGGATCGAGCAGCGCCAAGCCCAGATGTCCCACGCCCTCCTGCGTCCCGTTGCAGCTCGCGACCATATCGGGCGTGATGCCCTCCACGCCGAAGCGACGCTCGTAATAATCGCAGACCGCTTGCTTGAGCTCGGGCAGGTCGCCCAGACTGTACTTCCACTGCGCAGGATCGGCAGCGGCATCGCGCAGCGCTTGGACCACGTGGTCGTACGGAGCGAAATCCGGCGTGCCGACCGACAGGTTGTAGATGGTGCGGCCCTCGGCCTCAAGCTTCAAGCGCTTGGCGTTGAGCGAGCTGAAGACCTCCGCGCCAAACCGATCAAGACGCTGGGAAAACTGCATGTCCAATCCTTCCTAAACATTGATAAAACAAACCGGGTTCGTTTTATCATTTTTCGAGACCATCGATCTCGGCGAGCCAGAGCCGCGCGCTGGCGTCGCTCGGCATGCGCCAGTCACCGCGGGGGCTGAGCGTCACCGATCCCACCTTGGGACCGTCGGGCAGGCAGCTGCGTTTGAACTGCTGAGCGAAGAACCGGCGGTAGAACACGCGCAGCCAGCTGTGAATGGTTTCGCGATCATAGACGCCCTCGAACGAACGGCATGCCATGCGGAAGATCTTCCCCGGAGCGAATCCAAAGCGCAGCAGGTAATACAAGAAGAAATCATGCAGCTCGTAGGGACCAACCAAATCTTCGGTCCTCTGCGCGATCTGGCCGTCGCCCGTAGGAGGCAGAAGCTCGGGCGAGACGGGCGTATCGAGAATGTCGAGAAGCGTTTCTTCAATCTGCCCGCCGAAAACCCCGGCCGCGTAGCGCACGAGGTGGCGCACGAGCGTCTTGGGCACGCTCGCGTTCACGGCATACATGCTCATGTGATCGCCGTTGTAGGTAGCCCAGCCGAGCGCCAGCTCCGAAAGGTCGCCTGTGCCGATTACGAAGCCGCCCTGCTGGTTGGCGAGGTCCATGAGCACCTGTGTGCGCTCGCGCGCCTGGCTGTTCTCATAGGTCACGTCTTGCACCGCGGGATCGTGGCCAATATCGGAGAAGTGCTGTTCGACCGCCGCCCCAATGGGAATCTCGCGGAAGCTCACCCCGAGCGCCTCGGCGAGCGTCTGGGCATTCGTCTTGGTGCGCACCGTGGTGCCGAAGCCCGGCATCGACGCGGCCGTGATGCCATCGCGCGAAAGCCCGAGCGCATCGAAGGCGCGCACGGTCACGAGCAGCGCGAGCGTGGAGTCGAGCCCGCCCGAGAGGCCGATGACCGCGCGCTTGGTGCCCGTATGGGCGAGGCGCGTCTTGAGACCGGCGGCCTGCAGGCTCAAGATCTCCTCGCAGCGCTCGGCAAGGTCGCCCGCATCAACGGGCACGAACGGAGCCTGCGGAAAGACGCGGTTGATATCAAGCGCCGAGAGCATGAGAGGCGCCGTGGCGGGAGCGCCCTCCCCCGCTCGTGCCTCACCCTGTGCGGCTGCAAACGAGAACGGCACCTCGCGCGCCAAGCCGTGCGAAAGCGGCGAGGGAGCCCAGGTGGTGGAGCGACGGCGCTCGGCGCAGAGCCGGTCAAGATCGACATCGGCCACAGCCATCTCGCAGCTAAAGAGCGGCGTCTTGGCGAGCACCGATCCGTTCTCAGCGACGAGGTTCTCACCCGCGAAGACCAGATCCGTCGTAGACTCGCCCTCCCCGGCATCGGCATAGGCGTAGGAGCAGTACAGCCGCGCCGACTGCTGGCTCACGAGCTGGCGGCGGTAGAACGCCTTGCCGATGATCTCGTCCGAAGCAGAGGCGTTTAGGATGACGGTCGCGCCGAGCTCGGTCGCCATAGCGGTCGAAGGAGGCTCGGGAACCCAAAGGTCCTCGCAAACCTCCACACCGATGGCCACCGATGAGGCGCCCGCATCTTCACAGCGATAGACGATGCGCGCGCCGAGCGGCACGTCGCGCTGGCCCGCAAATAAGGGGACGATCTTTGGCTCCGCAGGCGCTGGAGTAAACCAGCGGCGCTCATAGAATTCGCCGTAGTTGGGAATATGCTGCTTGGCGGTAAGCCCGAGCAATGTGCCCGCGCAGCACACGGCAGCACAATTATAGAGCGCCGCAGCATGCGCCACGGGAAGACCAACGGTAAAGATGATGGGGAGGGTGCGCGTCTCTTCGAGAAGCCAAGCGAGGGCAGCCTCCGCCTCGCGCAGCAAGGCGCGGTCCAAAAAGAGATCCGCGCAGGTATAGCCGGTTAGGCACAGCTCCGGCAATGCGAGCGCACCCACGCCGCCCTCGGCCGCCGCGCGCACGCACGCGAGGACGGCCTCGGCGTTGCCCTGCACATCTGCCACGCGAATCTTGGGCGTCGCAGCCGCAACGCGAAAGAACCCGTCGCGCGCAGCAGGGTCGGGCGATCCCGTGCCGCAGGCCCCCGCGAACATCAGCTCATCCATGCCGAACTCCTTTGCATCGGACATTCTTTGCTCAGTATTCTAACCCGCATTGGTTGTTGCAGCGGGTCGGGGACAGGAAGGGCGCCGTCCGCGCGCGTTCGTTCCACTTTTGGGAATATCTTTTGCGCACGGCATACGATAGCCACCTTACGCCCAGCGATATCCTGCACGGTTTCCATGCTTTGGCAGGCGTTACCCCATGACACCGGAAAAGAAGTTCCCAAAAGTGGAACGAACATGCGCAATGCTGCGGATGGCGGCTTGGCACCCCGACCTACCGCAGGAACCGCTGCATGCAGGCGCGAAGGCCACGGGTGGCGAGGAAAAAGCGCACGATGTCGATGTTGCCCAGCGTAAGGCCCGTGCCCGCGGCGGCAGCGTCGGCAACGCGCCGCGCCGTGCGCCGTACGGCCTGCTGCCGGGGGAGCTCCGCCCAAGCTTCCCCATAAACATCCGCCAAAGTCTGCGCAAGACGCGCGACGGCGGCGGCCCCCTCCTTCGCAGGCAAGCGCACGAGGTCGAAGGCGGTCATATCCAAACACCACGTCACCATCTCCGCGGGGCAGAGCGACTCGAGCCTGCGACGCGACCATTCCGCAAAAATCGCCTCGAACGCGCCCAGGTGCTGGGCAACCTTCCGCGCAAGCACCGCCGGGTCGTCCAGCGCGTGCGTGAGCGATCCGCCCACCATGCGGTAGCGGTATAGCTTGTCGGGAATCAGCTCGATACCGTGCGCCACCGGATAAAGCGTGAAAAGAAACGCAGCGTCCTCGCCAAGGCGAACGCCCTCAGGGAACCGCACACGCTCGCGCTCTTCCAGCGATCGCATCCACGCCGCCCGCCACGCGTAGGGTTGGGCATGCGCGGAGAACAGCAGCTCGGGCGCGAAAGATGCGTAGCTCGCTGCCCTGGGGCTCAAAAGCTCGCGGATACGTTCCGACGCCGCGTCCTCCGGCTCGCACACCGCGCCGAACACCACGACCTCGGCGCCGGTGCGCTCAAAAACCTCGACCAAGCGAGCGCAATGCTCCGGAACAAGCGCATCGTCGGCATCGATCGTGCAGATGATGCGTCCCCGCGCCGCATCGAGCCCCGTGTTGCGCGCGGCGGAAGGGCCGGCGTTCTTCTGCGCGATCACCCGAACGCGGGCATCGCGGCCAGCAATGCCCTCAAGCACCGCTCTCGAGCCGTCCGTCGAGCCGTCGTCCACGCAGATAAGCTCAAGGTCGCCCATGGTCTGAGAAAGCACCGACTCGATGCTCTCCCCCACCGTGGCCGACGCGTTGTACACGGGCATGACGAGCGATACCGCCGGAGCGCGCCCTTCCGCAGGCCTACTCATGGCCCAACCTGTTCCTGGCATACGCAAGCAGAAGCCCCGGCCCGCCAAGCTTGAGATAATGGAGTGCGCGGCCAGCCGGCCCCGCCGTGGCATATGAGGCATTCGCTCGCTCCCACGCCTCGGGATCGCGCAAGATCCCCTTAAGGTTTGCCCGCTTCCACGGCTTCAAGTCGTCGAGGGCGACCTCCCCCGCGTCGAGCGCCCGGCGGTACTCGGCCGCCATGCGCTCTAGAAACTCAACATGGAATTGCGGGGCCAAGCGCACGTAGCTCCACATATAGGAATCGTATTTTGCAACAAGCGCGCTACGCAGGAGGCGCGCAGCCGCGTCTGCCCCAAAGCGAGCGGGCGCCTCCGCGCTCAGCCAGCGCTCGATCTCGGCATACTCCTCGCACACGCAATGCACCTTGTTGGACGCGTTGACCGAAGAGCCTTCGTTATCTTGCCGGTATGCGAGCACGGGATCGTGCACGTACACCACGCGTTCCGCGCAGGCATACGCCTTGAACGAGAACGACGTGTCCTGGAACGCCGCACCGGGCGTGGGCAGGAAGCGAATGTCGTTCTCGGCAAGGAACGCACGTCGGTAGACGGCCGACCAAATCGAGGGCTTTTGCCCGAAGATAAACGGATCCTCACGAGGGCACACCGGAACACCGCAGCGCTCCGCGCGCGCGACCTCGAAGAACTCACGGCGCTCCTGCGGAGTCGACCAATACAGGTCGAAATTGCCCTTGGCAATCATGGCGTCCGCATCCTCGGCGGCAGCAACAAGCATCTCGAGCGCACGGGGATACATGATGTCGTCCGGCTCCAGGATGGCGATGTAGGCACCGCGCGCAGCATCGAGCCCTCGGTTCATAGAATCCCCGTAACCTGAATTGGCCTTGGTGATGACCCGGATGCGCTCGTCTTCGGCAGCCGCGCGAGCAATGATCTGGGGCGAGCCGTCGGTCGAGCCGTCGTCGATGCAGATGATCTCGATGTCTCGAAGCGTCTGCGCGCGCGCCGAGGCGATGCTCTCCTCGAGATAGCGCTCGACGTTGTAGATAGGCATGAGCAACGAGGCGACGGGCGCGGCAGCGTTCCCGGACGCCCCGCCGCCTACCGCGGCAGCATCGGCTGGCGAGATACCCACAAACCCCTCCTTCTTCATATAGCTAAGCACGGCCCCATGATACCGCGTCGGTGCGCCCGCAGCGAGACGCCACGCTGCCGAGCGCACGTTTCGCGGAATTTGACAGGGAATGCGGGGCCGGAGGCCCGGAAAAGCGCTCTCGCGTATAATGGGGAGACCCGGGATGGACCGGGAACCATGCTCTGGCACGAGGAAAGGGGCGGCGCGGGTGAGCGCAGCAGCTAACACATCGAATGCGCCCGCCGGCGGCGTTCAGGAACATCTCGACCGCTTGGCCATCGTCGTGGTCACGTACAAGCGGCAAGAGCTTCTCTCTCGCCTCTTCGACTCTTTTGCCACCCTCACGCAAGCGCCGTGGCGCATCATCGTCATCGACAACGAGGCATCCCCTGCAACCGAAGCGCTCGTGCACAGCGCGAACAAGCGCTTCGCCGAGCTCTGGGGTGCCGCAGATGCCGATGCGCTCGGTGGAACGGACCGCATGATCTGCGTGCCGCAATACGAGAACACCGGTGGCGCGGGCGGATTCTCAGCTGGCGTGCAGCACGCTTGGAAGCTCGGCGCCCAGTGGTTCTGGGTCATGGACGACGACGTAGAGGTCATGCCCGAGGCCATCGACCGCCTCGCCCGCTGGGGAGCGCGCTACCAGGTGGTGCAGGGATCGCGCCTCGATTACGACGACGGTCCTTTCTATTGGCAGTACCAGCAGCTTCTGCGCCTTGGCATCCCCAACCCACTGGCGCCCGCAGACCTTGGGCCGGAGGGCTACAAGCGCATGAACTCGCTTTGCTTCGAAGGAGGCCTCTTCTCGCGCGATGTGGTGCGCAAGATCGGTTTTCCCGATGCCCGCTTCTTCATCTACGGCGACGACGCCTGCTACGGCTACCTTGCATCGAAGGTGACCGAATGCGTGGTAGTTGCAGACCTTATCCTCAAGCGCAGCCGCGTGGTCTCAAACTGGGATATCGCGGGAAAGCGGCAGCTCAACAGCACGAGCGACACCAACCGCTTCTACATCATGCGCAATCGCGGGTTCCTAGCGCGCTACCTGCGCGAGCATGGCGACTATCATCGCGTGCTCTATGGCGTGGGAACGTTCGCGACCTTTTCGAAGGAGCTCATTCGCCTGGCCGTAGTCGACCGCACCTTCAAGACGGGCATTGCGCAGCTTGTGCGCGGTATGCGCGCGGCACGACGCATCTATCGCGATCGCGATTGGACGCCCATGCCGCCGCTTGACGAAGCGTAGCATCCCCCACCGCCGATACCGCGCGGATTCTCCCTGCGTGCGCCCGCTTCCCGCGCGCCGCCCCTCCTGCGAACATCAGCGCCCCGTGTGCTCGCCCGTGCGTACCCGAGCACTGTCCCCGTGCGCCGGCGCCCCGCGCGCATACTCGCACCGCCTGAACATGTATGCCCCGGCGTGCGCCCATCCGCCCCTTCACAACCCCTTCATCTGTTCGCTGTCTTTCTGTTGACTTCCACATGGAGCGGACGATGCCGTGCACGCCGGGTAGGAGAGATGTATAACGAACACGCGCGGGCCGAGGGGCGGTATCGCGCTCTATAGACATTCAAACGGGAGGCACCATGGCACCCGATGCATATGAGGAGTTCACCGATCGGCAGCGGACGCGCGTGGTCAGGCGCGAGAGCGACGACCAGGCTGCGACCGGGGCCTCTATCGGCAACACGCAATCGTTTTCCAAGCATAAAGAGCGTCTGTTCGACGACCTCTCGATTGCCCAAATCATCGCGGGAGCGGCAGCAGCCGCCACCTCGGTGGTGCTCGCATCGAGGATCGGCATCGCTGGCTCGGTAATCGGCGCCGCAGTAAGCTCCGTCGTGACGGTGGTCTCATCTCAGCTATACCGTCGCTTTCTCACGGCAAGCGCCGAGAAGCTCAAAAAGAACGTCGTCGCACCCGCAATCGGCGACGACCGGCACTCGGCGCGGGGAAAGCGGTCGGCCTCCCCATACCACGCGAGCGACCAAGGCGTCACCCAACCGATGGCGCCCGACCCGATCGACATCTCCAGCGGGCAGGCCACCACCTGGACATCATATGGAAGCACGAGCGGCTACGCGCGGGAAGCCGGAGGCACTCCAGGCGCCTACGCCTCACAGGGCGCGCAAAACGGTGCCGCAGCGAGCGCGGGCTCGGGAACGAGAATTGCACCGAAGCGGCTCCAAGCGCGCGCCGTTGCTGAGCGCTCGGCTACCCAGCGCAAGGTTGTCGCGTTCTCGATCATCTCGGCCGTAGTGGCGCTCGTCGCCTGCGCCGCGGTGATACTCGTCCTCACCGCTGGCGAGGGCCTGGGCACGAGAACCACGCCCATCTTCGCCCCCGCGACCGAAGAGCTTGATACCTCCGCCGATACCACTGTAGATACCTCGGAGAACGGCACTTCTTCTGATGAAGAGTCACAGGCTGCAACGGGATCAGAATCCAATCCGGGCACGGCGAGCGACGGCACCTCGACCGATTCGCCATCGACTCCGAGCACGAGCGACCCTGCCACCGGCGGCTCCGGAGACGGAACGCAAGGAAGCGGATCGGACACGACGCCGGGAGATGGTGCGGATAGTTCCGGAAGCGACGACGGCACGTCGGGCGGCACCGGCGGTTCGCAATCCGGCACGTCGGGCGGCACCGGAGGCGGCACGAGCGGCGGAGCCACGGGGCAGACGCCCACGGCGGGGACGACGACCGGCGCCGCCGCGTCTCGATAGATGCCGCGAACCTCTGGGCGCCTGAGCGTCCGAGGCGATAGGCGCCCGCACGCGCCCGAGCGTCCGAATCCGTCACGGTGCCTGCTGCATCGTCGTAGATAGGCGCCCGCGTGCCTGAGCGTCCGAGGCGAGAGGTGCCCGGCGAGCCCGAGTGTCCAAGGCGAGCGCCGATGCTAAGATGCTAGAGGAACATACTACGAAAGAGGCGCCCATGTCATCGCAGCAACAACCGCAGCTTAGCCAAGGCAATCGCATGTACCTGTATCGCATGCTGAAGGCCGCCATCGGAACCGGACGGCAAACGTTTATCACGCAAATCGAAGACGCGCTCGCCGCCGACGGGCTCGCCGCCGAGGACATGGGATTTACCGACGCGCGCGCCCTCATGGAGGCGCTGGGCGATATAGTGACGCTCACTGTCTTCAAGGGAGGCCGCGTCTACGCAACACTCGTTGCCCAGCCGGAATGGGACGAAGCGCTCGAATCAGCCGACGACTCCCCCAAACCCGCCGGCGGCAAATCCGCGGGAAAGCCCTGGAAGCGCAAAAAGGGCGCGCGCAGCCTCAAGCCGGTTCGGCCGCGCATCGTTCCGCGCGAGACGGCCGATGAGCCCGCCAATGTGGGAACCGCCGAATCCGCGAGCGCCGAGCAGGAAACTCCTGTGGCTTTGTCGGAAACTCCTGCAACCTCGCAGGAAGCCCCCGCGCGCGCTCCAGAAGCCCTCGTGGCCCCGGAGGGGAGCGCCGAGGCCGATGCGTCCGCAACCCGCGAAGCCGCTGCAGATGCTTCAGGCGAAGCAACCGCGCATGACGCCGAGGAGCCTACCACGCGCGCGGCAAGCGAAACCGATGGTGCCGAGCAACGAGGGCCGTCGATGTCCGCGAAAGGCGATGGGCTGGAACCGTCTGGGGCGGCGACCGATTCCGAAGAGAACCCATCTGCCACGGCAGGCGATGCGGGGATAGGGTCGCCTGAACCCGCAAGCGACGTTCAGCAAGAGCGCGCCGAGACAACGAACGACGCCGTGCAAGAGACCGCGGGAGCCACAGGCGGCGAGGCGCTCGAGGCGACGGTGCTCGCCCCTGAACCGGCCTTCTCGCTCACGGTCACCTTCGACCCTGACCGCACCGATGCCGGCGTGACCACGCTGGAATCGACTCCGGTCACAAACGAAGCGTCAATCGCCGAGACCGCGGCAGAGGCCCCGTCCGGCGGCAAGCCGGGAGCAAGCAAGGCCGCAGCCGGCGAGCCCGAGGCTAGAGCGGCGGATTCCAATGCCGCGACCGCCGAGCCTCGCCCCGTAGACCTCAGCATGTATCCTCAAGACTTCGCCGCAGAGGTGTACTGCCCCGCTTCGATCATGGCCGAGCTCGCCGCCCTGCTGCCTTATGGAGCCGATGCGCTCGGCATTGCCGGCGAGTACTTCTACATCGCCTGCCTACGCGGCACCGCCGACCTGAGCCGCGGCGGGGCATCGTTCCCCCTTTACTACCTACACGATGGTGAGCGCCATGCGGCGACGGTGCGCCTGAAGAAGCGCGCGGTGAGCAATCTCGCGTGGGCTATCGACGCTGTTGAGGTCGATAGGTAATCGGCCCGCTGGCGCGGCGTGCTGCCAATCGCACAACGCGTTGCCACGTGTGCGGCGTGTTGCCGCGAGCACGACACGTTGCCGCACGCACCATCGAGTGCCTGCCCTCTCGCTGCCGGGCGTTTTTTGGACACTCAAATGAATGTCGGGCGACATTCGGACATTGAGGCCCCCCATTTTGTCCAAATGTCGCCCGACAACGAGCTCACTGTCCGGATCTCGCCCGACAACGGTCCTGCCGGACGGATCTCGCCCGCTAATCGCGGGTGAGCTTGCGATGGATACGATGCGGCTTGGCGGCGTCCTCGCCCAGGCGCGCCACACGGTTTTCCTGGTACGCGGCGAAGTTCCCCTCGAACCAATACCAGCTGCCCGGGTTCTCGTCCGACCCCTCCCATGCCAGGATATGCGTGGCCACACGGTCAAGGAACATACGGTCGTGGCTGATGACCACGGAGCAGCCGGGGAATTCGAGCAGTGCCGCCTCGAGCGACGAGAGCGTTTCCACGTCGAGGTCGTTCGTGGGCTCGTCGAGCAGCAGCAGGTTACCGCCCTGCTTAAGGGTGAGCGCCAGGTTCAGGCGGTTGCGCTCGCCGCCGGAAAGCACGCCGGCGCGCTTCTGCTGGTCCTGGCCCTTGAAGCCAAAGCTCGCCACGTACGCGCGGCTCGGCACCTCGGTCTCGCCGACGATCATCTTGTCGGTGCCGCCCGAAACGACTTCCCAGAGCGTCTTGTCTGCATCGATGCCCGCACGCCCCTGGTCAACATACGAGATCTTGACGGTCTCGCCCAGCTCAATCGCACCAGATGTGGGCTTCTCTTCCCCGATGATCATCTTGAAGAGCGTCGACTTACCCACGCCGTTGGGGCCGATCACGCCCACGATGCCGTTGCGCGGCAGGCTGAAGGAGAGGTCGTCGATGAGCACGCGGCCGTCGAACTCCTTGTGCAGGTGCTCGACCTCGAGCACCTTCGCGCCCAAGCGCGGCCCCACGGGGATGCGGATGTCCGTCCAGTCGAGCTTCTGGCTTGCGCGGGCCTCGGCCTCCATCTCCTCATAGCGGGCAAGACGCGCCTTGTTCTTGGCCTGGCGCGCCTTGGGGCTGGAGCGCACCCACTCGAGCTCAGACGCCATGCGCTTAGCAAGCTTGGCGTCGCGCTGGCCCTGCGCGGCGATACGCGCGGCTTTGGTCTCGAGATAGGTGGAGTAGTTGCCCTTATAGGGATAGAGGTGCCCGCGGTCGACCTCGCAGATCCACTCGGCCACGTTATCGAGGAAATAGCGATCGTGCGTGACGGCAAGCACGGCGCCCTGGTAGTTCTTGAGGAAATGCTCGAGCCAGAGCACGGACTCGGCGTCCAGATGGTTCGTGGGCTCGTCGAGGAGCAGCAGGTCGGGCGCCTCGAGCAGGAGCTTGCAGAGAGCCACGCGACGGCGCTCACCGCCGGAGAGCACCTTCACCGGCATGTCGGAATCGGGCAGCTGGAGGGCGTCCATCGCCTGACCGAGCTTAGAATCGATGTCCCAGCCGTCGGCCGCATCGATCTCGTCCTGGAGCTTGCCCATCTCGGCCATGAGTGCGTCGAAGTCCGCATCGGGCTCAGCCATCTCCTCGCCGATCTTGTTGAAGCGGTCTACCTTGGCGAGCAGGTCGCCGAAGGCCATGCGCACGTTCTCGATAACGGTCTTATCGTCGTCGAGCGGCGGCTCCTGCTCGAGCAGGCCCACGGTGTATCCGGGCGTGAGGCGGGCGTCGCCGTTGGACACCTCCTCCTTGCCAGCCATGATCTTGAGCAGGGTCGACTTGCCCATGCCGTTGGGTCCCACGACGCCGATCTTCGCACCCGGATAGAACGAGAGGGTCACGTCGTCGAGGATGACCTTGTCGCCGTGCGCTTTGCGCGCCTGGTACATCTGGTAGATGAACTCTGCCATATAAAAACTCCCTGCTATCCATAACATCTTATCGGTGTATCTTCGGTATCGTCTCAAACCTGCATCGCCGCGGGAATGGCTAAGAGCGCTCTCCATTCCGAAACCATCAGCGAGCTGCGGCCGAGCAGGACGACGGACCGCGCCGCGCAGGACGGCGGGCCGTAGCCGCGCAGCGCAACAGGCGGCGGGCGCGCCCTGCTACAATGTACGCATGAACGAAGAAACGGCTACATCTCGGCTCGAAGCCCTCTGGGGCACCGCGGGGCTCGCGCGTCAGCGGGCCGCGACCGTCATGGTCGTGGGCGCGGGCGGCGTGGGCTCGAACTGCATCGAGGCGCTCGCGCGCGGCGCCGTAGGAACGATCATCGTCGTCGACGGCGACGAGGTCGCGCCGAGCAACATTAACCGGCAAGCGCTCGCTTGGTCGGAAACGATCGGCATGAGCAAAGTCGACGCGGCGCGCCTGCTCATCCAGCGCATTAATCCGGACATCCGCGTCATCACGCGGGGGTCCTTCGTGCTGCCCGGCGACGTCGCCGCGCTCATCGAGGACGTGCGCACGGAGGCGGGCGGGCACATCGATTACCTCATCGACGCCATCGATACCATCTCAACGAAGCTCGAGCTTGCCACTTATGCCGAACGTGCGGAAATCCCCATCGTGAGCAGCATGGGAGGCGCAATGAAACTCTACCCCGAGCGGCTCCGCTTCGCAGACATCTACGAGACGAACGGCGATGCCCTCGCGCGCGTCATCCGCAAGGGCTGCCGCAAGCGCGGCATCCGTCACCTCGACGTGCTGTACTCCCCCGAAGCACCCATCGTCGCGCCCGAGCTCCCGGCACGCGCCGAGCGCGACGGCGGCCGACCGCCTCTCGGTACGACCTCCTACCTGCCACCCATCATGGGGCAGATGCTCGCCGGCTTTGTCCTGCGCCGAATCGCAGGCGTGGAGGATACCCTCGGGGCGAGCGCGGTGGGCTGCGGACGTGAAAACATGGGCGGCGGCACATGATGCGCTTCGTCGACATGCACTGCCATCTCGACCTCATGACCAACGGAGTCGAAATCGCCCGCGCTGCCCATGCGGAGGGCATCGGGTTTTTCTGCACGACCGTCACCCCCGTCGACGCCATCGATGCGCGCGAGCGCTTCTCCACCTGCGCGAACGTTCGCGTGGGTACGGGACTCCATCCCTGGTGGATCGCCAACGGAACGTGCGGCGCAAACGACGCGAGCGCGGCGGCAGAGCTTGCGACGGCCTCACCCTATCTGGGGGAAGTCGGCCTCGATGCAGGGAAACGCGGTGCCGCGAGCATCGAGGAGCAGACCCGAGCGTTTGGGCGCATCATGGAGGTCGTTGGCGCATGCGCGCTACCTGGACGCGTCATCTCCATCCATGCCAGCAGATCCACGAACCGCGTGCTCGACATCCTCGAGCGCACAGGCGCCGCCCGGAACGCAACCTGCATCCTCCATTGGTTCAGCGGATCTACCGACGAACTCTGGCGTGCCGCCCGCATGGGCTGCTTCTTCTCCATAAACGAGCATATGCTCGCCACGAAGCGCGGCCGCGAGTACGCGCGCATCCTGCCCGACGATCGCCTGCTGCTCGAAACGGACGCACCTCCCCAACTGGGAAGTCCCTACCGGCTGGACGCCATCGAGCACTCGCTCGCCTCGACCCTCGAGCAACTCGCGCAAATTCGTAGGGCCCATGTCACAACGCTCGGAGCCCAGATCGTCGCCCGCAGCATGCGTCTGCTCGACTTCGCGAACGCAGACTGCGCATAGTTATGAGAGACCTTGCGCCCTCTAAACCAGGCCCTTAGCGCACCAGCTCCTCGAGGGCGGCAGCGATGCCGTCCTCGTTGTTCGAAAGCGTGACCATATCCGCCGCGCTCTTCACCTCATCGGTTGCATTCGCCATCGCAACGCCCACGCCCGCAAGCCGCAGCATGGGAATATCGTTCTGGCCGTCACCGAATGCCACGAGCTCGGAGGGGTCGATGCCGCGCTCGGGCAGCGCCACGGAGAGGGCGCGCGCCTTATCGATGCCCTGAGCCGTGAACTCGAAGTAGAAATCAGCGGTGAACATGCAGCTCAGCTTATCGACGAACGGGGCGGCCATCGCCTCGTGATGCTCGGACAAGTACGTATCCGTGCCCGCCGTGAGAATCTTGTTCTGCGGCGTGATGCACCAGTCGAGAAGCGAATGCACCTCATGGATGCGCAGGCCGCAGGCATCGCGCTCGTATTTGACGATGTTCTTCGGCGCACCCTTGTGGTAGATGGTGCAGCGATAGGCATCCTCGATATAGAGGCGATCGGCATCGACGAGCATGGGGATGACGTCGAAGCCCCGCAGATGCTCGAGCACTGCGCGCGCCTCCTCCACAGGAATCGCCTGATTGAACAGGAGCTCTCCCGTGGTAGCGTCGCGCACCTGCGATCCGTTGTAGGCCACGAGCATCCCGTGGTAGCGATCGAGCTCGAGCTCATGAGCAAGTGCGCGCAAGCCGTGTGCAGGCCTGCCGGATGCGAGGATGAGCGTGACACCCGCGCGCTCTGCGGCAAGCAGCGCCTCCTTTGTGCGCGGTGTGATGCGCTTCTCGTCGTTGGTAAGCGTACCGTCGATATCGAGCGCGATGGCCTTGATGGACATGGGAGCCTTTCCTTTCCGTTCCGAATCTGTTGTCGCGAAGAAGAGCGATCGCCTCGAGTGCCGCCCCCCTGAAATCCGGGCAGGAGCTGGCACGCGACTCGACCGCTTTCTCGATGAGCGCCTCATTTCCTGCCAGGTTTTCCAAGCGAGCAAGAAACGAGACGGTGCCGCGCGCTATGCGAAGCGCTTGGGATGACCCCACGCGCCCTCGATACCGCATACCTCGGCGGCAAAGGCGGCAGCCCCGTCGAGCGCGCGGGCAATGGCCTCGTCGCGCGCCTCTCCCCGCTTGCAAGCATCGAGATATCCTAGCAGAAACGACGCGATGAACGAATCGCCGGCACCCATCGTGTCGCGCACCGTCGTGGCAGGCTTGATGGGCTGCTCGAAGAAGCGGTCGCCATCGAACGCGACCGACCCACGTTCGCCCCGTGTCACCACAGCGATGCCAGGTCCCAGGCTGCAGAGCCAGCGAAGGCGCTCGCCCACCACCTCGTCGCTCGCCTCGTCTTCTGCGGAGTAGAAGGCGAAGTCCACGAACGGCGCCACGTCCTCCACATACGCATCGACGGAGTCCTCCGAGAAGTCGAAGCTCACCGGCACGCCCGCTGCGCGCACCACCGGCAGCTCGCGCTCTGTGAAGCAATAGCTGCCGGTATGCAGCACATCGAAACCTCGCACGTATTCGAGAGCAAAGCGATCGAGCACATAACGCGACCTCCCGCGGATCCCGCCTTGGTTCGAACCGAGGAACACGCGCTCGCCCGCCTCCACCGTCACGCTCGACGCGCCGTTCTCGCCAAGCTCCTGCCGGCAGCGCACGAGCTCCACGCCTTCATCGACAAGGCTCCCGATCACGTGCTCGGCAGCTTCGTCCGTGCCGAAGATGCCCATGTACGCGGAGCGCGCCGCCCCGAGACGCCGCCCGTACACCGCTACGTTCACGGCGTTGCCGCCGGGATACATGACGCCCAGGTGCTCGTAGCGGTCGACGACGTTATCTCCAAAGCCCAGGATCGAAACGTCGAATCCCATGGCTGCCCTCCCTAGTACGAAACGACTCCCATGTAGCGGCGGAAGTCCGGATCATGGTCGAACACCTTGCCGCGAGCGGCGCGCAGCTCGACGTTCATAGCATAGAAGAGCACGGGGTCGAGATAGGAGCGCACACTCGCCGGCACCTTGTCCATACCGTACTCGAGGGCGTCGAGCACCATGAGCGTGTCGGTATGGTCGCTCAGGAACGCGAGCGTGCGCTCATCCATGGCGCGGTACTCGCTCGAACCCATCTGCAAAAAATAGAACACACCGGGTTCCGTGACCTCGAAAGGCCCGTGGAAGTACTCGCCCGAATGGATATAGCTGCAGCTCTGCCACTGCATCTCCATGAGCGAGCAGATGGCGAAGCCATAGGTCTGGCAGAAGTTGGGGCCGGAACCCAAGATGTAGAGGAATGGATGCTCCTGGCAAAGCGCCGCGAAGCGCTCCCCCAGCTCCGCGTTCACCTTCTCGCGCGCCGCGGGCAGCACCTCATCCATCGTATCGACACCCCGGTAGAGGTCGGGAAGATCGGCGAAGCCCTCCTGCTGATCGAGCAGCTCGGCGGCAAGAAGCGGCGCGATACCCGAGGGCACCTCGCTCGCGGGGACGTCGGCTCCCCACGGATACACCCAGCACGTCCACGCACCCTGCGCGATCTTGGACTCCGCGCCGTCGGTGAGCGCGACGACCTCGGCACCGCGCTCGCAAGCGAGATGGCACGCATCGAGCACCTCTGGCGTGTTGCCGCTATGGCTGCACGCGACCACGAGGCTGTGCTCGCCCAAGCGCTTCGGCGCGGCGATGCAGAACTCGCGCGCCGTGTAGGCCCCCGAAACGATGCGCCTCGCCTCGCGCTCGAGCAGCATATGAGCCGGCAGCAGATCGATGAGCGAGCCGCCGCAGGCGACCCAATACACCTCCTCGATCGCTCCGCGCTTCTCGATGATGTCCTTGATGAGATTGAACGGCTTCACGATGTCCCCTTTCACATGCCGCGTCGACCCCTTATGCCCCGGCGGCGCGCTCCCCCTCGACGATCGCGATGCCCGCCGTCGCGCCGAGCGCGCTCGCCCCCGCCTCGATGAACGCTTTCGCCTGCTCATACGTGCGAATTCCGCCCGCCGCCTTCACCTGCACCTTGTCGCCGAGCACCTCGGCCATAAGGCGCACGTCATCGAGCGTCGCCTGGTACGGGCGACCGGACGAGGTCTTGAGAAACGCAGGGCGCGCCTTGAGCGCGATCTCACACACGCGCCGCTTGTCTGCCTCGGATTCGAGCTTCGGCATCTCGACGATGACCTTGTCACGCATGCCGTGCGCACGGCAGAACTCCGCCACACCGCGCATCTCGTGCTCGATGGCATCGAAGTCGCGCTCATCCACGGCACGCTGATTCAGCACGTAGTCGATCTCCGTAAACCCGGCCTGCGCATAGCGCTCGAATTCCGGCAGCTCCTCCTCGAGCGTGAGCGCGCCCTCGGGAAAGTCGATGGCGCCCGCGACGATGACCTCCGTACCCGCGAGCATCTCGCAGGCATGTTCGTAGGTCTCGGGATCGGCAAAGACGCAGCGGAAGCCGTAGCGGCGCGCTTTTTCAAGGTATTCGTCGAACGTGTCGTTCGGATCGTCGATGTAGTCGATGTATGAGTTGATACCCATGTTACGGTCTCCTTTCGAACCATATCAGGCCTGGGCAACCCTTGCTCGGCGCCTCGAAATCCAGACAGGAGCTGGCGCGTAGTCGCAGCATGTTCAAAAGTACACGCCAAGTTCTGCCCGCATTCCCGCGCACCGGGGTCTCGCGAACGGAAAGGACAATGGATCCGCTTATGCGGGGACGTACTCCAGAATGGCGCCAATAACGCCCGGTATCTCGTTCACCATAACGTCTGCTCCCCGCTGCGTGAACCCGAAGCGCTCCTCACGCTTGGCAATCGTGTAGAGCCCGGCGCGGCGCGCGGCCTCGATGCCGGGATCGGAATCCTCGACGGCGCAGCACGCTTCGGCAGGAAGACCGAGTTTACCCAACGTGAGCAGATAGATCTCGGGGTTCGGCTTGCTCTGCGTGAGCTCGTCGCCGCTTTCCACCACCTCGAAGAAGCCTGCGATGCCGCATTCCTCGAGCACCTTTTCGATATGATCGAGCGGCGAGGACGAAGCGACCGCCAAGCGGTATCCCAGGTGCTTGAGCTCCTCTAGGGTCTCGGGCACGCCAGGGTTCATGATCTCGCGGTAGCTGATGGGATGGCTGTCCCAAAACGCATCCTCAAGCCGCTCGATCGCCTCGCCGTCCATCTTCTCGCCGCGGGAGCGTTCCCACCACGCAGCATAGAACTGGCGCTCCACCTTGCGTGACGAGCCAGCAAGCATGTCGAACTCCTCGGAGGAGACCTCGACGCCCTGCGCCTCGAAGAATGCCTCGTGAACGCGGCGGTAGGCCGCCTCGGAATCTACCAGCACGCCATCCATGTCAAAGATGACCGCCTCAAGCTGTTGCACGAACAATCACTCCTTTACCTGGGTACGCCGAACGCGCAGACGCCCGCTCCGCATAATGCTTGAAAAACCGCCCACCAGTGCGATGATACACGAGGCACCGAAGAGCACCCGTTGCACACCGAAGGCCTCGGCCAGAAACGGCGCCACCGCGAGCGGAATCACGCCCGCGCTGTTGAGCCCCAGCCGCACGAAGCCCATTACGCGCCCAAGATGAGTCATGGGCGTGCGCTCTTGCACGAGAATCGCCTGGGTAGGCTCCATAAATCCCCAAGCAAGCCCGTTGATGAACTGGCCTGCGATAGCGACGACAAGAATGTTGGTGCCCACGTAGATCATCGATCCGATGCCCACGAACATGAGCGTGGCAAGCAGCAACGGGATATCGATCTTGCGCGCGGGAATCTTGGTAAAGATGTATGAACCGATCGCCATGCCGAACCCCGAGACCGCTGAGAGGATTCCCATCCACACCACATCGACGGCAAGCACGTCGCGATAGAAGAGCGACTCGAGGGAATCGAAGGCACCGAACGCAAAGAAGCCCAAAAAGCCGCTCACGAAAATGAGGCGCAGGTCGTGGGTGCGCATGGTGACGCGCGCGCCCTCGATCACGCCGGAAACCATGCCGAGCTTATCGTCCTTCTGCTTACCGCTACCCTCGCGCTCCGGCGTAACGGTCTCGCGACAATCCCATGTGACGCGGATCGCGCCTACCAGGCACACCGCCATGAACAGGAACACCACGCGCGTGGGGAAGAACCCAGCAAGAACGCCGCCGGCGATGGGTCCAGCCGCATAGGCGATGTTGCTGTAGAACACCATGAGACCGTTCAGGCGTGCGAGCCCCGCCTTTCCCCGCGTGAGGTACACCGGGTAGGTGCGCGTACACGTGTTGATGGAACCGCCGCCCAAGCCCATCATGACAGCGGCGAACATAAGGGTTGGAACAGAAGGTGGAACGATTCCCATGAAAATGCTCATGGCGAGCATGGCGTAGAGCGTCGCGAGAGCAGTCTTGCGCGGCCCTATGCGGTCGATCACAGGACCGGAAGCCGCGTTCGCCAGCGAATTGCAGAGGTTGCGCACGAGCGTGATGGCTGCCACGAGGAAGGCGTTTCCACCGAGCTCGTAGGTCGCCGCGCCGATGAGCCCAAGAAAATACACGGCGTTGACCGCGCACCACTGGAGTGATTCAAGCGCGATGAGGCGCTTCTCACCTGCCGTCAGCGCGCCCAGACCGCTGTCGCTCGCTTGCTTGCCCACGCTATCGACTCCTTTTGCCGTGCACGCTGCATCGCAGCCACGCACTGCCACCCTTTCGAACACTCCACCGATCTTTGATAGGTCGTATTATAACGTTATGCTTTGACGAATACGAGAAAAGGGGCGACAGCAAAGCCGCCGCCCCGAAACCGGGCCGTTGGTTTAGGCCAGAATGCCGAAGTACACGCCCACGACACCGAGCACCATGGTGCCCAGGATGAGGATCATGGGAGAGACCTTCTTCTTGAGGAGGAAGTAGTACAGGCCCATGAAGGCGAGGCCGAGCATACCGGGCATGATGCCATCGAGCACGCTCTGGAGCGTGGTGACCTCATCCCCGGAGCCGAACTCAACTGCAAGCGTCGCCCAGAACATACCGCAGGTCATGGAGCCGACGACCATCATACCGATGATACCCGCGGCCTTAATGACCTTGTCCATGATGCCGGACTGCTCGGCAGTCTCGAGCAGGCTCACGCCGATCTCATAGCCCTTATGGATGCCCCACACGCGCAGGAAGTACTGCGGAACGTTAAAGAGGAGCAGGAAAATGATGGGACCGAGCACGTTGCCCTGAGACGCGAGCGAGATGGCGATGCCGGCGGCGACCACGCGGATGGTGGTCAGGAAGACGGCGTCGCCGATGCCCGAAAGCGGGCCCATGAGGGCGGCCTTGATATCGTTTACAGACTCGGGAGGCATCTCGCCCTTGGCGATGCGCTCTTCCATGGACATCGCGATGCCGCCAACGAACGGGGCGAGGCAGACCGTGATGTTGAAGAACGCGGTGTGGCGCTCGAGTGCGGCCGCGTAGCCGCTCGGATCGTCATGATAGATCTTCTTGAGCATCTTCTTGACCATCATGCCGAAGGCGAGGCCCATCTGGTTCGCATAGGTCCAGGAGAATTCCATGCCGAGTGCGCCGATGGAAAGGGCGGCCTTCGTGAGGTCTTGCTTGGTGATGGCGTTCTCACCCGTCTTGTAGGCGCTAGCCTGCGTGGTCTCATTAGAAGTCATCGTCGTCAGCCCCCTCAATCTGTGCCACGGTCTGGTTCTTATCCAAGAAGCCGAGCGTCAGGACGGCGATGATGACGGCGATAAGCGCCACGCCGAGCGTCGAGACGCCCATGTACGAGGTGAGCAGGAAGCCCAGGAACAGGTAGGGCAGGAGCTCCTTGCGGTAGATGAGGCGAAGGAGCATGGCGAAGCCCATGACCGGCAGGATGTTCGCAGCGGCAGCGAAGCCGTTGAGCACGAACGCGGGAACGGCGTTCACGAGCCAGTCGATAGCACCGGAACCGAAGTACACGGCGCAGAAGATGAGGATGAACCACACGGGAGCAAGCCAGAGGCCGATCAGCCAGTGGAGCGCCATGAGCTTCGAGCCCTGACCCTTGAGCGCGATGCCGGGGATGAAGCTCGTAAGCCAGTTGCTCACCAGCTGGCCAAGGTTGGCCACGCCGAGAACGAGCGTACCGATGGGCATGGCGAGGCCGACGGCCGCCTCGGTGTCGAGGCCGAGCAGGATCGCGTAGGCAGTGCAGAGCAAACCGGCCGAGGTGGCATCCGGCGGAATGTAGGCGCCGATGGAGACGGAGCCCATGAAGAGCGCCTCGATGCTGGCGCCCATGACGAGGCCAGTGTTGAGGTCACCGAGGAACGCGCCCACGACGGGACACACCACGATGGGACGGAACGCATACAGCGTACCGAGCTGATAATCGAAGCATTTGAAGAACACGTACAGTACTGCGCAGAGTATGCTCTCGAAAAGCATGCGTCTACCTCCAATCACATGGGAGCATGGCTATTACCCTAGATGAGCTTGAGGGCGTCCACCTTGGGCTCTTCTGCGAGCCCGCGGATCTCGACCTCGATACCCCTAGAGCCGAGCTCGCGAAGGATCTCCTCCTCCTCGGGCTCGAGGAACACCTGACGAGCGATGGTCTTCGTCGTCGGGGACTCCTTGGTGTTGCCGAGGTTAAGACTCTTGATCTGCGGGCAGCCGTCGATGAGCTGCTTTGCCTCGGCGATGGTCTGCACGCAGATGATCATCTTGTACTTGTCGGTCACACCGCTGTTGATCGCCTCGATGGCATGCGCCATGTCCTTAATCACAAGCTTGCAGCCGGCAGGCTTGCCAAGCTTGAGCGTGGTCTTCCACACGGGATCGTTCGCCACGTGGTCGCCGACGCAAAAGATGCAGTCGGCACCGAGCGTACCCACCCACGAAGTCGCTACCTGTCCATGTAGAAGGCGATGGTCGACACGCGTTAGAAGAATCATCTTTCCCCTCCTTTTCCCTTTCTAAAATTCCTCGTCGTCCGCATTGAGCGCAGCCAGCTCGTCGTTGCAGTACTTCGGCCGAACCTCATCGGTCGACACGGCGGCGCGAATCGCCGCAGCCAGATCGGGCTCGTTGATGGAGAACAGGAGCGAGATCAAAAGCGGCAGGTTCATATTCGTCACGAGATGAATGTTCTCCCGTTGCTGCACGACATTCGTGAACTCGTTGTTCACGCTCCCACCGAAGATGTCGGTGCAGACGAGCACCTCGTCTTCCGCAGGAATCTCGGCAAGCGTGTCGGCGACTGCCTGGGCGATGTCGTTCTTCCCATCGACGAAAGCGCAGATGACCTTGATGTCGACGCCCGAGCCGCCGCCCAAAAAGGCGAGTGCTTCGGAAATGCCAGCAGCGAAGTGCGCATGCGACGCAATTACCATATGCCTCATTGGTACACCTCCTTCAACGTATCGAGGGCCGCACGGTACTGCCGAGCCGACTGCGAGAGTGCAGCAGCTGGATCGGTGTGATAGCGAGCATTGACGATTTCGAATGAGAGCGGGCCCGCGTAGCCGCAACGCGCGAGCGCTGCAAGGTCAGATGGCAAATCACGGGCACCGTCTCCCCAGGCAAGGTGGCTCACCTGCCCGATATCGGAGAAATGCATATGCTTGATGCGCGTGCCGAAACGCTTGAAATAGCCGGGGATCGTATCGCCGGCGCGCCAAGCGGCGCCAAGGTCAAGGCAGACGGCCAAGCGGTCATCGGCGACATCATCGAGCAGGCGCTCGAGCTCCTCGGCGGAGCGGACGAGATTCGTCTCATCGCGCTGGAGCGCCTCTATCGTGGGCACGACGCCCTGCTCGGCCGCATAGGAGACGACGTTGCGCAGCATCGCGACGCTACGCTCCCAGGCGTCCTCTCGCGGTTCATCGAGAAATCCCCAGCCGCTCGTAACGACGATCTTGCCCGCGCGCGTGTCGCGCGCCAGATCGATGACGTTCTTAAAGGTCGCCAGCGTACGAGCCTGCGCCCCCTCGCCTCGAGCGGCCATGTTCGCAGGCTTGGGGTTCGTCTGCTCAGGGCAGATGCCGATGATGCGTATGCCGTAGTGCTCGGCAAGGTCGACAAGCTCCTGCGGATCATCGTGGCGCGCCCAGTCGACGGCGACGTGCATTGGGCCGCACCACACCTCGGCAGCGGCATATCCGGCATCGCGCGCATCGCGGAAAAAACTCTCGAGGGAGTAGAAGCGGTAATGGCAGTTCATCGCCGCGATCTGCCAGGTTTCTCCCATCGCGTTCCCCTTTCCGTTGTCTCGCTCGTCAACTGCGAATCTATATATGTGGACTGTTTTTCAGACCAATACAGTAATCAGGATAGACACTTGCGACCGCCCCTATCTCCTGATAACTAGAAAACTGGCTAAGTGGTATGAAAAAGTCGATAAGCGGTATATATATCCTCTACCCGTGTACGAGACAAGGCGACCTTCTTCACTGCAGCACGGAATAGCAGGCGTATTTCCCGATCGCCACCGAAGTGACGTACTCGAGAGCACGGTCGTTGGCGTCGTAGCTCACGCAGCGGATTCCGAGCGCGGGATCATCGACGCTCCCCCGCAACAGCTGCGCCTCGCGCGGTTTGAGATTGCAGGCTTCGAGCCATTCCTGTGCACGGACGACCTCGTGACCGCGCAATGCATAGAACTCATACAAACTGAAAAGCGAGACGTCTATGGTCTCGATGCCCGGAAAGAGCTCGCACGGCACGAGAGCGCTCTCGATAGCAAACGGCTCGCCATCCACACGGTTCAAACGTCTCACCTGAAATAGGTTGCTTTCAGGCGATACCTCGAACAGCCGGGCGTAGTGAGCTCCCGCAGGGCGAAGCGACGTCTCGAGCACGCGCACGCTCGGATGATGCTGTAAATCGCTCTGACTGGCACGAAATCCGCGCGGACCACGGGAGGAGCTGTTCGCCTGAAGACCATGCGTGACGAACGTGCCCTTTCCCTGGACGCGGAACAGAAGCCCCTCATCGATGAGGCCGTCGATGGCGTTGCGTATGGTGAGCTTCGTGGTGCCGTATTGCTGGGCGAGATCCGATTCCGAGGGAATCGCCGCCCCCGGTGTAAAGGCACCGCTGTCGATTTGACTGCGGATAGTTCGGCGAATACGCAGGTACAGCGGAAGATGCGCCGGTTCAGCGTCTTCGTTGAGCCATGGTGCGCTGCTGTAGCCCTTCGTCATGCGGGCACCTCCTTCCGTACCCGGCGCTTGCAGTCCATCGTAAACACCGTGTTATATGACATGCCGAAAAGCTCGGGAACGTAGACGGTCTCACCGTATTCCAAGGGAGCGTACGAGGCGTCAGCACGCACACCGCACTCGAAGAACACGAGAGCTCCCTCGGAAATGGAAAGAAGCGCCGCCTCCTCTGCGCTAGCACGTCTCACCGAGACGGTGAGACGCGTGTGAACGGTATCCCGTCCATAGCGAATCCCCAGCACATCGGTGAGCGACTCGCGTGCGAAATCGATGCCCTCGATACCGGGGAATGCAGAAGCGGGCACATAGGCCGTCTCCACGCACACCGCCACGTCCTCCACGCCACGCACGCGGCGCAATTCGAACACGTGGTCGCCAGCTGCAAGGTTGAGGCGCCCGGCGATCTCGTCCGGGCAGGCGATGATGCTGCTGCCAATAACACGGGAACGCGGTTCAGCGCCGGTCTTGCGCACGATCTCGCTGAACCCGGAAAGATCATCCAAGTGGTTGGTGGGCCGGGAAGGACACACGAAGCTACCCGCACCGGGTCGGCTCTCCACCACATGCTCGGCGACGAGCTGAGCGAGCGCACTCCTCAGTGTCGTGCGCGACACATCAAGCAGGACGCAGAGCTCGCGCTCCGAAGGAAGGCGGTCGCCCTCCACGAGGCCGTGGGCGGAGATATATTCCATGATGCCCTCATACGCCCGATCGAACGGAGAGACCTCGACGCGTTTAGCCATGGAGCTCACCCGTTATCATGGTATCGAAGGTGCGCTTGAGTTCCTGCGCGCTGTCTACAACGTTACGATAGGCGCGCGACCCCCGCTTAAGCTGCCGTGCCCACAGGCCAATCCGAACGGGTGCAACGGGCTCCGCCATCTCGACGAGCACACCGATGCCGAAAACGCGGTCCCGGCGGCGCACCGCGTTGGCTCGCGAGACCGCCATGGGATTAGCGAGGATGTCACCGAGCGCACGAAACCCCTCCGGCTCAGGCTGCTGGTCGCCCTCGACTTCGTAGACCTCGCAGGAGCGGATATCGGAGCACCGATAGACGGAGGGCTGCTCCGCACCCGAGGCGCGCACGCTCCACAGGCCGTGCGCTTCATCGACGAGGACTTCGGGGATACCGAGCATGGGCATGGGCGCGAGTATGGTACGTGTCGCCTCGAACGTACTGCATTCCGTCTGGGGCCCCATCATGCTCGTCTCCGTTCCCTCTTGGCATCTGCTTGCTTCAACTATACCTATTCAAGCAATTTGATACCAATTCCAATCCGTAGATGGCAGAGGGTCTTCCACGAGCGGCAAGATGGGAGGGGCTTCGTTGGCGAATGCCCACGAAACCGTAGCGCTACAGGGCGCGTTTTGAACAGGCATTCTCGGAGCCGGTCTGCAACGCACGTGAGCTCTTTTCGCGCTGCTCGAGCACAAGATTCACCACGATGCTGCCGATAATGAGCACGGTGCCCACGAGCGCGAAGCGGCCAAAGCTTTCATGGAAGAAGATGAACGCCCAGGTAGGCGCAAAAACGACTTCGAGCATAGTGATGAGATTCGCGGTGAGCGGCTGAGCGCGCTTGATACCGCGAGCGAAACACACGTTTGCAAGCCCCGAACACACAATTCCGCCTGCCGCCATGAGCGCCCATTCGCGCGGCGCAACGTGAGGAAGCTGCGGTAAGAAGAGCAGGCCGGGTAGGACGGAGATGGCACAGCTCATCATTGCCGAGGTAACGGGCGACGAGCCCCGTTTGGCATTCAGGAAGAACATGAGCCCAAAGAACGCGCCCGAGATGATGGCGAGCAGGTTCCCCAGCACGTGCTCGAAGGAAAGGCTGTCGAGAAAGAACACGACCATGCCGCTCAGCGCCATCACGATCACGAACACCTTGCGGGCGGGCGGCACGCGGCGCTGCTCGATGGCTTCATAGAGCGCCACGAATGCCATGGAGCTGTACTGCAGCACGATCGCGCTGCCCACGCTCGTGAGCTTATTGGCATAGGTGAAGGTGATGCCCATCAGGTAGGCTGCGATGCCGGCTGCCACCACAAGCTTCGAGACGCGAATCGTGGGACGGATGATGATGAAGTAGAACAGCAGGGCGACCACGGAGGACACCGCGCTTATGAGAAAGCCGGGCTGGCTGTTGAGCTTCGTGAAGACGCCCGAGAAGCTCCATGCGACAGCTGTGCCCAGCAACCATAGATATCCCGTGTTCATGCGCACCTCGCTCATTCGGCAAAAAGCGGCCGGGAGCCGAGCCCCCGGCCGCCCTTCATCGACCTCGGTCTATGCGTGCCTGAAACCAGGCACAGCTCTTAGTAGTCGAACTGGTGATAGTAACGACGATACTTGAGGTTGTGCTTGGTGACCGTCTCGTAGTAGCGAGCCAGACGATCGGTCACGAGGATCGTGAGAATCCACGGGGAGACGATAACGCGGAAATCGTCGTCGAGGCCGGGGATGGCGTACTCGGCGGTGTCGATCACCACGATATCCTCGTCCTTGGTGCGGTCCGCGAAGTTGGTGAGGAAGGCCTCGACGCGCTCGTCGAGCTTGCGGCACTCGTCCTCGCCCTTGAACAGGAACACGGGCACGTCCTTCTCGACGAGCTCGAGCGTTCCGTGGAAGAAGTCAGCCGAGGTGATGTAGCGGGTGCGCTTCCACTGCATCTCCTCGAGGATGCACATGGCGAAGAGGATCGTCTCGCCCCAGAGCGCGCCGGAACCCACGAACATGGTGTAGGGCGCGAGAGCGTACTTCTTGGCAAGCTCCTCGGCCTTGGGCTCGAACTTCTTGCGGATGTCGAGCAGGTCCTTCCAGATGTCCTTGGTCTGCTCGATGAACAGATCGTACTTCGGGAAGCAGCCGCGACGGTAGAGGAGGCGCAGGCCGAAGCAGTCGGCGAGGTAGTAGCCCTTCTCGCAGCCGCCCGAGCCGTGATCGCTCGCCATCTTGACGCAGCCCTCGGCGCCCACGGCCTGGCCGATGGGGCCCTCGGGACTCGTCATGGCGATGACGCGGATGCCCATCTCCTTCATCTTCTTCACGGCCTCAAGGACTTCCGGCGTGGTGCCGGACTCGGAGGCGGTGAGGACGACGGACTTCTCGGTCATGCGCTTGTGACCGGAGACGTTCCACTCGGCGGCGTGGATGAGGTAGACCTCGAGGTCCTTGTCGCCGAACTTGTTCATGAGGTACTCGAGCTGCATGAGCTCATCCCAGGTGCCGCCGACGCCCATGAGGAAGATCGCGTCGTAGCCCTCGTCGGCGATCTGGTCGGCCATGGCCGCCATCTTCTTGCCGGTCTCGACGAGCGCCTTGCCGTCCTCGAGATAACCCTCCTGGTCGAAGTTCATGATCTCAACTTTCTCGGTCTCAGCCATGAGCATTCCTTTCTCGTTGTTCGATGCGTCTGGCCCACGCGATGGCAGTTGGCTGTCGTTCGCGTTGCTTAGAAGATAGCAGTATCGTTATAAGACGTTATATCTATTCCGGGTGAACGGTAGGAATCAGTCGGTGAGCGTTATTACGTTATATAACGTATTATTCTTTACGGTCAAAATGAGTCAAAACGGGACGGGGTTGTTTTGCACCATCAAGGACAAGACCCGAATGCGTGGGCCCGAAATGGTGCAAAACAACCCCGTCCCGTTTTGACTCATTTTACAGACGGAAGCTGTAGTGCTTCCCCACCACATGCTGGATGCCTAAAAACATCGGGTTACCGTACTGATCAAGGTACTCGCCACGCACGGAAAAGAGCGGCTCGTTTTCCGGCACCTGCAGCAGCCCCGCAAGCTCGATGTCCGCGCGCTCCATGCTGAGCACGCAGGAGTCGCTGTTGCGCGGGACGAGCCCGCAGCGCTCCTCGATCAGGCGAAAGATGGAGCAGCCGTCGAGGTCGCTCTCAAGCAGGAACTGATACCGTTCTGGATCAAAGAAATTGTCCTCCACCATGAGAGGCCTGCCGTCTGCCGTACGCACGCGCTTCACGCGCACCGCCCGGCCATCGCACGCGCCGCCGAAGAACGCCGCGCCACCATCGGGAAGCGGCGCGAGCTCGCGCGTCACCAAAACGGCGCCGGGGACCACGCCGTTGGCCTCGCAGGTAACCGAGAAGCTCTGCACGATGTCATCGTTTTGGAACGACGACGGTCCCTCCTCCGCCTCGTTAACGAACGTGCCCTTGCCCTGTCGCTTGGTTAGCTTGCCCTGTTTCACCAGCTCCTCTACGGCACGGCGCACGGTAATGCGACTCACGTCGTAGATATCCCCTAAATCCGCTTCCGAGGGGATCTTCTCACCGGCGCGATAGAGCCCGGAGGCGATATCGTGCACGATATCTTCCATAACTTGCTGATAGAGCGGACTCGATGACCGGGGGTTGAGCTCAGATGGCATAAGACGACACTTTCTGTGACGAACGGAAGAGACGGCGCGCCGAAGCTAAGACATGGAAGCGTTCGCCACACACGTATCATTCGTTATAGGTTGTATTAGTATAACAGCTTATAGATGCGCACAAGAGACGAGGACGCACGACGTGGCTCGCTCCGGCAGGCGACCAGGCCGCCTAGCGGGCGAACGCGCCCAACAGATCGGGAATGCCGTCGATCACGATATCGGCCTCGTCCTGCGAGAACCCGAAGCGCTCCTCGCGCTTGGCGACCACGGTTAGGCCCGCGCGCTTCCCCGCCTCGATGCCGTACCGGGAGTCCTCAACGCAGCAGCACGCCGAGGCGGGCAGGCCGAGCACGTCGATGGTGTGCAGGTAAATCGCGGGATTAGGCTTGCTCTCGTGGAACTGCTCACCGCTCACGATAGCTTCGAATGCGTCCGCGATGCCGCATTGGCCGAGCACGTCTACGATGTTATCCATAGGAGATGAAGATGCGAGTGCCAGTCGCACCCCGCGGTCGCGAAGGGCCCCGAGCGTCTCGGCCACGCCGGGGTTCAGCATCCCGGCGTAATCGTATACAGTCCCCTCCGTCCAGCGGTTGAAGAGCGCCACCGCATCTTCGGGCGTGAAGGACGCCAAGCCGTTGCGCTCGAACCATCGCGCGAGCGACGTCGTGAACGTCTTTTGCGACGAGCCCACCAAGCCGAAAATCTCGGCCTTCGTGATATCGAGCCCTCGGGCGCCGAACACCTCGATAAGCTCCTCGGCATATGCTGCCTCGGAATCGATCAGCACGCCATCCATATCGAAAATGACTGCAGAAAATGGAAATGCCTCGGTCACGTTGCCCCTCGCCTTCTTTCTCTCCCCTTCGCTATGGCGCTCTTCATCGCTCCCGCCGCTTCCGCACGTGTGCGTAGGGTTTGAGCAGGAACGAAAAATGCGTCTCGGAAAGCACGATCGACGTGAAGATGAGCGCGAAACCGGCCACGAGGCGCATCGTCAGCTGCTCTCCGGCGAAGAGCACCGAGAAGAGGACTCCCGACGGCGATTCGAGCGAAAGCAGCAGCGACCCCGTGGATGAGGGAACGTGCGCAAGGCCCAGATTCTGCATGAGCATGCCGAGGCACGTGCAGCAAAGCGCCAGGAACAGGATGGTGCCCACGAGCTCAGGCGTCCACGAGACAGCCGTGACCGGGGGCTCAGTGGCGAGCGACGCGACAGCATCCATGACGCCTACGGTGAGAAACATCCAGAACGTGATGACGTTCACATCGAGCTCGCGCCCGTACTTCGCCGCCGTCGCGATCTGGAGAGCGAAAAACACTGCGCCGATAAGCGTTAATGCATCGCCTCGCTGCATGGAGAAGCTGTCGAGCGCCACGAGCGCGATACCTGCCACGCAGAGCGCCGCCGCGCCCACGTTGAAGCGCGTGAGCGGCTCGCGCGCCATAAGATAGCTTACGAAGGGTACGAGGATGCAGTAGGTACCCGTGAGAAAGGCGTTCTTCCCCGCCGTGGTCTCGGCCAGGCCGAACGTCTGGAAGGCGTAGGCGAGCCCCAAGAAGACGCCCATGGCGCAGCCCACGACGATGTTCCGGCGGTTGAAGTGGACGCGAATGCGCTTCATGAAGAGCACGAAGAGAACCGCGGCCGAGATGAGGAACCGGCATGCGAGCAACATAAACGTCGGGATGCTGTCGAGGGTGTCCTTCATGATGAAGAATGAATACCCCCACATGAGGGCCATCACCACGAGCATGAGCTTCCAGAACAGCGGCGAACGGGCACCAGCGCCGCGCAGGAAGCCGGGCGCACGATCCTCGGGCGCTACCGGCGCATCGCCGCCGAGCATCTTCAACCGATCAGACATCTCCCCCGCCCCTCCTCTACAAAACGCCATCCTCGTATAACGTCATCCTGCGTCGAAACGCCACCGTCATAAAAGCAGCCGGGCTGGATTCTATCATGTTCGATAGTCTCCAACCCGGCCGAACGACCCGATGCGAACGATGAATCGTAGACACCCGGTGTCTACGATTCATCCTCTGTCCCCAAGCGCGACGGGGCGGCCGCAAGCGACCGCCCCGCGCCTGACCTTGCGAGCAGCGCTACTTGCGATGCGCGCGATAGAACTGGATGAGCGCCTGCGTGGAGGCGTCCTGGGCAGCCAGCGCCTCGTCGTCGTGGAACGCTGGCGTGATCTGCTTGGCGAGCTGCTTGCCGAGCTCGACGCCCCACTGATCGTAGGAATCGATGCCCCAGACCGTGCCCTCGACGAACGTGATGTGCTCGTAGAGCGCGATGAGCTCGCCGAGCGCGAACGGGGTGAGCTCGCTACCGAAGATCGAGGTCGTGGGACGGTTGCCCGTGAAGCAGCGCGCCGGCACGATCTCTTCCGGCGTGCCCTCGGCGCGCACCTCGTCGGCCGTCTTGCCGAAGGCGAGGGCCTTGGTCTGCGCGAGGAAGTTGCCCAAGAAGAGCTCGTGCACGTCCTGGTCGCCGTCCTTGGCGGGGTGCGCCGTGTTGGCGAAGGCGATGAAATCGGCGGGGATCATCTGCGTGCCCTGATGGATGAGCTGGTAGAACGCATGCTGGCCATTCGTGCCCGGCTCGCCCCAGAAGATCTCGCCCGTCGTGGAGGTCACCGCGGTGCCGTCCCAGCGAACGCCCTTGCCGTTGGACTCCATGGTGAGCTGCTGCAGATACGCCGGGAAGCGGTGCAGGTACTGCGTGTAGGGCAGCACGGCGTGGCTCGCCGCGCCAAAGAAGTTGACGTACCACACGTTCATGAGGCCCATGAGCGCGACGACGTTCTCCTCGAGCGGCGTGGAGCAGAAGTACTCATCGATGGCATGGAAGCCCTCGAGGAACTGCTGGAAGCGCTCGGGACCGAACGCGATGATGAGCGAAAGGCCCACGGCGGAGTCGACCGAATAACGGCCGCCCACCCAGCTCCAGAAGCCGAAGGCGTTCTCGGGGTTAATACCGAACTCGGCCACGAGGTCGAGTGCGGTGGACACGGCCACGAAGTGCTTCTCGATGGCATCCGCGTCCTGCTCGGCGGAGCCGTCGATGGCACCGGCGTCCTTGAGCGCGGCGAGCATCCATGCCTTGATCTCGCGCGCGTTGGTGAGCGTCTCGAGCGTCGTGAAGGTCTTGGAGACGATGATCACGAGCGTGGTCTCGGGGTCGAGGCCGCTGAGCTTCTCCGCCGCGTCGTTGGGATCGATGTTCGAGATGTAGCGGCAATCGATGCCGGCGTCGGCATAGGGCTTGAGCGCCTCGTAGACCATGACGGGACCGAGGTCGGAACCGCCGATGCCCACGGACACAACGTGCTCGATGCGCTTACCCGAGACGCCCTTCCATGCGCCGGAACGAACCTTCTCGGCAAAGGCGTACATGCGGTCGAGCACCTCGTGCACGTCGGCCACGACATCCTGGCCGTCGACGATGAGCGCGCCCTTCTCGCTCGCGGGACGGCGAAGCGCGGTGTGCAGCACGGCGCGGTCCTCGGTTGTGTTGATGTGGACGCCCGAGAACATCTCGTCACGGCGCTCCTCGACGCGCACGGCGCGGCCAAGGTCGGCGAGAAGCTTCACGGTCTCGTCGGTGATGAGGTTCTTCGAGAGGTCGAAGTGGAGGTCGCCCGCCTCGAAGGAGAGCTTGTTCACGCGGTCGGGGTCCGCGGCGAACCAATCCTTAAGGCTGATCCCCTCCTCTTCCAAGCGGTCGTGATGCTCCTTGAGCGCCTTCCATTCCGGTGTCTGGACTGCGTCGATCGGCGAGGGGACAGATGCCATAGCTTCCTCCTTGTTTGTGGCCGTAGCGCCCGCATGCGCGGACATTCCCTATTCTAGCGCAGCGCGCAGGGGCAGCGAACCGTGCTCTCAACCAGAAGGAGTTTTCTCATCCGCGAAACAGCTGTCCGCTCGATTTGCTATAGTCATGACATCAAGAAATAGAACGTATGTTTGCTATGAGTCGAACGGGGATGCGAGGGAGGCGCCATGGACGAAGCAAGGGAGCGCGATGGTGAGCGCACCTACCTGTGCATCGACCTCAAGACGTTCTACGCCTCGGTCGAATGCATCGACCGAGGGCTCGACCCGTTCCTCACCAAGCTCGTGGTAGCCGACCCCACGCGCGGCGATACGACCATCTGCCTGGCCATATCGCCTGCCATGAAAGCGCTCGGCGTGCGCAACCGCTGCCGCATCTTCGAGATTCCGCGCGGGATCGAATACATCAAGGCCATGCCGCGCATGCGGCGCTATATGGAGGTGTCGGCGCGCATCTATGGCGTCTACCTGCGCTACGTAAGCCCCGACGACATCCACCCCTACTCCATCGACGAATGCTTCATCGATGCGACGCCCTACCTCAAGCTCTACGACATCGACGCACGCGGCTTTGCCGAAAAGCTCATGTCCGAAGTGCGTCGCGACACGGGCGTCTGCGCTACAGCGGGCATCGGGCCGAACCTCTTCCTCGCCAAGGTGGCGCTCGACATCACCGCCAAGCACGTGGCCGACAACATAGGCGTGCTCGACGAAGAGTCGTTCCGAGCGCAGATCTGGCCGCATCGGCCCATCACCGACATCTGGGGCATCGGCCCCGGCATCGCGGCGAGGCTCGCCAAGTACCACGTCTACGACCTTATGGGAGTCGCCGCGCTCGACGAGCAGATACTCTACCGCGAGTTCGGCGTCAACGCGGAGTACCTCATCGACCATGCCTTCGGCCGCGAGCCCACCACCATCGCAGAGATTCAAGCCTACCGCCCGGCGGCCTCGTCGTACGTGAACGGGCAAGTGCTGCCCTGCAACTATACGTTCGAAGAGGCCCACACCGTGCTCAAGGAGATGATCGATGCCTCGGTGCTCGAGCTCGTGGAACGCGGACAGGTCACGAACCATATCTCGCTTTCGGTGGGCTATGCCGCAGGCGCGGGCGGCGCGGCCACGGGCGACGGGCCGGCAAGCCCCTCGCGCGCCAACCCGGGCGACGTGTTCGTCGGCGAGCACGGCAAGCGCCGGCTGGGGCCGAAGGGCTACGGACACGCCGGCGGATCGCGCAAGCTCGCAGGCTTCACGAATTCATACCGCAAGCTCATGGCTGCCTTCGATGAACTGTGGAGTGAGCGCGTGAGCAAAGACGTTCCCATCAGGCGCATGAGCGTGGGGCTCGGCAACCTCGTTCCCGAGGAGTTCGCAACGATAGACCTCTTCACCGACGTGGCGGCCGATGAGCGGGAGCACGACCTACAGCGAGCCGTGCTCGCGGTGAAGGGCAAGTTCGGCAAGAACGCGCTCCTGCGCGGCATGAGCCTCACCGAGAAGGCCACGGCGCGCGAGCGCAACGAGCAGGTGGGAGGGCACCATGCATGATGGGCAACCGCCGCGCACGACCGCAAACGGGCGCGTCCGGGCCGACCGCGCGGCACAGTTCATGCCGTTTGCCGCGCTCCGCGGCTACTATGAGCTCCTGCACGAGGCCGCCCGGGTGCCCGAGCCCCGGCACGAGCTCACCGAAGAAGAGTCGAACGAGCTCTCGGCCGTCGTCCAGCGCGTGCGCAAGCGGCAGGTGGTGCGTGTGCGCTACTACGACCGCGATGCCTATACGGAGCTCACCGGCTGCGTGTCCCATATCGACCTCGCGGCCCGCAAGCTCTGGGTGGTAAAAACGCGCATTCCGCTCGACGACATCGTTCGTCTCGAAATACTCGAAGAGCCGTAGGGCGAGTCGCGGCACGTGAGCCTAAGCGGCGAAGGGCCACTCCCCTGCTGCGAGCGCCTCGATCGCAGCCGCCACGGCATCGTCCTCGCAGCGCCCGATATGCCAGCGAGCAGCCGCGCTTGCTTCGGGTGTCGCGTTCCCCACGGCAACGGGATGCCCCGCGACGCGGAACATGGTCAGATCGTTGCCCGCATCGCCGAACACGACCGCCTCCTCAACAGAGATGCCCACATGATCGCAAAGGAACTGCAGGGCCGTGCCCTTATTCCATCCCGCAGGCATGATGTTCAGATACCCCGCCATCGGGACGTCGAAATCGATGCCCTCAATCGAGCGGTTCAGACGCTCGCAGAGCTCAACGGTGGCGGGCATGTCACGGGGCGCGAACACATTGACCTTCAGCGCATCGAAATCCGGAAGGCATCCAAGCGGGCGGCAGGCCTTTGCGTAGCCCGGCATAACGGCGGCAAGGTCGCCAACGTCGCCGCAGCAAAGGTACGGGACCGTGCCATCGAAAGCGACGATCCCCGCTCCGGGCTCTTCGGCGAGAACGTCCATGAGCTGCTCCAGCGCGGCACGCGGCGGGCGCCGCTCGCAGATCTTCTCGCCCTCGTGATAGACCTCAAGGCCGTTCGTCGCAACGCAGGTGAGGCAGCACGAATCGTCGCCCGCAAAAAATGCGGGAATCTGACGGAGCCCGCGTCCGCTTGCAGGGCCAATGACGATACCCGCCTCCCGCGCCGCATGGAAGGCTGCAACGGTCCGTGCCGAGACGCTCTTGCTTCCCGAGGGCATAATCGTTCCGTCGATGTCACTCATGATGAGCCGAATGCGCTCCATAGGCTCCCTCCGTCTACGTGCCGCGCCATGATACCCGCTTCCATTATGACGCAGTCTGTGGCGTCTCGGATGCGAAGGGTGGCACCTTGGCACATCCGTCTCTCGCGCTTTCAACTTGGGGCAAGAATGTGTCGTTAACGCGATGAATATGGGCCGATAACGGTACATTCGTGCCCAAGAATGAACGACGGGGACGGGGCTTTCGCAGGCGGCCCGTTCTTCTGGGTGCGGCAGGGCCGGCCGTCGTGCTACCCTCAAGGAGGTCGGTGGGGCAAGCATGCCCTGGCCGGTACCAAGTACGAATACCACGAGATGGGAGCCCCCATGAACGACTTCTCCTTTTACTCCCCCACGCGCATCGTCTTCGGCAAGAACGCACTCGAATCCATAGGCTCCGAGCTCGGCCGCATCGGCTGCACCAAGGCGCTCATCGTCTACGGCGGAGGCTCCGCCCGCGCTGCCGGCACGCTCGACCGCGCGGAGGCGTCGCTCGATGCAGCCGGCATCGCCCACGTCGAGCTTGGTGGCGTGCGGCCCAACCCCGAAATCACGCTCGTTCGCGAGGGCGTTGAGCTCGCGCGCTTCGAGAAGGTCGACGTGATCGTGCCCGTGGGAGGCGGCTCGGTCATGGACACCGCCAAAGCCATCGCACTCGGAGCGGTCTACGACGGCGACGTGTGGGACTTCTTCGTGCATCGCGCGGCGCCCACCGAGCGCATTCCCGTCGCAGCCGTTCCCACCCTCCCCGCCTCGGGCTCCGAGGCCTCGAATTCCTCGGTGATCAGCAACGATGCCGAGCACCTCAAATGCGGCATCAACACCGACCTCAACCGTCCCGTCGCCGCTTTCATGGACCCTGAGCTCACCTATACGCTGCCGCCCTACCAGACGGCCGCCGGCGCAGTCGACATCATCTCGCATGTCATGGAGCGCTTCTTCTCGGGCGAGCCCGCCGTGCCCGTGACCGACCACATCGCCTGCGGCATCATTCGCTCCGTCATCGAATGCGCCCCGCGCGCCCTGGCGCAGCCGGACGACTACGATGCCCGCGCGAATCTCATGTGGGCGGGCACCCTCGCCCACAACGGCCTTGCCGGATGCGGCGTCAACGTTCCCAGCAGCCGTGACGGAGACTGGACCTGCCATGGGCTCGAGCACGAGCTCTCGGCCCTCGACACGAGCATCACGCACGGCGCGGGCCTTGCGGTGATCTTCCCGGCATGGATGCGCTACGTGTGGCGCGAGCATCCCGAACGCTTCCTCACCTTCGCGCGCGAGGTCTTCGATATCAAGGCCGTGGACGGCTCCGACGAGGCGATCGAAGACGCCGTCACCGCAACGATCGATGAGCTCCAGGAGTTCTTCGTCTCGCTTGGCATGCCTCGCACCCTGGGCGCGTTCGACGTACATGAAGACGATATCGAGCGCATGATTCCCGGCCTTACGCTGAACCGCGGCGAAGTCTTCGGAAGCTTCAAGCAGCTCACGCTCGACGACGCGCGCGCCATCTATCGCAGCGCGCTGTAGCGCACTAGCCGCGCCATCCATCGCAGCCGCGCGGTAGCGCATACCAGCCCATGCGCCGCACCCATGCCCGGCCCGCCCCGCTCTACACGCCGCACCCGACACGCGATACGCGAAGCGTGCAAACGGGTCCCGGATCTTGCCGCTTCCGCGGACCAAAACGGCAAGATTCGGGGCCCGTTTCGGGATACGACCTGGGACGCCCTGCGTCGGGACGCGAAGCGGGGTACAACCACGCGTTGAAGTGTTGCCGGCGCATGGGCGCTCTGTCACGCTTGTGCTCCTGCATCACGATAGGGGGCCTTATGAGGAACATCTCGAGACGAGGCGTCTGCGCCGCGCTCAGCCTTGGCGCGCTCAGCCTGGCAGGCTGCCAGAACACCGCCAACCAAAACGAGCCAGCGGGCGACGCACCGACAATCAGCGATTCCGCTGGAACGGACCACGCGGCAGATGAGCCCGTCGAGGAGCCGGAAGGCGCATCGTCTTCGGAGCCCCAGGACACGGTCGAGCGCCTGCTCGCCACCATGACGCTCGAGCAAAAGGTGGCCCAACTCTTCCTCGTTACGCCCGAGCAGCTCACCGGCGTATCCAAAGCCACCGTCGCAGGCAGCAAGACCGAGCGCGCCCTGCAAGAGATTCCTGTAGGCGGCCTCGTGTACTTCAAGCAAAACATCGTCGAGACGACCCAGACGCTCGACCTCATCTCCGGCACGCGCGAGCTTTGCCGTGCTGCGGGCGCCGGAATCGCCCCGTTCCTCGGCGTCGACGAGGAAGGCGGGCCGCTTGTCGCGCGCGTCGCCAACTCCGGCGCCTTCGATGTTGAGCACTTCCCCAACATGGCCGACGTGGGAGCCAGCGGCAATCCGGTACACGCCGCGCGCGTAGGAACATCGATTGGGTCCTACCTGCACGAGATCGGCTTCAACCTCGATTTTGCCCCGGTAGCGGACGTGCTCACCAACCCGGAGAACACCGTCATCGGCAAGCGGTCGTTCGGATCCGACCCGGACTTGGTGGCCCAGATGGTTGGGGCAGAGGTTGCCGCGATGCTCGAAACGGGCACGCTGCCCTGCGTTAAGCACTTTCCCGGACATGGCGATACGGCGGGCGACTCGCATACCGGTGCCGTTTATGCCGAGCGCACGCGCGACGAGATTGAATCATGTGAGTTCGAGCCGTTCCGTGCGGCTATCGATGCCGGCTGCCCCATGGTCATGGTTGGACACATCGAGACGCCCAACTTCGCGGCAGACGGCCTGCCCGCATCGCTTTCGCGCGTCATGATGCACGACGTCCTCCGCGAAGAGCTCGGCTTCGACGGCGTCATCATCTCGGATTCATTCGCCATGGGAGCCATCACCGAGAACTACGAGCCCGCCGATGCCGCAGTCCGTTTCTTCGCTGCAGGCGGCGATGTCTTGCTCATGACCCCCGACCTTCATGCCGCCCATCAAGGCGTGCTCGACGCCATCGCCACGGGCTCACTCACAGAGGAGCGCATCGACGATAGCGTCCGGCGCGTGCTCACGGTGAAACAGCGGGCGGGAATCATCGCCTAGATTAAAACTGATCTGGGCGACCCGGAGCTGAGCCGAGCGCCTCGCTGCCCCTGCGACCAGAAGTGCGAGCTCGGCCCGACTCTGTGCAGAGTTCGCATGAGAGCCGAGGCGGCGGGCTCGCACCTCACGCTGCAAGCCCGCGCAGAAGCCTGATCTCCGCTGCGTAGCCGGCAAGTTCGTTCGGCGTCTCAAGAATGAACGGCAAATCACGAAGAGCCGGATGGCGCGTCACGGCGGCGAAAACACCTAAGCCTCCACCAAGCTCCTCGCACCCGAGATACCCATCCCCGATGCGCTCATGACGATCCTTGTGCGCGCCGCAAGGGTTTTTGGAATCATTCACGTGCACAGCGCATAACCGCTCGAGCCCAACGACTTGGTCGAATTCCCTCAGCACTCCATCGAGGTCATGGATGATATCGTAGCCCGCATCGCTCACGTGGCACGTATCGAGGCAAACACCAAGGTTCCCGGCAAGCTCCGGGCGGCGCTCCTCAACGAGCGCGATGATGCGGGCGAGGTCCTCGAAGCGTCCGCCCACCTCGGTTCCCTTGCCCGCCATGGTCTCGAGCAGCACGCGCGTGCTCTGCCCCTCGAACATGATGTGGCCGAGTGCCTCGGCTATGCGCTCGATGCCCCGCTCCATCCCCTGCCCCACATGCGCGCCGGGGTGAAAGTTGTAGAACGTGCCCGGAAGAAGCTCGAGCCGCTCGAGGTCCTCGCGCATGCCCTCGAGCGCGAACTCCCGTGCGCGCTCCTTCGCCGAGCATAGGTTGTAGGTATAGGGAGCGTGCGCCACGAGCGGGCCGAACGCATGCTCGCGCGCGATGCGCCGAAGCTCCGCGACATCATCGGGATCCGGCGCCTTTGCCGTGCCGCCGCGCGGGTTGCGCGTGAAGAACGCGAAGGTATTTGCCCCGATCTGGAGCGCCGTCCTTCCCATGGCCGCGTACCCACGCGAAATCGACAGATGGCATCCGATCGTGAGCATGGAATTCCTCCTCATCGCCTCTCATGATGAGGCATGATACCCGAATGGGAGGGCATTCGAGCGCGTCGCCGTGCCGGGCACGTAGCCTCAAGACGCTCGTCGCAACCCTCTCCGAGCGCGCTCACCCCTTCCGGCGGGCGATGAGCTTGAGCGCGGTGCCAATCGGGCCCGGGGTGAGCCGGCGCTGCACATCGAGTAGGCGATCGGGAATCTCGATATGCTGCGGGCAATGCGAAAGACACGCCCCGCAGCGCACGCAATTGCTCGCAAGCTTGGGAGAACCCGTGCGCACCGCCGATGCCGTGAAGTATTGCGAAACGCCGGTGAACCAGCTATGGGCGAACGACGCGTTGTACGCGGCGAAGCACCCGGGAATGTTGATGCCCCGGGGGCAGGGCATGCAGTAGTTACAGCCGGTGCAGGGCACACGGTTCGAGCGCTCAAACACCTGCAGAACGCGCGCCACGGCCTCGTGCTGCGCTGCCGAAAGCGCACCCGGAAGCGCGGCGGTCGCGATGCGCGCGTTCTCGTCCACCATCTCAGGGGAAGTCATTCCCGAGAGCACCATCGTGACCTCGGGATGGTCCCACACCCACGAGAGGCCCCAGGCGGCAGGCGTCGTGAGCTCGACCGCGCCCGGCCCCTCGCCCACCATGCGGTCGGCAGCCTGGTCAAAGATGCGGCGCGCGGAGGCGGGGAGCTTCCCGGCAAGCCGCCCACCGAGAAGCGGCTCCATCACGAAGACCGCGAGTCCGCGTCCGGCAGCGGCGACGAGCCCCGCCGTCCCCGCTTGATAGCGCTCGTTCGCATAGTTGTACTGAATCTGGCAAAAATCCCAGTCGTAAGCGTCGAGCACGAGGGAAAAATCGCCCGCGCTACCGTGATAGGAGAACCCGATGGCCCCGATCCGCCCCTCCGCCTTCTGGCGAGCAATCCATGCCTCGATACCGAGGCCGACAAGTCGCGTCCACTGAGCCGGGCTCGTAATGTTGTGGATGAGGTAATAATCGATGTGGTCTGTTCGCAGGCGGCGCAGCTGCTCGTTGAAGATGCGATCGAGGTCCGCCTCGTCCTTACACGACGCATGGGGAAGCTTGGTCGCGAGAAACACTTGGTCGCGCAGGCCCAGGTGCTCGAGCGCCGCGCCCACCACGGCCTCGTTTCCCGGATACAGATATGCCGTGTCGAGATAGTTGACGCCGCGCTCGACGGCGCGCGCAATGATGGCCTCTGCCCGGCGCTGGTCGGGCCTGCCGGGAACGCTGCCCGGAAACCGCATGCAGCCGAGCCCTAAAACCGAGAGCCTGCGTCCGGTCCTGGGGTCAACTCGATACTGCATGGCGCTCCTCCTGGCTACGAATCCGTCGCAGCCAGTATAGCAACACAACCGCCCATCAAACGCCCGGTGATGGCGGCCAGCGGGATCACGCCTCGCGCGCCTCGTCCATGAGGAGCTCGCTCTTTCGCTCGAGCTCGCGAACGACCTCGGATGCGGCAAAGGCCGCCACCGCACCCAGCACCATAAGAAGCACCGCCGCCATCTCGCCCATTCCAACCTCCTCGCCACCGCAGGGCGCCCAGGCCCTGGAGCCCTATGCGGAAAATGCGTTACGCGCTTTGAAAACCTCGTGAACAACCATAGAATCGATGGGGCAATGGCGCGCAAAGCGCGTGTAAGCGAACGGAAAAGAAGAGATATCGGCTCGAATGAAAGCGGGCAACTCGCGGAAAAGCGCGCAGCCGCCCAATACATGCATCGATCCGAATAGAGGAGAAAGAGGACGGCGTGAAGGTGACCATTAATACCGATGGATCCGCCCGCGGAAATCCCGGCAACGGCGGCTACGGCGCCGTGCTCTCGTTCACCAACAGCCAGGGGCAAACCTTCACGCGCGAGCTGTCCGGTGGCTTCGAGCGCACCACCAACAACCGCATGGAGCTTCTCGCCGCCATCGTGGCGCTCGAGACGCTGAACCGCCCCTGCGAGGTCGAGCTGCACTCGGATTCCCAATACCTCGTCAACGCCTTCAACAAGCACTGGATTGAGGGCTGGCAGCGCCGTGGCTGGAAGACGGCAGCCAAGAAGCCCGTTAAGAACATCGATCTTTGGCAGCGCCTCCTTGCCGCCATGGAGCCCCATCGGGTCTCATTCGTCTGGGTCAAGGGCCATGCAGGGCATGAACTCAACGAACGCTGCGATGAGCTCGCCACGACGGCTGCCGATTCCGGCAACCTTCTCGTCGATACCGGTTTCACCGACGCCGACTAGCTCTTCGAGACCATACCGAATGGGGACAGCTCCCCTTTGCTCTTAGGGAAACGCTGATCATGGGGGTGCCGGAGGCATCCACCCCGTCGAGGTTTCAACTTTTGGGCACTTCCCCGCGCGGCGCGCGAGCGAGGGCGGACGAGGGGAAGGGAAAGGCGCAGCTCAGGCGGCCGGCGCCCACCCGGATGCGGCGCGGCTACCCGGGCCCTCCTCCCCGAAGTGCCCAAAAGCTGATATCGCGATCGCCCCGAAGGTAAAATTAGCGCTTCCCTATCAGCCGTGGCTGCGCAATAGCTCACGCACGTGAAGCGATGTGCTCCACCTGACGATTCGCGAGTACAATACCCTCAAGCGAGTACGGTTGCGGTAAGGGCCGACGGATGCTCCGCCCCGACGGGCTCCGCAGCGTGGGACAGCTTGGTTGCCCGACGCGAGGACCGCCCGAGCCGGGTCCGAACATCCCGACCGCCCGTCCGCGAAGCCACGACAGATAGGAGCCCCATGCGCATCGCAACTATCGGAACCAGCGCCATCACCAGCGATTTCATCGAAGAGATCAACGCGAGCGACCGTGCCGTGTTCGTCGGCACGCTTTCGCGCGACTTCGAGCGCGCAAAGGCATTCACCGAGGCGCGCGGCGGCTCACACCCCTTCACCGAGCTCGAGGATCTCGCCGCCAGCAACGAGGTAGACGCCGTGTATCTCGGAAGCCCCAACGCGCTCCACGCGTCGCAGGCCCTCGCCTGCATCGCGGGCGGCAAGCACGTGATCGTCGAGAAGCCGCTGGGCGCGAACGAGCGCGAGGCACGCGCCGTGTTCGATGCCGCCGAGAAGGCCGGCGTCGTGGTGCTCGAAGCCATGCGCCCCCTGCACGACCCCGCCTTCGTTGCCGTGCGCGACCTTATGCGCAACCTGGGCCGCATTCGCCGCGCCGATCTTCATTTTGGCAAGTATTCATCTCGCTACGACGAAATTCTCGCCGGGAAGCACACCAACATCTTCGATTGCGCGATGGCCACCGGCTCCCTCATGGATATCGGCGTCTACACCGTCGAGCCGCTTATCGAGCTCTTCGGCGCGCCCGAATCCGTTCTCGCGGCTCCCGTTCTCCTCGATGAGGAAACTCGCGGCCTCACCCATGGCCCCCTCGATGGATCAGGGGTCATCATCGCCCGCTATGCCGACTTCGTAGCAACGCTCCACTTCTCCAAGATCACCAACGACCGCCTGCCGTCGCAAATCGAGAGCGAGACCGCAACGCTCACCTTCGACGGCATCTCGGTACCCACATGGGCCCGCGTCGAGCATCGGGGTACCGCGGTGCGCGCGGCGGCGAAGCAGGTGCATGTCGAAGAGGGCGCCCGCACGGAGGAGCTCGAGCTTCCTCAGGTGCCTAACACCATGGTTTACGAGCTCAGTGATTTTTGCGATGCGGTCGACGCGGTTCAAGCAGGCTCCGACCCGCTCGACGCGCCCGCAGGCCCCTTCGGGAACGTCCGGCACTATCGCGACGTCACGCTGGCGTCTCTCGCCCTCATGGACGAAGCGCGCCGCCAGATGGGCGTGGCCTTCCCCGCCGACGCGCTGGCAAGCGATGCGCCCGAAGCAGGCGAACGATAGCGGGCGAAGGGAGCGCACGATGGGTATCATCGACCGTATCCGCGCCTATGCAGGGCAAGGTGGGAGCGACGCGGAGCGCGCAGGCGGTCCTTCAGGCAGCGCCACCCCAAGCAGCCAGCGCAGCCCTCTAGAGCTCTGCACCATCAAGGAGCTTCAGGGGGCGCTCGCCCAAGACGGCGGCGCGCTGGTCCGCTATCGCTTCCTCTTCACGGGCAACGTGCAGGGCGTGGGGTTCCGCTGGACTAACCAGGGAACGGCCAGGGAGCTCGGACTGACGGGCTGGGTCCTCAATCTGGACGACGGATCGGTCGAAATGGAGATCCAGGGCCCAAGCGGCGCCATCATCAAGCACCTCGACACCGTCCACGCCTATTACTCCCGCATGCGCTGCCGCGTCTGGCTCACCAAGGCGCAGGCGCTTGACGTCCAAAGCAACGAAACCGGCTTCTCCGTGCGTTATTAGTGGGCACCTTGCGGTGCACGCGTAAATGTTAGTAATATACTCATATACAATGACGTGCGCGGATGCTGCGCCGGCACGTCAGCCTTGCAGTTGCGGCCGCGCGCACCCGCCGAGCCGCGACCGCACGCCAGCCTGGTAGCCACGGCCGCGCGCACCCGCCGAGCTGCGTTTCGCGCCGCCGTGCGCGCAACAGGGCAAACCCACGCAGCGCAGGTCGCGCAGAAGCGCGAGCAACCACGACGGCAAGGAGGCTCCGATGGCCGTACAGCGACGCAATACCCGGCAGCGCCGGCTCGTCCTCGATGCCGTTCGAGCCCTGCACAACGGCCACCCCACCGCCGACGATGTGTTCGTCGAGGTCCGGCGCCACGACGGTCGCATCAGCCGGGGAACGGTATATCGCAACCTCTCGCTGCTCTCCGATGAGGGCATGATTCAGCAGCTCAAAACACCGGGTGGAAGCCGCTTCGACGACCGCTGCGACCACCATGCCCATCTTATCTGCACGTCGTGTGGCGCCGTGAGCGACCTCGACCTCCCCTACGATGCCGGCGCAGACACCGGCTGCGCCCGTTCGACAGGCTATGCAGACGTCTCGCACTATACGTTTTTCGAGGGGCTCTGCCCCGCCTGTCAAACCCGGGAAGCGTAATTCCAACCCGGCTGGGCACCTCTAGCCTCGGCAGGAGTAGACGGCTGAACGCCCCTAGCCTCGTCACCCAGTTCGACGCCCGCCTCGACGCCCCCAATCTCATCCGGCCGGGCCGGGTCCCATTTCACGAAACGGAACCCGGCCCGGCCGGCTTGCCTTACCCATGCCTGATACAAGGCAGAGTCTACGCCTCGGCAACCTCGACGAGTTCGATGTCGAAGGTGAGGTCCTTGCCTGCGAGCTCGTGATTCGCATCGAGCACCACGCCCGCCTCGTCTACCTTGATCACCGTCGCGGGCACGGGCTGGCCCGAGGGCGTCTGCAGGAAGAGCTTGTCCCCCGCATTGATCTGCTCGATATTGGGCACCTGGTTAGCAGGGAACGTAAGAATGAGGTCGTCGCGGCGCTCGCCGTATGCCTCGGCGGCGGGGATGCGCACGGTCTTCTTCTCCCCTTCCTGCATATCGACCACAGCTGCATCGAAGCCAGCGATCATCTGGCCGGCGCCGCAGACGAACTCAAGGGTTTCCCCGCGGTCGTAGGAGCTATCAAACTGCGTGCCGTCATCGAGCGTACCGCGATAATGAACGCGAAGCTTCTTACCGGTATTGGACATCGTTCCTCATTTCTTTCGTGCGCCCGGCAATCGTGCCGTATGGCGCGTTGACACTAAACTGGCGCGGGATAGCCGAGGCGAACCGCGGCGCCATCATCGCGCAGGCGAGCAAGCGGCCGATACGTCGCAGCCGCTGATGTGCCGCAAGGCAGACGCCGCAGCCGCACCTTATGCGGCTCCCTCAAGCTCCGCGTTGATGAGCTCAGCGAGCACCTCGTCAAGCTCGTGGCCCGCCACGCGCATCATCTGTGGGAAACGCGAGTAGTACGTCATGCCGGGCGTCGAGTTGACCTCGTTGAACACCACTTCGCCCTCGGGCGTCACGAAAAGGTCGACGCGCGCGAAACCGGAGCAGCCGAGCGCCTCATACACCGTGCGGCCTGCGGCGCGCACGCGCGCCAGCACGTCGTCGGGAAGGTCCGCAGGGCAGCGCAACTCGGTATTCGCGCCGGGATCCTTCTCGAGATGGATGCGGAAGAAGCCATCGCCCTGGATGACGATTTCGTCGACGGCGCCCATCTTCGTTCCGCGCACCGCGTCGCCCACGACCGCGCAACCCACCTCGATACCCTGGATGGCCTCCTCGATGGCAACCTTCTCATCGAGCGCGAAAGCGGCCTCCAGCGCCGTGCGGTACGACGCCTCGTCCGATGCCTTGGAAACGCCGATGGACGAACCGCCGCGAGCGGGCTTCACGAAGACGGGGAACCCGCCGCAGCGCTCCACCGCCGCCTGGCACTCCTCATCGGAAGCGCCACGATACAGCACCTCGCACAACGGAGAGCGCACGCCCGCCGCCGCAGCGAGCCGATGGGCGGCGTCTTTATCCATGCACACCGCCGAGGCGAGCACGCCGCAGCCCACGTACGGAACGCCGCACGCCTCGAGCGCGCCCTGAACGGTGCCGTCCTCGCCGCCCTGGCCGTGGAGCACGGGGAGCGCTACGTCGACCTTGAGCTGGCGTGCGCCCTCCTCGGCGAGCTCGATAAAACCGCCCCGCGCACTCTCACCGCGACCCGGCAGAAGCGCCACCGGCGCGACATCATGGCCCTCCCAGGTACCGGAGACGATATCCTCGACATCGCCCGTGTAGTGCAACCACATGCCATCCCGCGTGATGCCGATGAGAACCGGGCGAAACCGGTCGCGCGGAAGCTGCGCGATGACGTTGTCTGCAGATTTGAGCGATATATCGTGTTCGGTGGAAATGCCGCCGAAGATGATCGCAACGTCGACCATGAGGCTCCCTCCTCCGCGCACGCGGCGCGGCGTCGTACCAAATGAGCAGGCACCAGTATAGGCGAGGCAAGACACCGTTCTGCCGTGGCGGAAGCGACTCCACGCCGTCCCCGCGAGCGCGCAGAGAATACTGCACTCTCAGGGTGGTGTACGGACAATCCCGCGCTGCCGCGGGAATATGGGCAATGCCGTTCGCGCACGCGCACTGGGCAAGCATGCGCGCAGGCGCCAGCCGAGGGGAGTTCTCGGTCGGGATTTCGCCATGAGGGGCGCTCTCGGGCAGCAATTCTCCTTACGGGACTTTGCCGGGCGATAATCCGCCATGTGGGACACTCTCGGGCGATAATCCGCCATGCGGGGCACTCTCGGGCGATAATCCGCCATATTCCGTGCCTCAGATGGCGAACTATTGCCCAAGAACGGCGAATGTGTCCGAATATCGCCCGGCAAAGTCCCGCATGGGGAATCCCGCCCGAAAGCGGCAAGTACGTTCGAAGTATCCGCAACTCATTTTTCAGCGCCCATGCTCTACCATACTGAAGACCCATCCGCGAAGGAGGCACCTTGACCGCGCACGCACGCAAGACACCCGGCAGCAACGCTGCAAGCCCGAAGACGGCTGGCGCCGCAAGCTTCATCCTGGACGTTGACACGCCCGCCGGCGCCATCGCGGTCACGGTGGCTCGGAAGCGCGTGAGAAATCTCAACCTACGCGTCCGAGGTGATGGAAGCGTTGTCGCAAGCATTCCACTCCACACGAGCGCGGCGCGGGCGCAGGCGTTCCTCGACCGGCGCGCCTCATGGATCGCCCAGCATGTGCTGCGCCATCGCGAACAAGCAGAATTGGAGCGCGACGCCGCGCATGCACCGAACACCATCCCCTTGTGGGGCGAGCTCGTCTCGTCCGAGAAGGCGCTCGGATTCGCCCTACCGTCGGAATGCGCCGCCGCCGAAGCAGAGAGCCTCGTCGCGGAACTCTACCAGCAGGAGATGAAACGGGCGCTACCCGCCGTCGCAGAGCATCTGGAGCACCAGATGGGTGTTCATGCCAGCCGATGGCAGGTGCGCGCCATGAAGACGCGCTGGGGCTCCTGCACACCGCGCACCAGGGCCATCCGCATCAACGCGCGCCTTGCGGCGTATCCGCCCTCATGCTTGGAATTCGTTGTTGCCCACGAGCTCTGTCACCTCATGGAACCGAGCCACAACCAGCGCTTTCATACGCTGCTCGACATCTACTGCCCCGAGAATCGCGCAATCGCCTCCCTGCTCAAAAAGCCCGCGAGAGCCGCAGCGCGTCCGCAGGCATAGGCCGCAAGGAAGCACGCGCCTGCGGCGAGACGCCTGCCCCGCAACGAGGCGACCGCGCGTCAAAGGGGCGGTCGTTCCCAGCAGTTGAAACCTGGCGCGCCATGGCTTTTGCATAGGGATTTCTGGCTACTCGCCGCATCTCCAAAAACCTACCGACTCGAGGTGCGTATTTCATTATCAATGCAACGCATCTACCTGTGATAATATTGAGTATCCCCAGCTAGATGTGTTGCAATGTTCGAGGCTCGAGTCGGAAGGTTTTCTGAACGATCCGAGTAGGGCCGGATTTGCATGTTATTCCATGCATAAAAATGACCCCATCCTGTATCGAATGGGGCCTTCTCGTCATCAATCCCAACGCCGCAGCCGCCCTCAGAGTGCGCGAGCGGGGCAACAGCGCCGCCAAAGCGCCAAGGGCACGCAGGCTGTGATGCGCTTAGCGCGTGCGCTCGATTTCGACACCGACGCTCTTCAACGGCAGACCAATGGGCGCCCACGGCTTCTCGATGGTAAGTCGCACTGCAAGAAGCTCCGGATACTTGTGCAACAGCTCGTCCGCAAGATGCTCCGCCGCCGCCTCGATAAGCTTGAACGTATGGCTGCGCAGATAGGCGTCGATCTCATGGCACACCTCGCCATAGTGAATCGATTCACCTAGGTCGTCGGTCTCCCCCGCCCTGCGCAGGCTGGCAAAAAGCGTCGCCGACACGATGAATTTCTGGCCGAGTGCCGTCTCCTCGGGATAGACGCCGTGATTTGCAAACACCTCCAACCCGGAGATGATGATCTTGTCCGCATGCTCAAGCTGGCCTGGCTCGAGCTTTGCGAGCGCACGCCGCGTGGCAGGCAACCCCGCTCCGCTACGCTGGGCAAGCGTGGTCTCCTCGCCGCGCGAGGTATCTTCTGGTAGGTGCTTCTGCGTCATAGTAATCGCTTCCTTCGTCGTGTTCTTCCACGCTTCTCTATACCCAATACCGAGCGGAACGAACTGGCTTGTGGGAACACAGTTGAAACAGAATCACCCGGCGTCTGTGATTCACGCAGGTATTCAGATGAGCGGCACGAGGTTCTTCTTGGAATCAGGCCAGGTGCAGGCGGCGCGAACCTCAGTGGGGCAGGCAAAGCACGCACGCGACGCCTTGTCAGCTTGGAACAGCAGGCGCTCCAGCCGGCTTGCATCCGGGCGAAGGCGCCGGTGCCCGCGGATGGCGAGACACATCTGGTCGACGTCATCGGGGGCAAAACGCGTGTCAGGCGGCGCGCTCTCCAAGATCTCGCGTGCCAGACGCTCGCCTGCCACCTCATGGGGCTCGCCGCCCGCATACTGCTCGGCCTTACCCACGTCGTGCAGCAGGGCCGTCGCATACAGGACCTCGCGAGAGAATCCCAGTCCCTGTTCCAGATTCAGGATCCACATGATGCGGGCCGTATCCAGCAGATGCTGCGCTCCGTGGCGGCAGAAGGGCCGGTCGTGCTCGAGCTCTTCCAACCGGGCAAGCTCCCGCTGAAACGCCGGGTGTTCCCACACCGCCCGCACGCGGGTCATCTCGTGAAGTCCTATCTTATGGGGGATTGCCTCATCCATACGTCCTCCGTTCGTCGCCAGCTCCATGCTAGCGGGAGAACACGCAAGCGTGAAGAGGCCCGCTTTGGGATGCAAAGACGGTAAGCTGCAGCGATGTCCGAACAATCGACGATTGGCGCGCTACATCCAGACGGCACCGCGAGCGCGTTGGCAGGCTCCCTACATGCTGTGCGTCGCGTATACCTGCTCGTCCTGCCAGAGCTTGACAGCTTCGGCGAGGGAGCAGCCGCGCTCTGCCGCCGCGGCGCGCGTGGCATTGAGGTCGATGAGGCGCTGGTTGGAAGACCCGCGGAAACGAAGCGAAATGTCATAGAGATCCTGCACAAACGGCCCATCAACAAGAATATCGATGCAGCCGAGCAGGCGCTCCGTCACCGCCGTATAATGCTTGCCGTCTGGCATGAGCTCGTCGAGCGTGTCGCCCGTGAAGCACCAGATGGTCTTTTCTGGTGAGCCATCCGGTCGCACCTCGCGCGGAAAACGCTCGCGCACGCGCTCAACGAAGCCGACGAGCCCTTCCTGGTTCTCCGGCTCCATGGGCTCTCCTCCGAGAATGGTCAAGCCCTCGCAGAACGGATGATCCAAGCTCTCGATGATCTTGTCTTCGACCTCCTGCGTGAAAGGCTTGCCAGCAAGGAAGCTCCAAGCGCCGGAATTGAAGCACCCGGGGCACCCGCGACGGCACCCGCTCACGAAGAGCGACGTTCGCACACCCTCGCCGTTGGCGATATCGAAGTATTTAATCTCGGCGTAGTTCATTGCTCCCCCTCCGTCGGGGCGCGGGCATATCATCCCGTGCTCAAACATACTCGAAAGCCTGGCTTCCGCCAGGCTTTCTGCGTAACTGCGCGCGGGATGATATGCCCGCGCCCCCAGCGCGCTGACCTGGCCTCGCGGCGGGAGCGAGCGCGATGGAATCCTGCTCGCAACTAACCGCTCCGTTGCATCGGTTTCTCGTCGCAGCCTTCTTTTGCCACGGTATCGTACCGCTACAAGCACGGGTCGCGCGCCCACAACCAATGCCCCGCCGTAGCCCACGTCGCCAGTCCAACATCTCCCCCTGCTGAGCAGACACTGAACCATGCGGCGGGCCGAGGAGATCCGCCACGCTGCTGCACCGTCAACGTTGTGACGGGCCTGCCGGTATATCGTCCCGCGCGCAGTTTCGCAGGAGCATCGGCTCTGCCGATGCTCCGAGAATGTCTGAGCACGGGATGATATCCGGCAGGCCCGCCCCGATACCCCTTACAGATGCAGCACGCGGTCGCGAATCTCTTCGGTGCGCCCCTGGTTCCAGAACTGCGTTCCGATGTAGCCGCAGGTGCGCCGCGCCACGTTCATCTTCTCCTGATCGCGGTTATGGCAGTTCGGGCACTCCCAAACGAGCTTGCCGTCGTCCTCGACGATACGAATCTCGCCGTCGTAGCCGCACACCTGGCAGTAATCGCTCTTGGTGTTGAGCTCCGCGTACATGATGTTCTCGTAGATGTACTGCATCACGCGGATGACGGCCTTGAGGTTGTCCTGCATGTTGGGAACCTCGACGTAGGAGATGGCGCCACCAGGGCTGAGCGCCTGGAACTCGCTCTCGAACTGAAGCTTATCGAAGGCGTCGATCTCCTCGCTCACGTGCACGTGATAGCTGTTGGTGATATAGCCCTTATCCGTCACGCCGGGGATGATGCCAAAACGGCGCTGCAGGCACTTTGCGAACTTATACGTGGTGCTCTCGAGCGGCGTGCCGTAGATGGAATAGTCGATGTCCTCCGCGGCCTTCCATTCAGCGCACTTGTCGTTCATATGCTGCATGACCGAAAGCGCAAAGCCCTTGCCGCGCTCATCGGTATGGCTCGCGCCGGTCATGTACTTCACGCATTCGTAAAGGCCCGCATAGCCAAGCGAGATCGTAGAGTAGCCGCCATAGAGCAGCTTGTCGATGGTCTCGCCTTTATCGAGGCGCGCGAGGGCGCCGTACTGCCACAGGATCGGCGCGGCATCGGAGAGCGTGCCCTTCAGGCGCTCGTGACGGCAGCGCAGGGCCTTATGGCAGAGCTCCAGGCGCTCATCGAAGATCTCCCAGAACTTCTCGGCATCGCCGCCGGAGGAAAGCGCCACGTCCGGAAGGTTGATGGTCACGACGCCCTGGTTGAAGCGACCGTAGTACTTGGGTTTTCCCGGCTCGTAGTTCTTGGCACGGGCAACGTTGTCGTAGCCGTTGCCCGAACGGTCCGGCGTGAGGAAGCTGCGGCAACCCATGCAGGTGTAGACGTCGCCCTCGCCCGGCTTCTCGCCCTTCGACAATTTGAGCTCGCGCATCTTCTTGGCGGAGATGTAATCGGGTACCATGCGCTTGGCCGTGCACTTGGCAGCAAGCTGCGTGAGGTAGAAGTAGGGGCTCCCCTCGTAGACGTTGTCCTCGTCGAGCACGTAGATGAGCTTGGGGAACGCCGGGGTGATCCACACGCCCTGCTCGTTCTTCACGCCCTCGTAGCGCTGACGGAGCGTCTCCTCGATGATCATGGCGAGGTCGTGCTTCTCGGCCTCGTTGCGGGCTTCGCCGAGATACATGAACACGGTCACGAAGGGCGCCTGGCCGTTCGTGGTCATGAGGGTCACGACCTGATACTGGATGGTCTGCACGCCACGGCGGATCTCGTCTCGCAGGCGCTCTTCGACCACCTGCGAGACCTTGTCCTCGCTGGCATCGACGCCGAGCTCCGCGAGCTCCGCCTCCACCTGACGGCGAATCTTCTGACGGCTCACCTCGACGAACGGCGCGAGGTGCGTGAGCGAGATGGACTGGCCACCGTACTGGCAGCTCGCCACCTGCGCGATGATCTGCGTGGCGATGTTGCAGGCCGTCGAGAAGCTATGCGGGCGCTCGATGAGCGTGCCGGAGATGACGGTGCCGTTCTGCAGCATGTCCTCGAGGTTCACGAGATCGCAGTTGTGCATGTGCTGGGCGAAATAGTCCGAATCATGGAAGTGAATGAGGCCCTCGTTGTGCGCCTGCACCACGTCCTGCGGCAGCAGCACGCGCTGGGTGAGGTCCTTGGACACCTCGCCCGCCATGTAATCGCGCTGCACGGAGTTCACCGTGGGGTTCTTGTTGGAGTTCTCCTGCTTGACCTCTTCGTTGTTGCACTCGATGAGCGAGAGGATCTTGTCGTCGGTGGTGTTCTTGGTGCGCTTCAGCCCCTGCACGTAGCGGTAGATGATGTACTTGCGGGCGACCTCGAACTTATCGAGCTTCATGAGCTCGTCTTCGACCATATCCTGGATCTCTTCGACGGCGACCGTGTGCCCGGCGTTCTCGCACGCCTCTGCCACGTTCTGCGACGCATAGACGACCTGGCGCTCGGTGAGGCGATCGGATTCCTGCACGTCCTTGTTGGCTGCACGGATGGCGTTCTCGATCTTGGTGATGTCGAAAGCGACTTCGACGCCGCTGCGCTTGATGATCTTCATGAGAAACCTTTCTGGTAATGAGCGCTTCCTATCTTACGTCAGGTTTTCTCACTACATCGTGTGGAGTTTTGTAGACGGCATACTACATATTGGGTTTATGCAGGTCAGCATAAATGGCTTATTTTCAGACGCATTACTCACGGCGAACACAGGAACGGGGGTCACAAATTCGCCTAACTCCCCCACCTGCGGTTGCGCTCGCGCGGCCCATCAACCATTCGTGGATGCCACTCCACAAGTTGCGGCACCCACGATTCGGTGAACGGCACCTGGCGTCTCTTGACCAAGATGTTGTGTTTGACGGATGCGCAGGCAACGTCGATGTGTGGCAGCGCGAATGCGCGGGTACAAGCTGGACAGCGCGCATGGGGCGCGCGTTGCGAGAGAGGATTTCCATGGCACGCATCTTCAACAGCCCAAGCAAGTATATCCAGGGTCCCGACGCTCTTGCCGAGCTCGCGAGCCACATCGAGCCACTGGGCCAAGCTGCGCTCGCGATCGCCACGAGCACGGGCATCGAGCGCGTCGGCGCGAAGATCGAGGGCGGCTTTGAGCACTCGAGCGCCACAATCACCTTCGAATCGTTCGGCGGAGAGTGCTCGGACACCGAGATCGACCGCATCGCGCAGGCCGCCAAGGCCGCCGGAGCCGATGTCATCGTGGGCGTCGGCGGCGGCAAGGTGCTCGACACCGCCAAGGCCGTAGCGTACAAGCTCGGTGTCCCGGTGGTGGTCTGCCCCACCATCGCCTCCTCCGATGCGCCGTGCAGCGCGCTCTCGGTCATCTACACGGAAGACGGCGTCTTCGATCGCTACCTCTTCCTGCCCGCCAACCCCGATATCGTGCTCATGGATACGACGGTGATCGCGGCCTCGCCGGTACGCCTTACGGTCTCCGGCATGGGCGACGCGCTCGCCACGTACTTCGAGGCGCGCGCCTGCGTTGAGAGCGAGGCCGATACCTGCGCCGGCGGCAAAGCGACGAGCGCCGCGCTCGCCCTGGCCAAGCTCTGCTTCGACACGCTCATGGCAGACGGCGTGAAGGCCAAGGTCGCACTCGAAGCAGGCTGCACCACCCCCGCTGTCGAGCGCGTTATCGAGGCGAATACGCTGCTCTCGGGCATCGGCTTCGAGAGCTGCGGTCTCGCTGCGGCGCACGCCATCCACAACGGCATGACGCAGCTGCCCGAAACCCATGCCCGCTATCACGGAGAAAAGGTCGCGTTCGGCACGATCGTGCAGCTCGTGCTCGAGAACGCCCCGACCGAGAAGCTCGAGGAGGTTCTCGGCTTCTGCATGGAGGTAGGACTTCCCACCACACTCGAAGACCTGGGCGTCGAGGACATCTCGCGCGAGCGGATCATGGCGGTGGCGGAAAGCGCCTGCGCGCCCACGGACACCATGGGCAACATGCCCTTTGCGGTAACGCCGCAGATGGTCTGCGACGCCATCCTCGCCGCCGACGCGCTCGGACACTACTACCACCTCGACCTCTGCTAGCAGAGCGGAAGAAGCAGAGCGACAAGCTGCCGAGAAACACGAGCTGCGGGCGCTCTACCCGCAGCCCGCGGGCACTTTGTGGCACAGCCGGACGGGACACCGCGAACCAGGTCCCGCAGCCGCGCCGCGGCGCAGCCGGACGAGGCACGTCGCATCAGAGCCCGCGACGAAACGAGGCGCTGCCGCACCGGCGCACAGTTCGATTGATTGCTATATCGAAGGCGTCACGAGGCTCCGACGAGCATCGTCACGGCGGGAATCGTCAGGACGGAGCCGACCACGCTCAGGAAGGTCGCTTGGGCCATGGGCTTGGCGTCTCCGCCCGCCTGCAGGCAGAACAAGACGCCCGCCGTGGCAACGGGCATAGCGTTGTCCAGCACGATCACAGCCCGCAGAAACGGCTCGAGCGGAAAGAGCAGGAGCGCCGCGAAGCTTAGGGCGGGAACGATCAGCAACCTTCCCGCAGCGGCAATATAGGCGCGCGGGTTGCCGACCATCTCGAGCGGACGGTACCGCGCGATAGAGGAGCCGGTCACGAGCAGCGCGAGCGGCGTGGCGGCCTGCCCGATGATGCCGATCGAATCGCCCGCGACACCGAGGTCCGTGATGCCGAGAAGCGCCAGCACGAGCACGAGCAGGCTGGCGAAAAACGTCGGGGTCTTCAAGGAGGCGAGCATGGTGCGCAGCCGGCGCGCCGGCGAGGGGGCGCTACGGGCCGCCAGCGAACCGGCACCGCTGCTCCCCTCGTCTGCACCCTGGGAAAAGAGCGCTGGGCCGATGCCGAACATGGCAATATTCGCCGGGATGAGCGAGATGGCAACGTAGAGCAGGGCCTCGTTCCCAAGAATCGCCGAGATGACCGGCAACCCAACGAATCCGCAGTTTCCAAAAGCGATGGCGAACCGGTATGAGGGCGCCTCGCCGCGCGGTGCGCGCGTGAAGGCGGTGAGCGCGAACGCGACGGCAAGTCCCACGATGTAGACGACCGCGGTCGCCGCCATCAAACCGACCAACGTTCCGGCGCCGGACAGGTTGGCGTTGCCGTCGATGGACGCGACGATCGAGCACGGAAGCGCGACGTTGAGCACAAGACGGGAAAGGCCGGCATCGAACTGGTCGTCGAGCACGCCGAGCTTGTGCAGGCACCATCCCAATGCGATGGGCACCGAGATTGCGACGATCTGCGACACGACGAACCAGAATTCCACGATTTCCCCCATGCTCTCACTACGGCACACGCTACCGCGGAGCCGGGCGTGCGAACGCGCCCGCCGCTCCATCCTCAAGTCTCTTCGTGCAAGTATAAAGTATGCACCCCCATCGCTGTAAACGCATCTCCCCGCATGGCCTGCCGCGGCTTGACAAGAGTGCTCCGCCGCGGCAGGCGCATCCTCCAAGCGACCCCGGCTCACCCCTCCAGGCGCATCGCCCAAACGATTCCACCCCGTCCGCAACGCCCCCAACGTGCTAGAGTGATGGGCGATTTGCATGAACCGCCGCCGGACGCATCCGGCAAAACGACGAGGAGTTGACCATGACCGAATGGCTGGTACGCCACTTCGTGCGCATGAGCGAGCAGACGGACGATCCTGCTGTGCGCATGCGCTATGGGCAGTTCGCCGGCATCGTAGGCATTATCTGCAACGTCATGCTCTGTCTGGGAAAAGGCGCCATCGGGCTCGTTTCGGGCTCCGTCTCCATCGTGGCGGATGCCGTGAACAACCTCTCGGATGCCGCATCGAACATCGTGAGCCTCCTCGGATTCAAGCTCGCGAGCCGGCCCGCCGACCCTGAGCACCCATACGGCCATGGCCGCTACGAATACCTCGCCGGGCTCGTGGTCGCCGCGCTCGTGCTTGCCATTGGGATCAACCTTGCCTGGAGCTCCGTGCAGAAGATCATCGCGCCGAGCCCTACCGAATTCTCCGGAGCGCTCGTGGCCGTGCTCGTGCTCTCGATTGCGGTCAAGCTCTGGATGGCCGCCTTCAATCGCTCCATCGGACGCCGAATTAATTCCGACACGCTCGAAGCCACGGCCGTCGATTCCCGCAACGACGTCATCAGCACGGCGGCGGTACTCGCCTGCGCCTGCATCTCGCGGGCGACGGGCGTAGACCTTGACGGATGGGCGGGTCTCGCCGTGGGCGCGTTCATTTGCTGGAGCGGTGTGGGGCTGTTACGAGACACGGTGAGCCCGCTTCTGGGCCAGGCCCCCAGCCCCGAGCTCGTCGAGCACATCCACGACAAGATCCTCTCCTACCCCGGCGTGCTCGGAACCCACGACCTCATGGTCCACGACTATGGCCCCGGCCGGCAGTTCGCGAGCGCCCATGTCGAGATGGCTGCGGAAGCCGATCCGCTCGAAAGCCACGACCTCATCGACAACATCGAGCAGGACTTCAAGATGGAGGACGGCCTGATCGTGACCCTCCACTACGACCCCATCGTGACCGACGACCCCGAGGTGCGCGACATGCGCCATTGGATTTCGCATGCGGTCGAAGAAATCGATCCGCGCATCACCGTTCACGACCTACGCTGCGTGCCCGGCCCCACGCACACGAACGTCATTTTCGACTGCGTGCGCCCGGCAGGATCGGCGCTTTCGGCCGACGAGCTGCGTGAACGCGTTGCTCGCCTCGTGCAGGAGCATTACCCGCGCACCATCGCGAAAATCACCGTCGATGAAAGCTACGTGAGCTCTCAGCAGTAGACCCACCCTGTGGCAAGAGGTCTGCCGTACTTACCAGCATTAAGTCCATCCTGCGAGAAGAGCCCTGCCGCGTTCAGTGACTTTGGCTAAGGACACCGCCCGTTGCAGCGGCATCATCGATGGAACCAACCCAAAAGGTGCCCCACTCCGCGAGGTGGGAGAGCAGGGGCAGATCGACATCTGGATCCACCTCATCGCCGCCGAGCACGATGACGCCATGCTCATGGTCGATTCCGGTGGAAAACACGTCCGTGTCAAACCCCGACCATACGAAGCCAGCGCCGATCATGCCCAACCCGAGCACCGCCAGCACGAGTGCAACGAAGCACATAGTATTCAATGCCGATTTCATATGTGTATCCTTTCCGATACGGTATCTGTTACCAGGAATGAGAAGCTCGATGCCGGGCACCTGGACGGGTGGACGATCGGGCACGCAGGCGGGCACGATGTGCACGCCTTGGGGAAGAACCAACGGGCGCACCACGCGCTCTCGGGCGATATTCGGACATTCAAGGGGTCGCCGGGCGATATTCGGACACTCAGGGGGGCTCGGACATTTCTTTGGACGGGCCTAGGCGGCCAGCCCGAGCCGCTCCC
>NHCFC04200__coassemble_347_pt1 | contig 117406 bp, 86 predicted proteins | sample NHCFC04200__metabat2_low_PE_026 | metagenome-assembled genome bin NHCFC04200 | reverse complement strand
TCTGGTCGGCATGCCGCCGGACCATTCCGGCCACAGCACTAGGATAGACACGAAATATGCTCTTATAGACAACGCCATCACTCGGTCGATCAGAGATAACGTCGACCTCGTGATTCATGCGACGAAAGGCGCGAGCTATCGATTCACGATAGCCAAAAAAGGATGGCGAGATAAGTAAAATCCTCACCGTGCCCCCTCCCCCGTGCTCACCACGCCGAGAGTTTTGAGCATGATGATGAGATCCATGCGCGCACTGCGATGCTCGATGTACTCCATATCCAGCAGGACCTTCTCGCGCGGCAGCAGGTCGTAGCCGCCCGTCACCTGCGCCAGTCCGGAGAGGCCGGGACGCACCTTGGTGCGGTAGCTCCAGCCGTGGATGCGTTTCTCGAACTCCTCGCAGAACGCGGGGCGCTCGGGCCTGGGGCCGATGAGGGACATGTCCCCCTTGACGATGTTCCAGAACTGCGGGATCTCGTCCAGGCGCGTCTTGCGCATCACCCTGCCGAACGGCGTGACGCGGGGGTCGTCGCCCTGCGCCCACTGCGCGCCGCGGCTCTCCGCGTCGATGTACATGGAGCGGAACTTGTAGACCCTGAAGGGCTTCCCGTCCTTGCCGACGCGCTCCTGCGAGTAGATCGCGGGCCCGGGGCTCTCGCGCTTGATCTTCGCCGCGATGACCGCCATGGGAATCGCCAGGACGATGAGCGCGCACCCGCATGCCACGATGTCGAACGCGCGCTTTACGAAGCGATACCCCAAGCCGCCGCCAACCACCGGCTCCTGCAGCTCGATGATGTCATTACCGGGCAGCAACTTCTGCAGCACATCTTCGGGGATGCCGTTCTCCCGCAGCCCAGGCTCATATTTGCCCGCAGTATTCAATTCAGCTGCTTCTTTGCGCATCTCAACACTGATAGCTGTGTCAACTTGACTCAAGACCGGAATCTCATCATCGAGTCCAGCGCTGGGTGCAGCATCCAACTTAGCCCTGTTTCCTAACAATCTCAGCCCCCACCTTGATGAGCTTGGTGCGCCCCATAAGGTGCACCTCTACGTAGGCAAGGCGTTTATGGCGGTCGAGCTTCTTGATCTGCGCCTCGAAGCCAACAAGCGGGCCCTCGGTGATCACCACCTGGTCGCCCTCGATGAAGCCATACGATGGCTCCACCACATGGCCCTCCCCCGCGCCCGCAAGCGCTTGGAGCCACCGCTCCTCGTCTGCACTCAAAGGGATGATCTTGCCGTCCTGTGCGAGCACCCGCGCGAATGCGGGCGCTCGCCTCACCTGCTGCGCCAACTCGTCGATATCGAGCATCGATGTCCTGAGATACACGTAACCCGGCGTAAGCAGCTCCTCAGTGAACTGCCACGCACCTTTGATCTTTTTGCGGTACCTATACCGCGGCACGAAAAGCTCTGCCCGTGGCGCACCGCCGAGCACGCGCTCGAGCAGCTGCACGGTCTGGCGCTCCCGTCCGGTGGCAACCTGCATGACATACGTTCGCATAGCGCCACCCCCTCCACACTTATAGCGGGCAAGGCTTCGCCACACCAGGTTTACCTGGCTTCGAACAGCTATTCATCCCCTTGAGGGCACAACAAGGCGCACCGGGCGTCCATTGCCTGCCTACAAGATATGTCAACCAGATGGGGGCAAAGAACCGCCCCCCCCCTGGCTAGAACGTGCCGTACGCTGCAGCACGTTCCCCACAGGTCTCTGTTCTGCACAGTTCCCCGTTGCGGAAAGGTCGTCGCCCCGACAGTTTTTCTCGGCATAATGCCGCGCCGTTGCCCGGCCTGCCCGCAAGAGGAAACTCGCGTACGCTATAGACTACACTTTAAAGTGTGCCCCCCTCACGGAATACTCGCGACGGGCGCGCTCAAGATATCTATAATGCTCCTCCCGGTGCGCGTCGCTTGCAATGAAACTGTAAAGGTTTTCCTCGAACAGGCGCTTTGCTGGCTTTTTCTCCTTGCCCAACCTTCCACCGGCGATGAAATCCGCCGAAGCCTGAAGCTTGCACCCCATCTTCACCAGACGGCGAGCAACATCGATATCCTGCTGCACCGCACGATAGCGCTCCGGGTGCGCGATGATCACGGTATAGCCACGGCCCTGGAGCTCAAAGATCGTTCGCTCGTATTCATTGAACATGAGCTTGTCGGCACGGGTTGAAAGCTCGAGCAGGAACTCATGCCCGCCGTCGAAGGCAAGGTGATCAACCCATTCCATACCAAGGTCCATGAGCTTCGCATGGTTAACCTCGAAGCCCATGGTGAGCGGGAAGCCCCCTGCATGCCGCTTGAGCAGCTCGAAGGCATCCCACATGGCGTTATAGTCAAAGTACGGGTCGCGGCAGTGCGGGGTGCACACGATGCTCGTCACGCCGGCGGCCTTAGCAGCCTCGAGCATACGAAGGCTCTCGTTCAGGTCGCGGGCACCATCGTCCACGCCCGGCAGAATATGGCAATGCATGTCGCGCATCTTGCGCACCTCCTAACATGAATCGTAGACACCCGGTGTCGGTGAACCAAATGCCTGCAAGAAGCCACTTACTTACGTGAGAAGCGACTGCTCGTAGCTTGCCCCGCGCGATGGACGTCCACGGGCTTCACCGCCTGCGCAGACGCCGACGCTGCCGCAGCAGCGGTAAACGCCGCCGTCTCGGAAGGCGAGACCTTCTTCTGGGCGGGGCGCTGCTGGCGTGCGGGGGTGGCGGGAACGACCGGCTCGTCACGCACCTCAACGACCGAACCGCGCTGCTGGGGCAGCTGGGGCCCGTCCGAAACATGCCCCTCGCTCTTGCGAACGCGCTTGCCCTCCTTGTTGTAGTACGCGTAGTAGTACTCGCTGCTCTCGGCCTCGCACATGTTCATGATGACGCCGATCACATTCGCATCGGCCTTTTTAAGCTGGTCGTAGGCGTTTTGCAGCTCGGCGCGCTTCACGAAGCGCTCACGCACCACGAGCGCGGTGGCATCGGCGAGCGCAGCGATGATGGCTGCATCCACAAACGTGCCCACCGGCGGCGTATCGATCACCACGTAATCGAAGTCGGACTCCATCTGCGCAACGAGCTTGCGGAAACGCTGGGAAGAGAGAATATCCGCCGGGTTGGGAATATGGGGCTCGCTATCGAGGAAGAACAGGTTGCGATGCGATGTGGCCACGAGGGCCTCATCGAGCTCCACCTGCCCCGACAGCACGGCATAGATGCCGTGACGTGCACGCGCGCCAACCATATCGGCAAGCGAGCGGCGGCGCATGTCGCACTCAACGATGAGGGTGCGCTTGCCACTCGAGGCGATTGCCTGGGCAAGGTTGTAGGCCACGGTCGACTTCCCCTCGTTGGGCACGGACGACGTGAGCACGATGGACTTCACCGGGCGGTCGACGCTGGCGAAGCGAATGTTGGCAAGCAGCGTTTTCGCGGCGTTCTGAACCACAAGGGCATCGGAAGAGGCCTTCTTCTTGCGCGGCATGGCTTATCGCCCTCCCTTCATCTCGGGGATGCGCCCGATCACGGGCAGCTCCAGGAGCTCCTCGACATCCTCGGCACTGCGCACGCGCGTGTCGATGACGTCCATGAGCACCACGATGGCCACCGCGGCGAAGAGCCCCGCCATGGCGGCAACGGCAACGTAGAGCATGCGGTTGGGGCCACTCGGCGCCTCTGGCGTGGGAGCCTCGTCGATCACGTTGACGCTCTCGACGTTCATGACCTCCTGCGCCACGTTCGACACGCAGTCTGCGAGCGCGTTCGCGACGTTGGCAGAGCCCTGTGCGTCGGAGCTCGTCACCTGAAGGGTGATCACGCGCGTAGTGCTCTCGCTCGTTACCGTGATGTTGTATCCACGAAGGTTCGGGAGCCCCAGCTGGTCGGCTGCGTCCGACATCACGCGGTCGCTCTGCAGAAGCGTGGCGACGTCGTTCGTGAGCATCTGGCTCGCCGAAAGGTCGCTGGAAAGCGCGGAGCTCGAGTTGCTCCCCTCGCTCGAGGCGAGCACGTACATGTCGGTTGTGGCGGTGTACGTGTCGCTCATCATAAGCACGCTGGCAAGGCCCATGGCCACCATGCAGACGATCGGAAGCATGATCACCAGCTTGAGGTGCTTCCGCAAGAGGGTTAAGAGTTCGAGGAGTGTCATCTGTGCCCTTCCGTGTCCTTCCTATACCTATTCGACGGCAGCAACGTCGTCGGTCGTCATCGCATTCGCGGCAAGATCCTCGTAGTCGCGCGGCGCGGGAGAATTGCTCGCAGCACCCAGTTCGGCGTTATCCGCCTGCTCCGAGGGAATCTCGGCCGTTGCGTCGTTAGGATCGAGCCCGGCATCCACGAGCTGCATCATGCGCTTCCACTCGTTGAACATCGTGGCCACATAGCTCACGCCGTCCTGGTTGAGCGTGTAGCTCGGGCAGATGGCGGAATACACCGTGAGCTCTTTGCCAAGGAACTCCTGGGCGTACCCCACGATATCGGTTACCGAGAGGTCGGTGGTAATGCAGTTGGCGAGCTGGCCGATGAGGCCGGGAAGCTCGACGGGTGAACTCGCGAGCACCTGGCGGATGACCGCCTCGACAATCTGGCGCTGGGCCTGGGCGCGGCCGAAATCGCCGCCGCTCACGTGATAGCGCTCGCGGGCGTAGGCAAGCGCCTGCTGGCCATTTAGAAGCTGGTTCCCCGCCTCGAAGCTCATGCCACCATTGCCCGCGGAGAAGCTTTCGGGAACATCCACCCACACGCCGCCGAGCATGTCGACGATCTCTTCGAGCTCCTCGAAGTGCACGCTCACGAAGTGCGAGATGGGCACGCCGGCGAACTCAGAGACGGCTCGCACCGCCATGGCCGACCCGCCATGCGCGTACGCGGCGTTGATCTTCTGGGTTCTCCCGTTGATGGTGACCATGGTATCGCGCGGAATGGAGACGAGGCTCACGCTGCCCACCGAGGGGTCCACGCGCGCAAGCATGATGACGTCGCTTCGGCTTCCCGAATCGCTTTCGCGGGCATCACTGCCCAAGATGAGGACATAGAAGGGGTCGGAAGCCGAATTCACCGGAGTGAGCTCCTCTTCAAGCTCCTGCCGTTCGGCATCGTCCTTGATGCTCATGGACGAGCCCAGCATGCCGAACCACACGGCGAAGATGGCCACGAAGACGACAACGAGCGCAAGCAGGCTCCCGCAGCCGATGCCGACGTACTTCAGCGTTTTGTGCTTCTTTTTCTTTACACGGCGAAGCTCCTCGCCGCCTGCCGGCTCACCATCCGCCGGCTTCACGGGCTCCACAGCAGAGCGCCCGGCGGCAGCGGGCTTTATGGGCTTGGCGGAGGGCGTCCCTGCAGCAGCGGGCTCAACGGGCTTGGTGGCACCGCGCGGCGAGTCTACCGGTCCGGCAGCCGCGTTTCTCCCGGCAGACCGCGCCTGGCTTTCGCCTTGCTCGCCCGACGACGTCTTGAAATGCGCACCCCGGGTAGCAGCACCCTCGTTGCGGAACGTCGGTTTATCGGCACTTGGCCTCGTACCCTTGCCCTCGATATCCGCCACGATCAATCCGCCTTCCGAACATACCTTTCAATTTTGCGCGAGGTAAAAAATAACGCCCCGGCACAATCAATTCGTAAGTATAGCTTTTTTCAACAAGAAGTTGTGGGTCCCCCGGTTGTTATCCAACATTCCTTACATTCGCCACGCGCCCTACACCCGCCGCGCACCCTAGCTTCATCACGCCCCACCTTCACCACACATGGTTTGCCTTCCCTGGTTATATGGTTAACAATGGGACAGAGCGAACAGTCCACGGCCTGCTCAGCTGAACGGCAAAGGAGAGTCATGGTCACATCCGAGCGCTTCGATCGGCACGCCAAGTACCTGAGGCTTCTATCCGAGCACTTTCCCACGCAGCAAGCGGTCTTCACCGAGATCATCAATCTCCAGGCCATCCTTAACCTGCCCAAGGGCACCGAGCACTTCATGAGCGACCTCCATGGCGAATACGAGGCGTTCATGCACATCCTCAACAACTGCTCGGGCGTGGTGCGCGAACACGTGGACGAGATTTTCGGCAACGACCTCTCCGACCAAGAAAAGGCCGACCTCTGCACGCTCATTTACTATCCTCACGAGAAAATCGCCCTGGTGCACGATGCCCACCGCGATTCACCCACGTGGTACAAGACCATGCTCAACGAGCTCATCGCCGTGGCGCGCCGTCTTTCGAGCCGCTACACGCGCTCTAAGGTGCGCAAGGCCATCCCGCATGAATACGCCTATATCATCGACGAGCTCCTGCACACGCATCCCGACGAGAACAACTACCGCGTGCGGTACCACGAGCGCATCATCGACTCGATCCTCGAGACCGGCTCTACGGAAGACTTCATCTCGTCGCTCGCCGAGCTCATCAAGCGCCTCGCGGTGGACCACATACATCTGGTGGGCGATATCTTCGACCGCGGCGGAGGGGCAGCGAAGATCATGGACCGGCTGCTGCTCTGCACGCACCAGCGGCTCGACATCCAGTGGGGCAACCACGATATCCTCTGGATGGGAGCGGCCGCGGGCGAGGGGGCGTGCGTCATCTCGGTGCTGCGCAACAACCTGCGCTACGGCAATTACGAGATCCTCGAGAACGATTACGGCATCTCCCTGCGCGAGCTCGTCTCGTTCGCCGACCGAACCTATCGCGCGGGCGAGCGCATCACGCCACTCATGAAGGCGGTGAACGTGCTGCTCTTCAAGCTGGAGGGCCAAATCATCCAGCGCCACCCGGAATTCGATATGGAAGGCCGCCTCCTTTTGGAGAACATCGACCTTGAAGCGGGAACCGTCCGCCTCGAGGATGGCACTTGGCCGCTTGCAACGCGCGACTTCCCTACCCTCGACGCCGAGCACCCGTACGAGCTCACCCCGTCCGAGCAGCGCATCGTCGATAAGCTCGTTTCGGAGTTCACCGGTTCCGATCACCTCCGCCGCCATGTTGAGCTCCTCTTCCGCCATGGGTCGATGTATCTCGTGCGGAACGGCAACCTGCTCTTCCACGGATGCGTTCCCATGAACGAAGACGGCACCTTCGCCAGCATGAATTGCGAAGGCACCTGGAGAAGCGGCCGCGATTACCTCGACTTCTGCGATCGTATCGCCCGCCGCGCCTGGCGCGACCGCGACCGCGCTGCGCTCGACTGGCTCTGGTACCTGTGGATCGGGTATCGCTCCCCCGCATCGGGCCGCTATGTGAAGACCTTCGAGCGCTCCTACCTTGAGGACCAGACGACGTGGGTAGAGCCCATGGACCCCTACTTCGCCCTCACGCACGAGGCAACGGCGTGCGATGCCGTTCTGCGCGAATTTGGCGTGGAGCCCGAGCACGGGCACATCATCAATGGGCACACGCCGGTGAAGACGAAAAGCGGCGAAAAGCCCATACGCGCCGGAGGCAAACTGCTGGTGATCGACGGAGGCTTTTGCAGCGCCTACCATCCGCGCACGGGCATCGCCGGCTATACGCTCATATCGAGCTCGCGCGGCATGCGGCTCAAGGCGCACGAGGCCTTTACCACCGTTGCCGCGGCGATCGAGCGCAACGCCGACATCCAGAGCGAGACCGACCACTTCGCCCGCGCGGAGCGGCCCATCATGGTGAGCGACACGGATACCGGTGCAGAGATTCGCGACCAGATCCAAGACCTCCGCCTGCTCCTCGACGCCTATCGCACCGGCGCCCTCGAAGAGCGCTAGCCAGAGCGCGGCCGTCGGGTTGACGCGCCGAGGCAGGGACGCTGGGTGCTCGCGCCGCATCGTAGCCGCCGGCTATAGCGCCGCAGCGCAGCAGCCAAAAGCGTACCGCAGCAGAGCCGCCGGGCAATCGCGCCGCATCGAGGCCTCCTGCCAAACGTGCTAGAATCCTCCACGACCGCGTAGCCAGTATCCGCTCAACGCAACCGCTGCTCGCTCAACCGTGAAGAAGGGCGCCATGCGCAAGCTCATCGAACAGATTATGAAATTCGGCGTCGTGGGCGTCATCGCATTCGTCATCGATTTCGGCGTGATGGTGTTCCTCACCGAGGTGTTCGGCATCGACCCCGTTATCTCGGCAACGGTATCGTTCATCATCTCCGTGATCTTCAACTACGCCGCGAGCATGCGCTACGTGTTCAGCCACCGCGAGGGCATGAGCCGCACGCGCGAGTTCGTTATCTTCGTTGTGCTCTCCGCCATCGGCCTGGGCATCAACGACCTGCTCATCTGGGCTGGAACCGACCTCGCCTCCTTCGATTACCGCCTCGTGAAGATCTTCGCAACCGCCGTGGTCATGGTTTGGAACTTCGTGACCCGCAAGATCTTTCTCGAGGGAGAAGAGTCGTGACCGCATTGTTCGCTGCAGGCCAATTGCGCAGATTTCGCGTCGCTTCCGTGCGTTCTTAATAAAATCGTTCGCCAAAGCTTACAAATTGTTGATAAATCACTATAGTATGCAGTCGAAAACGACGCGCCGTTCCATGCGGTGTGCCTCTGCGATTTGGAGTGATTACGTGCGCGACGCGCTCAACAAGACTTCGACACAGCAATTCATGAAGTTCGCTGCGGTGGGGATTTTCTCCTTCGTGGTCGACTGGATGCTGCTTGTCATCTTGACCGAGGGCTTTGGTATCGACTACCTCGTCAGCACCACGGTTTCCTTCCTTGTATCTGTTTCGCTTAACTATGCCTTGAGCATGAAGTACGTCTTCGAGCACCGCGACGACATGAGCCGTAAGCGCGAGTTCACGATCTTTGCCATCCTGTCTTGCATCGGGCTCGGACTCACCGACGTGCTCATGTTCGCCGGCGTCACCATCTTGAACATCGCCTACCAGGCCATGAAGGTCATCGCCACCTTCTGCGTTACCTGGTACAACTTCTTCACGCGCAAGAAGTTCCTCTCTGCCACGAATTAAATATCGGCTTTTGGTAGCTGCGGCTTTTGCTTAGCTCACCTGTACCGCGTCGCTGGCGTTCCTTGGCTAGGGAGGCGCTGATTATTGGGCGTCGGGGCCATCCGATCAAGCGAGGTTTCAACTTTTGGGCACTTCCTGACGCGTCGGGCAGGTACAGGCGAGCGAGCTGGAAGAAAAAGCTCAGTTCAGACGGCCGACGCTCTCCCGCGTGCGGCATGGCTACTCGGGCACTCTGCCCCAAAGTGCCCAAAAGTTGAAATCACGATCGCCCCGGTGATGCAATCAACGTCTCCCTAGAGCCGGGCGCCCGCGCGTCACCGCCGCTCACTTCCTTGGGAACGCCGGACGCCTCCTATTAGGTATTGTCTCCCTCTCCTTGGGCACGCCCGACAGCCAAGCGCAGCCGTTACCCCCCTAGGCAAGCTAGGCAACTACTGTCGCTGTTTCGTCCCAAATAGTCTCGAACAGCCCCCGAAACCTTAACCTTAAAGGTGAGGTTGAAACTCCATCGTTTCTTAACGAATCACCAAACGTGCAGGTGAAGGCTTATGTTAAACCTTCAACTTGAACCTTAAGGATTAGGAGAGGGGTTATTAATAAGAAGTCGCATACTATAATCGGTTCTGCGTTTCAGGCAAGCAGAATGTCGAGGACATATATGCGTGATACACATCGTTCGATCGTCCGCGTGATCGCCAACCGGCCCGCCCGCGCTATCACCTGCGCCGTGCTCGCCGTCGCTCTCACTGCGGCGCCCGTGCTCTCCCCCACCATTGCTTTCGCGGTTTCCGAGGAGACTCAGGCGGAACTCGATTCGGCGAACCAGAAGGTCGACGACTCCATGTCGGCTTACAACGACGCGATTGCCAAGCTCGAGACCCTGCAGGCTCAGATTGACGAGAACACCGCCGCCATCGAGCAACTTGAGCAGGAGATTCCCGAGAAGCAGCAGGCAGCAAGCGACGCCATGCGCGAGATGTACAAGTACCAGCAGGGATCCAACCAGCTGGTGGGCGTCATGGTCGGCTCGAGCAGCCTGAGCGATTTCATCACCTCAAGCACCTACATGAGCCAGATCCAGGACTCCAATAGCCAGACGATCGAAGAGCTCAACGACATGCAGGCCGAACTCGAGCAAAAGCGTACTGAGCTTGAAGAGCAGAAGAAGCAGCTCGAGGAGGAGAAGCAGAAGGCCGCCGATGCGCTTGCGGCCGCGCAGCAGGAGCGCCAGCAGGCGCAAGCGCAAGCTGAGGCCGAGACCGCTGCCGAGCTCGCAGCTGCCGCCGCGGACACGAATCCCGGCGAGGGAACCGGTGTGAGCGGAGAGAACCCGTACAGCAACGCCACCGAGAGCGGTCAGGAAGCCAACGTCGTGGTCACCCCCGGTGTTGATTGGACCGTGTCGAGGGAAGAGTTCATCGCTGAGTGGACCGGGCGCATCGATGCCTATCTGGCCGGTTCGCCGCTTGCCGGCTATGGCGCCACGTTTGCTGCCGCCGCTTGGGACTACGGCGTAGACCCGCGCTGGTCGCCCGCCATCTCCTGCATCGAGAGCAGCAAGGGCGCCTACTGCGCCAACTCTCACAACGCGTGGGGCTGGACCGCCTCTGGCGGCGGTTTCCGCTCCTTCGGCAGCTGGGAAGAGGGCATCACCGCGCACGTGCGCTACCTTAAGAACATGTACGGCACGACCCTTACCGTTGCCGCAGCCAAGCGTTACTGCCCGCCTACTTGGCAGGACTGGTACAACAAGGTCGGTTCTGAGATGAACCGGATCTAACGTAGCTGCATATCGTACTGAAGACCAAGAACGGGTGTCCAAAGTCGACGGCTTTGCCGGGCAACTTTCGGACACCCGTTGTTTTTCGGGCGAGATTCAGACGCTGTGCTATGCCACCGCGGACTTGGGCTTCGGGCGAATGGCGCCGCGGTCGCAGCGGTTGCCCCAGGAATCGATAAGATCCTGGTCGCGATACACGCACACAATCTCGCAATGGTTAGCGCAATGCCCGCACACGACCTCTCGCGTGCGGAACTCGAAATCGTCGATATTGAACATAAAGGGCTCGCTCCGCAGCACCGGGGCATCGGCGGCGAGGAGCGCGGCGCCGAAGCACCCCATGAGGTGCCCGTCGGGGTCCACGATCACCTTCTGGCCGAGCGCATCTTCGAACGCGCGCACCACGCCCACATTCTTCGATACGCCACCCTGGAACACCACCGGAGCCTCGATCTTCTTCCCTTTGCCAACATTGTTAAGGTAGTTCGTTGCCACGGCACGGCACAGCCCAGCAATAACATCTCGCTTCTCGTAGCCAACCTGCAGCTTATGCACCAAGTCGCTCTCAGCGAAGACCGTGCACCGCGCCGCGATGTTCGCGGGCTTATCGGAGGTAAGCGCTATCTCGCCGAACTCCTCCACCTCGACGCCCAGACGGTGCGCCTGGCTCGAAAGGAACGAACCGGTGCCGGCGGCGCACAGCGTATTCATGGCATAGTCCACGGCAATACCGTTCTCGATGCAGATGATCTTCGAGTCCTGGCCGCCAATCTCGAGAATCGTACGCACATCCGGATGCAGGAAGGTGGTACCCACCGCATGGGCCGTGATCTCGTTCTTGACCACCTGCGCCTCGAGCATCGCGCCAACGAGGCGGCGCGCCGAACCGGTGGTGCCGATTGACATCACGTGCACCTCGTCTAGGTCGATCTGGCCTTTAAGGTCGTCGACAACACGGCGCACAGCGCCCGAAGGGTCGCCCTCGGTCCATAGATAGCTTCGCGCGATGATCTTTTTGTTCTCGTCGATCACCACGCCCTTGGTGGAGATGGAACCGGTATCGATACCGAGATATGCTTTCATGAACGGACCTTTCTCATCGCAATCATGTCGTAGAACGCCTCGAGGCGCGTATCCAAACCCGCGTCCGAGGTCTGCGTGTCGAAGGTGAGGAAGAGCACCGGGATATGGTAGTCGCGGCTCAGGCGCTGCAGAACGGGCATCACGTCGATCTCCGGGGTGCACCCCGCGCTCTTGATGTGGACGAGCCCGTCGTAGCCCGCCTTTGCGAAGCGCTTTGCCGCCGCTATGTTGAACGTCGACGTGGGCCCCATGTCGTGCACGCTGTACTCGGCAATGCTCTCCCGGGCAGCCTGCACGTTATAGTGCAGGTTAAATGCCGAGATAGACATGGCGTTGCTGAGCTCGACCCCCATATCAAGAAGCTTCTGCTCAAGGTTCAGGCAGCTCGTAGGGTCTTGCGCCGTGTAGTACTCACCCACGATGCCAACGCGCACGGGATCTTCAGGCTTATTCGTTGGCAGCGCATCGAGCGCATCCATCGCGCGACGGAACCCGTCCTCGATATCGCCATTCGACTTCGCGGCGTTCATGGCCGAGAGGAACTCCTTGCGAACCCGAGCGAACGACCCGGGCTCGGTCTCGAAGCCAGCATTTGCAAGGTACCGGTCGCGGAAGGTATCGATGTGCTCGACCATGCGGTAGGCGCCGAGCAGGTTCTTGACGCCATGCGGAATCGAGAGGTTGGGGTTCACCACCTTCTTGCAATACGCCACGTAATCCCGGATCTTTCCGGTGGCCACATAGGAAAAGTTGAGCATCTGGAAATGCTCGTACCCCGCATCGCGCAGGATCATCTCTTGCAGCTCGCCATAATAGTTAAGACGGCAGAAACCCGTGACCTGCACGAGCGTGTCGGCACCCTGCTCGAGCGCTGCGGCGTAGTCGCCGATGATGTGCTTGAACGGCGTGCAGACGTAATCCGCGCTCATCTCCTCCCCGCGCTTGATCGTGGCGCGCGTGGGCGTGGGAACGAAATCTGCATCGAGCACCTGCTCGGTGAAGTATTTGAACGCTGGCTCGTAGTAGCGGAAATGGAAGAAGGCGACCTTATGGCGAGAATGCCTGTTGCGCTTGGGGCGCTTGCCGGTGAAAAAGAGCGGGCGGGGCGCGCCGTCGCGCATAACGATGCGGCCGTGCTCTTCGGCAGGATTCTTAACCTTGGGCTCGCCAGCGCTCTGCTCAGGCTGAGATTGGAAGCTACGCATGGAGGTATCCTCCCTTCTTCTGATACGCCAAGATGTCGATGAAGCTCTCGACGCGCGTCTCGACGCCCGCCGTGCCCGCCTGGGCGTCTACGGTGAGCGTGAGGATGGGCTTGCCCTTGATGCAGCGCTCTATGGCATCGTCGCACATGGAATCGGGACCGCATGGATAGGCACTCATGAGCACGATGCCGTCGATGTGCTCGTGCAGCAAAAGGGTCGCGCCGATGAGTTCGCGGTTCACGATCCACGGGATGGAGTGGCTGAGCTCATAGCTCTTCTTGAGCGAGCGCGCCTTGTCCGCCTCGTCGGCAAAGAGCACACAGGCTCCCTGCTCGCGCAGCGCATCTTCCACCACACCGCCCACGAACGGGTCGTGGCTCACGTAGGGATGCGCGGCAAGCAAGATGGTGAGCGGGCGATCTGCCGGGGGCAGCTTGGATATGCTCCGCACGAGCTTTTCCTGCTCGCGCGCCATCGCGTCGTCATAGTCGCGCTGCGCTGCGATGGCCGCCTTGTAGGCTCGCCGAGCCACCTTGCGAGTCGCACCAAAGCGCGCGGCGAGACCGAGATACGCCGCCTCCTCCGTCTCGCCAGCGAGCTCATCGATGCGGAAGGACACCACGCGCACGCGACGCCCTGCCACGATGAACGCATTCTCAGCAAGATCGGGAAGAGCCTGGAACTTGGTGCAAAACGTATCGAAGCGACCGTAGCCCATGAGGCTCGGCACGAAGACCGCATCGACCCCTTGGTCGACAAGCGCCGCCACATGGCCCAGAAACAGCTTCGATGCAAGGCAGCACTCATCGACGGAAAGACGGTCGCCCACTTCGAGCGTGCCGCGATCAGACGGCGCATCGAGCACGACCTCGAGCCCAAGCTCTGTAAAGAAGGTTCGCCACGCTATGCCGTAGCGGTAGTACAAAAGCGCGCGCGGGATGCCGATGCGCCTGATATCGGCAAGGTCGGCGCGCTGGCCAAACTCCAGCTTCACGGTTTCCTCCCAAAGAAATTCGCAAAGCGCTATTGTGCGCCCAACAAATTGCTCGGTCAAGAACATATTGACGTTTCGTCGGTAATGTCAATTAGACAAATAGGCTCGCGATCACGCCGACTGCAAAAGCAAATACAAGGTAGATGCAAAAAGTCCGAGCATCTCGCCGCCGCGGGCGAGCGGCAAGGCGCGGCGCCACACAGGCAAGGCTCCTACGGTCGACCATGAGGTACAGAATACCGAGCACGATTGGCAAGCAAAGAACATAGGTGATGTACGCCGCATACCAGAAGGGATACATCTGCCCGTTGATGGGCCCACCCACCTGCTGAGTAGCGATGACGATAAAAAGCAGCGCGACGAGCGCGAGCAGGATATTCCACGCATGCCCCATCGCGACCGTATGCATGCGCCGCGCGAACGCTCGCATGCGTTTCGCAAGGTCCGCGGTCGCCCGAAGCCGCTGCCGCGGCGTTGATGCCTGAGATGAAGCACGCGAGCCCGTATTCGAGGCCGTGCGGCCGCCGCCTGCGACGCTGCTCGCTACTGGGGTGATGCGGCTGCCGTCTGCGACGCCGCTCGCTGCCGGGGTGGTGCGGCTCTCGCCCTCAGCACCGCTCGCTACCGGGGTGGTGCGGCTCTCCCCAACACCGCTCGCTGCCGTGTCTTTCCCATCAAACGAGGCGAGATCGCCGCGTGCCGTGCGCTCGCTGCAAACTGCGTGCCCGTCAGAAGCGACCCTCTCTCCCCGCGCTCCACGCCGGGCGAACGCGGTGCAGAATGCCTCGGCGCTCGCAAAGCGACGTTCCGGATCGAACGACGTTGCCTGCAGAATCGCATCGGCATACGGCCCCGTCACGCCTGCATGCGCCAAAGACTCCGCACTCGGCTGCCCGTGGGCCTCTTCGCCCGTAATGCAGAAGAGGGCGATCATGCCGAGCGCATAGATGTCGCTCCGCACGCTCGTCTGCCCGAAGCCATACTGTTCGGGCGGAGCATACGATCGCGTGCCGAACCGAACGGTATCCGCAGCTGCTCCCTCGCGATACCGCCGTGCGATGCCGAAGTCGATGAGCGTCGCGGAAAGCCCTGATGGGCCCTCGGACACGATGATGTTCGCCGGCTTGAGGTCTCGATGGACGACAGGGGGATCAAAGGCCTTATGGAGCTCCGCCACAGCCGCACACACCGCAGGAACGACGCTCAGCGAAAGCTCGATCGAGGGGCCCGCTTCGTTTACGAAGGCGTCGAGGGTCTTGCCCGGTATGAACTCGGACACCACGACGAGCTCTCTACCCGTTTTATAGCATTCAACGATTCTGGGCGCGTGGGCAAACCGCGCACCGGAGCACTGGGCTTCGTAGAGCTCCTGATACGCCGTGCCCACACCAAGGGCAAGATCGATGCGCTTGCGCACGAAGGGGCCGAGCGTCGCCCCGTTCGCCCCTTCGAACTGCACGAGCTCCGTGATGGTTCCCGCCTGACCGGCGACGGAGGGATCCGCGCCCATGCGCGCCACCGCGCCCAGCGGACGCACCACGCGATAGCAATCATCACGCGCAACAGCGGCGAGGTAAGCGCCGAGTTCGTCGCGCTCAGCTGCGCGCCCCGATTCGGGCCGAGGGTCGCTGCCCGTTGGAATGTCGTGCGGTTTGATCATGGGTCCATCGTACCAAAGGAGGCGGCACTCGATTATCTAAGGAGACGCTGATTCCGTCGTCAAGAGCGATCGGGATTTCAACTTTTGGGCACTTTAGGGCAAAGGTCCCGAGTAGCCGTGCCGCCTCCGGGAGAGCGACGGTCGCCTGAACTGCGCTTTTTCCTTCCCCTCGCTCGCCCGTACCTGCCCGCCGCGTCAGGAAGTGCCCAAAAGCTGAAATCACGATGAGGCGGATGGCTTCGGCGTCAAAAAGTACGTCAAACAGCCAGCATCTCCCTAGCTCACGAGCGTCTCCTCGCCGAAGCGGTAAAGCTCTTCGTCGGTACGGGTGAGGCCCATACCACGGTCGATGCAAAAGAGGATGATGGCGTCTCGCCGGTCCTTGCAGTAGAGCTCGTTTGCGCCAGCCGCCTTGAGCAGCCGGTTAGTCTCGACCAAATCGCACCCGAGCGCGAACGCGAGCTGCAGCACCTTATCGCGCGTGGGGTTACGCTGCCCCTTGAAGATCTGATAGCCGAAGGTCTCGTTGATACCAGCCTCACGCACCACATCCGCGCGGCGAAGGCCCTTCTCGGCAAGCAGCTGGTTCAGGTACTCGGAAAGCGTTCGATGGCCGATGTTATGCGCCTCGGTAAACTCGATGGGGCTCGAGACAGTGAGCAGCTCATGCAGCAGCTCATCAGTGAGGGGCTCTTCCGCAGACGTGACTGCGGAGCCGCTCGCATGCGCGCCCGCACCCCGATGCGCGCTACCCTGCGAAGCGCCCGCCTCCGAAACTCCCGCATTCATCTTCCACGCCATCGACTTCGCCCCTCGCCGCGACCGCTCCGCCTCTTCCTGCTCTACCATACCCCTTCTCGCCCGTTTCTGAGCGCGCGACCGGGCACGCGTCTCACGCACCCGGTCGCGCCCACGATCCTCCGTCCGCGGGTGTAGGGTAAGCGGGCGCTTACCTTGGTCCATATAGCCGTCTTTCACCACTCGATTAGAGGTTCGCGATAGCGTAATCCGCTTCTTCTTGCGTAAACTTTTCACCATATTCGGAGGTAAGTTGGTCACGAATCGCCTCGGAGGACATGCTCATCGTCTCCTGATACTCCCGAGCCTTGGCCAACGCGTTCGCATTCCAGTCTGCCTGAATGTTGTCGACGGCGTATTGGGCCTCCTCGGAAGTGAATTGCTCTCCGTACTCAGACGTCAGTTGATCGTAAATACCCTGCCTCGACATGTGCATGGTTTCACTGTAGTCCTCGGCTTTAGCAAGGGCGTTCGCATTCCAGTCCGCCTCAACATGATCGACGGCGTATTGCGCTGCCTCAGGTTCAAACTGCCCACCGTATTCAGAAATGAGCTGGTCATAGATTCCCTGCTTTGACATGTGCATAGAATCGCTGTACGTCTGCGCCTGATTGAGCGCCGAGACGTAGTCGGCCGGCACATCGGGCTCCGGGGCCTGCTCTTCGGCCGAATTCTCTTGCGTAGTTTGCTGGGCCTCAGGCTGCGCCTCCCCATCCTTGGAGTTACCGTTTCCAGCAGACCCGAATGCCGCAATCGCGACCACCACCACGATGATGATTAGGATTATCTTTCCCTTGCCCTTTTTCATGCTTTCCTCCAAATCAATTCCGCAGCTACAAAACGCTGCCAGACCGCATGGCATATTCTGAGGAAAAGAGGAAGTGATTTCATTAGCTCCGAGCTAAGATGGGCACCGTTTCTGCTTTACAGCACCGCGCCCCTCCAATCGCCCCTCCAATCTGAACCTGCGCTACACTCCGCGCAGGAGAAGTCGGGAAAACCGATGCAGGTGCCGCGCTGCAAAAATCCTCTTGGATCGAGGCCGCACCGCCGCCATAGGACAAGGTTTCAACTTTTGGGCACTTTAGATGAACCAGGCATAGTATGGGCACTCGGAGCAAGCCTCCTACCTGGGCTTCTCGCGAGAGCTAACCCCTCGATACTTTGAGATACGTCCTGCAAGTGCCCAAAAGTTGAAAATCGATATATCAAACCCCGGAAGATCGATTAATCGAGCCCCGCATACAAAGCACCTCGTCGCAAAGAGGAACCAGCGGCGGTTGTTTCCGGAGCATACGCACGAAACAAGCACGAAGTTCAAAACAATTGAAGCGCTTTAATTTGCCGAAGACAAGAATTCTGCCGTTTACCGAGCTATATCTTGATAGAATTGCGGATGTAGGGTAAGTCACCAGTCACAAGGAGAGACACATGGTGAAAAAGCCAACGGTTACGGCAGCCCCTGAGGTCGTCGACTCGGTCGAGGCTTTCGAGGCCAAGCTCGCGCAGGTGCGCGAGGCCCAGAAGGTCTTTGCAACCTACACGCAAGAGCAGGTTGACGAGATCTTCTACCAGGCGGCCATGGCCGCCAACAAGGCGCGCATCCCGCTCGCCAAGCTCGCGGTCGAGGAGACCGGCCGCGGTGTGCTCGAGGACAAGGTCATCAAGAACCACTATGCCGCCGAGTACATCTACAACGCCTACAAGAACACCAAGACCTGCGGCGTCATCGAGCACGACGAAGCCTACGGCATCACCAAGGTGGCCGAGCCCATCGGCATCGTCGGCGCGGTAATCCCCACCACCAACCCCACCTCCACCGCGATCTTCAAGTGCCTCATCTGCCTGAAGACCCGCAACGCCATCATCATCTCCCCGCACCCGGCTGCTGCCCAGTGCACCATCGCCGCCGCCAAGCTCGTGCTTGAGGCCGCTGTCAAGGCCGGTGCCCCCGAGGGCATCATCGGCTGGATCGACAAGCCGACGCTCGAGCTCACCAACAAGCTCATGAGCGAGGTCGACATCATCCTCGCCACCGGTGGCCCCGGCATGGTCAAGTCCGCCTACTCCTCGGGCAAGCCCGCCCTGGGCGTGGGCGCCGGCAACACCCCCGTCGTGATCGACGAGACCGCCGACATCCTGAACGCCGTGAACTCCATCATTCACTCCAAGACCTTCGACAACGGCATGATCTGCGCGTCCGAGCAGTCCGTGACCGCGCTCGATTCTGTCTACGACCAGGTGAAGGCCGAGTTCCAGCGTCGTGGCTGCTACTTCGTGAAGAAGGGCAAGGAGCTCGAGGCCCTGCGCGAGGCCATGTTCAAGAACGGCGCCCTCGATCACCGCATCCCGGGCATGCCTGCCGCCAAGATCGCCGAGCTCGCCGGCATCGAGGTTCCCGCCAAGACCAAGATCCTCATCGCCGAGGTCACCTCTACCGACCCGGCCAAGGAGGAGTTCAGCCACGAGAAGCTCTCCCCCGTTCTCGCCATGTACCATGCGAAGAACTTCCAGGAGGCCGTGGACAAGGCCGAGCACCTCGTGCTCGCCGGTGGCCCGGGCCACACCGCCTCGCTCTACGTGCACCCCGCCGAGAAGGAGAAGATCGCGCTCTTCCAGGAGACCATGAAGGCCTGCCGTATCGTGATCAACACGCCTTCCAGCCAGGGCGGCATCGGTGACCTGTACAACTTCGCCATGGCGCCGTCGCTCACGCTGGGCTGCGGCTCCTGGGGTGGCAACTCCGTGTCCGAGAACGTAGGGGTGAAGCACTTGCTGAACATCAAGTCCGTGGCGGAGCGCCGCGAGAACATGCTGTGGTTCCGCGCTCCCGAGAAGGTCTACTTCAAGAAGGGCTGCACGCCCGTCGCGCTCGACGAGCTCGGCCGCGTCATGGGCAAGAAGCGCGCCTTCATCGTCACCGACCAGTTCCTGTACAAGAACGGCAACTGCAAGGCCATCGAGGCCAAGCTCGACGAGATGGGTGTCGCGCACGACGCGTTCTACGACATCCAGCCCGACCCGCGTCTGCAGGACGCCGAGCGCGGCGTTGAGCGCATGCGCCTGTTCGAGCCCGACCTGATCATCGCCGTGGGCGGCGGCTCCGCGATGGACGCCGGCAAGATCATGTGGCTCATGTACGAGCACCCGGAGGCGAACTTCGAGGATATGGCCATGGACTTCATGGACATCCGCAAGCGCGTCTACACCTTCCCCGAGATGGGCAAGAAGGCCTACTTCGTGGCCGTGCCGACCTCCTCTGGTACCGGCTCCGAGGTGACCCCGTTCGCCATCATCACCGACGCCGAGACCGGCATCAAGTGGCCGATCGCCGACTACGCGCTGCTGCCGAACATGGCCATCGTTGACGTTGACAACGCCATGACCGCGCCCAAGGGCCTCACCTGCGCTTCGGGCATCGACGTCATGACCCACGCCATCGAGTCCTTCGTCTCCATCATGTCCTCCGACTACACCAAGGGCCTCTCCATGCGCGCCGCCAAGCTCGTGTTCGAGAACCTGCCCGCGGCCTACGAGAAGGGCGCTGCCGACCCGCACGCTCGCGAGGAGATGCACAACGCCTCCTGCCTCGCCGGCATGGCCTTCGCGAACGCCTTCCTTGGCGTGAACCACTCCATGGCCCACAAGCTCGGTGCCTTCCATCACCTGCCCCACGGCCTGGCCAACGCCGTCATCCTCACTCGTGTGATGCGCTACAACGCCGCCGAGAAGCCGGTCAAGATGGGCACCTTCTCGCAGTATCAGTATCCGCACGCGCTCGCCGACTACGCCGACCTCGGCCGTTACTGCGGCTGCACCGGCAAGGACGACCGCGAGGTGTTCGAGAACTTCATCCAGAAGCTTGAGGACCTCATGGATACCATCGGCATCAAGAAGACCATTGCCGAGTACGGCGTGGACGAGAAGTACTTCCTCGAGACCCTCGACGAGATGAGCGAGCAGGCCTTCAACGACCAGTGCACCGGCGCCAACCCGCGCTACCCGCTCATCAGCGAGATCAAGGAGCTCTACCTCGACGCTTACTACGGTCGTGAGCCGCAGTCCTACGAGGCGTAAGCACTGATCGCTTCCTGAACGCATCTTCGTTCACCTAACGTTACGCGCCGTTCGCCGTCAAAGCGAGCGGCGCGTTTCGTATCTGGGTACCATTAAGTCAGGTTCACCCTAGTGAAAGGACGGTTGCGTAATGATTCTCCCTGAGACCAAGACTGAGCTTGTCCGTCGCGGCAACAAGGTCGTTTACGACCTGGGCGATAAGATCGCCAAGGTGTTCAACGAGACCAAGCCCGTCTCCGACGTGTTCAATGAGGCGCTGAACCTCGCCCGCATCAACGAATGTGGAATCCGCTCGCCGAAGGCACTCGAGGTCACCAAGCTCGAAGGCGATGAAGCCGGCTGGGCGCTCATCACCACCAAGGTCCCCGGCGTCACCCTCGCCGAGAAGATCGAGGCCGAGCCCCAGCGTTTTGGCGAGTACCTTGAGCAGTTCGTTGATCTGCAGATCGAGATTCACGGGTACACGTCTCCCCTCCTCAACCGCCAGGGTGATAAGTACGCCCGCATGATCAACTCGCTCGAGGCAATCAATGCGACCACACGCTACAACCTCCTCGAGCGCCTCGATGGCCTCAAGAAGGGCACCGCGGTGTGCCACGGCGATTTCAACCCCTCGAATGTGATCGTGAGCGAAGACGGCACGCTCTCGGTGTGCGACTGGGCACATGCCACCCAGGGCGCTCCCGCGGCAGACGTCGCCATGACCTATCTGCTCTTCTCGCTGACGAGCAAGGAGCAGGCGGAAGCCTACCTCGATACTTACTGCGAGCGCGCCGACATGGCCAAGCAGATCGTGCGTCAGTGGCTGCCCGTCATCGCCGCCTCCGAGCTCGCGCGCAAGCGCAAGGTTAACGAGGAGTTCCTGATGAGCTGGGTTGATGTGTTCGATTACCAGTAAGGCGTAAGCTCCCGACGGAAGCCCCGCTTCCCTCTTCGCTGGTCCTCGGAACACGGCTTTGCCGTGTTCCTGCGGAATCGCTCAGAGGGAAGCGGGGCTTCCTGCGTTTACGGCTGGAATCTCTGCTTGATTGGGTCGTGGCGTTATTGGGCGGCATCGCTGCGCTCGCCGCGTGCAGTGGGGCTGGCGAGAGGGGGCCACTAAACCGGAAAGCTGGCTGATCAAGCGCCAGCGAAGTAGCCTTTGAAGGCCCAGGCGGCAATGACGCCCTCGTGGCACATGATGGCAGCGTCGTCTGAGTCGATCACGTTGGAAACTCCAAGATCAGAAAGGAGCGCGACGCGCTTGTGATCGAGGTTCCAGCGCATACCTCGCTCGGAGACGACCGCCTCCACTGAAAGGGGGATGAACGTGAATCGCTCATCGCGATGGCCGGCAAGTTCCCAGCAATCCCCCGCCTTGAGGATACGCTGCACAAACGAATCTTCCCAGACTTCAACGCAACCACTATATGCAGCGAGGCGGCCGAGCACTGCGAGGGCATGATCGGGCGCGCCGCCCGACATGCATGTACACCGCAGGTTGGCATCGGGCCAGCGGCGGGCAACCTCGGCGAGGGCCAGCCCCAGATCGGTATCGTCCTTATGGGGGTCGTAGCGCACCACATCGAAGCCGCGGGCAAGGTGCTCCCCCGCTACATCAACGGGAGCTTGGGAGGCGTTCGGATCGACGGCGCTCTCGGCAGCTCGAACGAGCTCGGCGCCGGCAGGGCTCACCGAATCAGCGTCTCCACAGAAAAGATCGCACCTTATACCCGCTGCAAGCAGGGCATCAAGCCCGCGGTCGATTGCAATGACGGCAGAGCAATCTTTCGCCGCACGCCGCAGAGTATCGCCAGACGAGGGTTCGGGAGAACCTCCCACGAGCAGGACACGGTGCGTCATGAGCGCCCTTCCGCATCAAGAGAGAGGCTGCCACCCGCATGAGAGGAAGCCGGGTATTCCGCGATGCGTTTCAGTGAAAGCTCCTTGAATGAATCAATTGCGATATCCGCAAGGGAGAACACCTCTTCACGCGTGCCGCGCCCAGCGGGGTCAAAGATGCCTACCGTGTTGTAGCCCGCACGGCCCGCACTGAGCAAACCGAAGGGCGCATCCTCGAACACCCATGCATCGGAACGGGTCACGTCGGCTAAGCCACAGCGCTCGCAGGCGCGACGCAGGGCAAGATCGTACACATCGGGGTGCTCCTTCGAGCGACCCGCCTCACCGGTGGTTGTTACCTCGGGGAAAAACCGATCAAGCCCGTTGGCAGAAAGCCCCAGACGAACCAGATGAGCCGGCGTCGAAGTGGCGATAGCAAGAGCGATGCCCGCTTCTGATGCCGATTCGAGAAAGTCCACCACGCCGGGAAGAACCACGATGTTCTGAGAATACTCCTGCTCAAGCATGTCGTTAAAGCGATCGAGCACCTCTTTGCCGGAATTCCCAACGCCCCAGGTCTCGTGATATGCCACGCATTCATCCTCGAAAGACAGATGCTCGAACCGGGCAAAATCATCGGGCGTGGTTTCGACGCCGTACGATGCAAGCAGCTTGGGTTGGCAGCTTAGCCACATGCCCATAGAGTCGAGCAGAGTGCCGTCACAGTCGAACACGAACACCGGGGGATACGCCATAGCTCGGGCCTTCCAATCTTCGCACGGGCGCGCGGCGCCCCAGCAGGTCACAAACGCCGCCATGGTACCACACCGAGCCCGTGGCAAGGTTAGGAGAACGCAAGCATCGGGGTACATTTCAGCCAACCGCACGCCTACGAAACAATAGCTACCGCCTCTCGGCTTACCGGGTAGACAGAGCTCCTCCGGTGGTATCCTAGACACGTCCAGGTTCCACTTGCCTCTGCTCGTGGAACAGAAACAACCGTTATGCTGAGGCACTCCGGAACCCGCGACAACTCTATCGATGGCGGTACGCCGCCCTGACGATTGGAAGTGCGCGTGAAGAAGAGCGAAGCGACCCCGAAGACGTCTGCCTCCGGCACTGCAACTTCGGCTGGTCAGGAACCGTGCCTCATCATCACCGAAAACGATAGGTATATGTTTGCCGCCGGCACCTGGCAGCGCAGCTGGGAGAAGCTCGGCGCCCACCCCGATGTCCAAGAGGGTGTGAACGGCTGGCATTTCGCCGTCTGGGCTCCCGACGTGAAATCCGTCCATGTGGTGGGCGACTTCAACGATTGGAACCCCACAGCGAACCCGCTCTCCCCGCTTGAATCGAGCGGCATCTGGCAGGGCTTCGTGGGCGGGCTCGTGGAAGGCGACCTCTACAAGTTCGTGATCGAGACGAACGACGGGCGCATGCTCTACAAGGCCGACCCGTATGGCTTCTACGCCGAAGATGTACCAGGCACCGCGTCGCGCCTCATGGACCTCAAGGGTTACCAGTGGGGCGACGACGCCTGGCTCGAAGAGCGCCGCGCGCACAACCACATGGAGCGCCCGCTTAACATTTACGAGGTTCATCTGGGCAGCTGGAAACGCCATGGCAACGAGCCCCAGGGCGAGCCGGACGAGAACGGCAACTACCCCGGCCCCGGCGACCCCTTCCCTGCCCAGCGCGGCACCTACTACTCTTATGACGACCTCTCGGTCGAGCTCGTCGACTACGTGCGCGACATGGGCTATACCCATATCGAGGTCATGCCCGTCATGGAGCACCCCTTCGATGGCTCCTGGGGCTACCAGCCCACGGGCTACTACGCGGCGACCGCGCGCTACGGCACGCCCAAGCAGTTCATGCATTTCGTCGATGCCTGCCATGAAGCCGGCATCGGGGTGATCCTCGACTGGGTGCCCGGCGGCTTCTGCGCCAACGACGAGGGCCTCGCCACCTTCAACGGCAAGATGCTCTTCGAGCGCGAGATTCACCCGAACTGGGGAACGCATAAGTTCGATTTTGGACGCGGCGAGGTGCGCAGCTTCCTGGTCTCCAACGCCCTCTTCTGGCTCGAGAACTTCCATGCCGACGGCATCCGCATGGACGGCGTCTCGAGCATGCTCTATCTCAACTTCGGCGTGGACGATCCCGGCCAAAAGAAGTTCAACAAGTACGGCACCGAGGAAGACCTTGATGCATCGGCATTCATTCGCCAGGTCAACGCTGCCGTGGGCCGTGAATTCCCCGATGTCATGATGATTGCCGAGGAGTCGACCGCCTGGCCGCTCGTGACCTACCCGCCCGAGGAGGGTGGCCTTGGCTTCCACTACAAGTGGGACATGGGCTGGATGAACGACACCCTGCACTATATGCAGACCGATTTCCCCTGGCGCCCGGGCAACCATCGCATGCTCACCTTCTCGATGATGTACGCGTTCAACGAGAACTTCATCCTGCCGCTCTCGCACGATGAGGTTGTCAATGGCAAGTGCTCGCTCATCGGGCGCATGCCGGGCGACTGGTGGCGCCAGTTCGCAGGACTCCGCACCCTCGCGTTCTACCAGGCCACGCACCCTGGCGCGCAGCTCTCGTTCATGGGCGACGAGATTGCCGAGTTCATCGAATGGCGCTACTACGAGTCCATCGAATGGTTCCTCACGGAGCAGTTCGCCACGCACGCGCGGCACCAGCAGTTCATCAAGGCGCTCAACCACCTTTATAAAGACGAGCCCGCGTTCTGGGAGCGCTCCTACACCGATGACGGCTTCTCGTGGATCGACGCCGATAACTCCCAGCAATCCATCATCACCTTCGTGCGCCGCGGTGAAGATCCGGCGAACGACCTCGTCGTGGTGATCAACTTCGATCCCGCCTCCTACGAGCAGTTCCACCTTGGCGTGCCGAGCGAGGGCGAGTGGAAGGTCATCTTCAACTCCGACGATCCCGAGTACGGCGGAAGCGGCTACACCGATAACGAGTCCTATATGAGCGTCCCGTACCCGTGGAACGGCCGCGAAAACTCGCTCACCATCGCGCTTCCCGGGCTTTCCGGCCTCGTGCTCAAGCGCGTGGGGCCGAGCACCTTCGTGCCACCCGCGCCGAAGCGCCGCTTGACCGCCTACACCGAGGCGCCGATCACCGACCCGAGCGCCGCGCCCACCAAGAAGCCGGCACCCAAGCGCTCGGCAGCAGCCGCCAAGACCACTGCCACGAAGGCCTCTACGGCCAAGAAGACCACGGCGAAATCGGCTACCAAGACTTCTGCTGCCAAGGCTTCGGCCGCAAAATCTTCAGCCGCGAAGACCACGGCCACGAAGACCGCTACGAAGACGACTAAATCGGCTTCCACCAAGAAGACGACCACGGCGAAGACCACGGCCTCGTCTGCCAAGAAGAAGACGGCTACCGCCGCTTCGACGAGCAAGGCGGGATCAAAGTCCGCCGCTAAGAAGACCTCTACCCCAGACTCCGCGAAGTAGGAGGCAGGGGATCCCAAAGGGGACATATCTGACCGCGTACCGCACGGTACAGCATTGGAAAGGAACGTATGAATACCGTTTTCGAAAGCAAAGAGGAGTTCATCGAGCTCTACGAGTCGTCGGTGATGTCGCTCTCGGGCAAGCCGTTCGAGGATACGAGCGACATCGATCGCTTCGACGCGCTCGTCAAGCTCATCGCCTCCAAATCGCGCGCCATCCAGACCGAGACCGAGGAGCGCGTGAAGGAAACCGGCCAAAAGCGCGTCTACTATTTCTCAATCGAGTTCCTGATCGGTCGCCTGCTCGATAACTACCTGCTGAACCTTGGCATCCGCGACCTTGTGAAGGACGGCCTGGCCGAGCTTGGGTGCGACCTCGACGCGCTCGAGGAGCACGAGCCCGATCCGGCGCTCGGCAATGGCGGCTTGGGCCGCCTCGCCGCCTGCTTCCTCGACTCCATGGCGCACGAGGGCATCGCGGGCTACGGCAACGGCATGCGCTATCGCTACGGCCTCTTCAAGCAGGAGATCGTGAACGGTGCCCAGCACGAGACCACCGACGAATGGCTCTCCCACGGCTACCCTTGGGAGGTGCGCCGCCCGGACAAGGCCGTCCGCATCGGGTTCGGCGGCCATGTCGAGCAGTATGAGCGCGACGGGCGCATGTGCTTCCGCACCGTGGACACCGAGGACGTGCTCGCCGTACCGTACGACATCCCCGTGGTCGGTTACGGCGGAAAGACGGTGAACAAGCTTCGCGTCTGGAGCGCCGAGCCCGTTGAGGAGGTCTTCGACCTGGAGGCCTTCAACCGCGGCGACTATGCCGACGCCGACCGTCATCGCGCCGAAGCTGAGGCCATCAGCGCCATCCTCTACCCCAACGACGCGGGCGAGCACGGACGGCTCCTCCGTCTTAAGCAGGAGTACCTCTTCGTTTCTGCCGGCATCTCCAGCGTGCTCGACACCTTCCGCAGCGAGCACGGCAGCAATTGGCAGCTGCTCCCCGAGTATGTAGCCATCCACACCAACGACACCCACCCGGCCATGTGCGGCCCCGAGCTCATGCGCGTCCTCATCGACGAGGAGGGCCTTGAGTGGGACGAGGCATGGGACATCACCACGAGGACCATCTCCTACACCAACCACACGATCCTGCCCGAGGCGCTCGAGAAGTGGCCCATCAGCACCTTCTCCAAGCTGCTTCCGCGCCTCTACCAGGTGATCGACGAGATCAGCCGCCGCTATCGCGACAGCTTCGACCGTTCCGCGCACGACTGGCAGGACCGCCTGCGCGCCACCGCCATCCTCTGGGACGGCGAGGTCCGCATGGCCAACCTTTCCGTGATCTGCAGCCACTCCGTGAACGGCGTGGCCAAGCTCCACACCGATATCTTGGAGCGCGAGACCCTGAAGGACTTCTACGCGCTCACGCCGCAGAAGTTCAACAACAAGACGAACGGCATCTCGCACCGCCGCTTCCTCGCAGAGGCGAACCCTGCCTATGCCAAGCTCATCAGCGATGCCATCGGCACGGGATGGCTCGACAACGCCGACGAGCTCGCCAAGCTCGCCGAATTCGAGAACGATCCCGCGTTCCTGGAGCAGGTTGGTGCCGCCAAGCACGCCAACAAGGTGCGCTTGGCCAACTACGTCAAGCGCGAGTGCGGCCTCGACATCGACCCCAACTCCATCTTCGACGTCCAGGTAAAGCGCTTCCACGCCTACAAGCGCCAGCTCCTGAACATCTTCAAGGTGATGGACATCTACAACCGCCGCCTCACGGACCCCAACTTCCGCGTGGCGCCCACAACGTTCATCTTCTCGGGCAAGGCAGCTTCGAGCTATGCCTTCGCCAAGGAGACGATCCGTCTCATCAACTCCGTTGCCGACGTCATCAACAACGACAGCCGCGTGAACAACGTCATGAAGGTTTGCTTCATCCCCAACTTCCGCGTGTCGAACGCCCAGCTCATCTACCCTGCTGCCGAGATTTCTGAGCAGATTTCGACCGCTGGCATGGAGGCCTCGGGCACCTCGAACATGAAGCTCATGATGAACGGAGCCATCACCCTCGGCACGATGGACGGCGCGAACATCGAGATCGTGAACCTCGCCGGCCGCGAGAACGAGAAGATCTTCGGCCTCACCGCTCCCGAGGTTGACGAGCTCCGCGCGAGCGGCATGCATTTCGCTTGGGACATGTACAACGCCGACCCCGAGCGGCTGGGCCGCGTGATCGACGAGCTCACCGACAACACCTTCGCCGCGCTCTCCGGCGACTTCGGCAGCATCCACAACGAGCTCATGAGCGGCAACGACCACGACTTCGTGATGAAGGACTTCAACTCCTACGTGCAGGCATGGGAAGAGCTCACGGCGAGCTACAGCGACCATGCAGCATGGAACAAGATGGCGCTGCACAACACCGCGTCCTCGGGCTGGTTCTCGAGCGACCGCACGATCCGCGAGTACCGCGACGAGATCTGGGGAGCGTGATGCCCGCGAACGTATAGGAGCCGACCGTGCCCTCCTCGCGGGCCTAAACGCGGGGCTGGAAAGGATTAGGACCATTTAGAAGGAGAACAGATGAGCAAAAAAGAATGCATCGCCATGCTCCTCGCTGGAGGACAGGGATCGAGGCTCGGGGCGCTCACATCGAAGATCGCGAAACCCGCGGTCTCATTCGGGGGGAAGTATCGCATCATCGACTTCACGCTGTCCAACTGCGCGAACTCCGGCATCGACACCGTCGGCGTGCTCACCCAGTATCGTCCCTATCAGCTTCATGCCTACCTCGGTTCCGGTGCTGCCTGGGACCTCGACGAGCTGGGCGCCGGCGTATCCATCCTTCCCCCGTATGCCACGCAGGAAGGCGGCGCGTGGTACGCGGGCACTGCCGATGCCGTGACGCAGAACCTCGACTACATCAAGTCTCACGACCCTGAGTACGTGATGATCCTTTCCGGCGACGCGCTCTATCGCATGGACTATCGCGCCATGCTCGATGCGCACATCGCCAACCAGGCCGACCTCACGATCGCGGTCATGCCCGTGCCCTGGGAGGAGGCCAGCCGCTTCGGCATCCTTACCGCCGACGAGGACGGCCGCATCACCAAGTTCACCGAGAAGCCCGAGAAGCCCGATTCGAACCTTGCGTCCATGGGCATCTACATCTTCACGGCGGACTACCTCATCAAGACCCTTGAGGACGACGCCACGGACCCGCGCTCGAGCCACGACTTCGGCGGCGACATCATCCCCGGCGCGCTGGCCGCGGGCAAGCGCCTGTTCGTCCACGAGTTCCACGGCTTCTGGCGCGACGTCGGCACCATCGCGAGCTACCACGAGACCTCGATGGACCTTCTCGGCCAGAACCCCGCATTCGACCTCTTCGATAACACGACCCCGGTCATGTCGAACGATACGACGCGCCCGCCGCACTACATCGGGCCCGACGGCCGCGTTGACGACTGCCTCATCTCTAACGGCTGCAAGATCCTGGGCACCGCCCGCCACTCCATCATCTCCACCGACGCGGTCATTGAGGAGCGCGCCGTGGTCGAGGACTCCGTGCTTCTGCCCGGTGCCGTCGTGAAGTGCGGCGCCCATGTGAGCCGCGCCATCCTGGGCGAGAACGCCGTGGTCGAAGAGGGCGTAAAGCTCGGATCCGTCGATACAACGAAGGACACCGCCGTCGTTGGAAACGACGTGGTGATCGGGAAGGGGGAATGATCCGATGATCAACCATAAGGCCATCGGCTACATCACTGCCAACTACGCGAGCGAGGCCACGAACGTGCTGCTCGACTCGCGCCCCATCGCGTCCATCCCGTTCATCGGGCGTTACCGCCTGATCGACTTCCCGCTCTCCAACATGGCGAACGCCGGCATCAAGACCGTCGGCCTCGTGATGCCCGGTAACTACCGCTCCATCATCGACCATGTGGGCCACGGCAAGGAGTGGATGCTCGACCGCAAGAAGGGCGGCCTCTTCCCTGTTCCCGGCTCCCCCTTCGGCGGGACCAAGCGCGGCCGTCGCTTCCTGCTGCGCGACATCATCGCCAACAAGGAGCTCTTCACCCGCGCCCAGGAGCCCTATGTGGTCATGATGGGCTCGAACATCATCTTCAACCTCGAGCTCGACGAGATCATCGCCGCCCATGAGCGCTCCGGCGCGGGCATCACCATGGTCTATGTCAAGGCTGAGCGCAGCCAGACCGACTGTACCTCACTCATCATCGGCGATGCGGGCCGCGTGAGCCACGTGAAGCTCGGCTGCGAATACGGTGACAACAAGTTCCTCGACTGCTTCGTCATCAACCGCGACCTCCTGCTGCAGATCATCGATCGCTATGCCACGTCGGACTACCTCGATGTCTTCGAGGCGACCGAGCCCGACTTCTCGCTCATCGATGTGTGCAGCTACGAGTTCAAGGGCCTCGCGATGGGCATCTTCAACGAGAAGACCTATTACGAGCGCAGCATGGAGCTGCTGAACCCCGTGGCGTCCGACCAGCTCTTCCGTCGCGACCGTCCGATTCTTACCAAGGCCCACGACGCGCCCCCGGCGAAGTACTCGACCGGCAGCAATGCCACGAACTCCCTCATCTCCGCCGGCTGCAAGATCATGGGCACCGTGCGCAACTCCATCTTGGCGCGCGGCGTCGTGGTCGAGAGCGGTGCCAGCGTCCAGGACAGCATCATCATGCAGTCCTGCGTCATCAAGAGCGGCGCACGCGTTGAGCGCGCCATCATTGATAAGGACAACACCGTGCCTTCGAACACCGTGGTGTGCGGCACGCCCGATGATATCCTCGTCGTTGGTAAAGGACAGATGAACTAACCGACGACCCCCGTGCATACGAGGTATCATTAGAACCGCCGCTCGGGCATCCCGGGCGGCGGTTTGCGAAACCCGGCACCGCGCCGGAACGCAGCAGCCCTTTTGGGCGAGAGTTGGGAGAATAGCATGTCAGACAAAAAGATGCAGGTGGTGTTCGCCTCTGCGGAGGCGGCCCCGTTCGTCAAAACCGGTGGCTTGGGCGATGTCGCGGGATCGCTGCCCCGTGCGCTCGTAGCCGCCGGCGCCGACGTGATCGTCACGGTGCCCAAATACGGCACCATCGCCTCCGAGTACACCGACCGCATGGAGCACGTCGCCGACTTCTACGTGAGCCTTGGTTGGCGGAACGAGTACTGCGGCCTGGAGCGCCTGGTCATTGACGGCGTTACCTACCTCTTCATCGATAACGAGCGCTACTTCAAGCGCGACTACCCCTATGGCTTCTTCGATGACGGCGAGCGCTTCGCCTTCTTCTCGAAGGCCGTTACCGAGAGCCTGCAGCACCTGCCCGAGGGCTTCCAGTGTGATGTGCTCCATTGCAACGACTGGCACACCGCCCTCGCACCGGTGTTCCTCCGCGAGTTCTACCAGGGGCTCCCGCTGTACGAGCGCGTGAAGACCGTGTTCTCGATCCACAACATCGCATTCCAGGGACAGTACGCCGACACCATCTTGAACGACATCCTCGGCATGGCGCACATCCCCAACGCTGCGCGCCAGCTTCGCTGCGACGAGCGCTCGATCAACTACATGCAGGGCGCGCTCGATTACTCCGATGCCATCACCACGGTGAGCCCGAGCTATGCGTGGGAGATCCAGACACCTGAGTACGGCGAGGGACTCGATGGGATCCTGCGCCGCCGCTCGAACGTGCTCTCCGGCATTCTGAACGGTATCGACACCGATGCCTGGAACCCGGCGACCGACCCGATGATCCACGCCAACTACTCCGCGGCCGATATGTCGGGCAAAAAGGCCTGCAAGGCCGCTCTCCAGGAAGAGCTCGGCCTCGAGGTGCGCGACGACCGCCCGCTCATGGTCATGGTCACGCGCCTCACCCGCCAGAAGGGCATGGACCTCGTCACGTACGCGCTCGACCGCATCCTTTCCGGTGGCGTGCAGGTGGCCGTGCTCGGCACCGGCGATTACGAGGAGCCGATGCGCTACTTCGCCAATAAGTATCCGGGCACCTGCGCTGCGCGCATTACGTTCGACAACGCCCTCTCGCATCGCATGTATGCCGGCGCCGACATGTTCCTCATGCCGTCGCTCTTCGAGCCGTGCGGCCTCTCGCAGATGATCGCCATGCGCTACGGCACCCTGCCCGTGGTGCGTGAGACGGGCGGTCTCCGCGACACCGTGGCCCCCTACAACCAGTTCACCGGCGAGGGCACGGGCTTCACGTTCGCGAACTTCAACGGCGACGAGATGGGCGACGCGGTGTTCCGCGGGGCGCGCCTGTACTGGGACGACCACGCAGCATGGGATCACCTGGTGCAAAACGCCATGGCAGCCGATTTTAGCTGGGTCCGCTCTGCCGATGAGTACATGAACCTCTACCACAACCTGCACCCCGAGATCGACATCACGAAGCCCGAGCCCGTCGTTGCAGAGCCTGAGCCCGCCGAGCCCACGGCTGTTGAGGCCGAGCCCGCGGCACCGGCACCGGAGCCAGCGGTGACGGAGGCTGAGCCCGCACCGAAGGCCGAGCAAGCTGCCGAGCCCGCTGATGACGCCAAGGCAGAGGCTCCGGCAAAGGCCGAGGAGCCCGCACCGAAGGCCGAGCCAGCCACCGAGCCAGCCAAGAAGACGGCTGCGAAGAAGACCACCGCATCCAAGACCGCCGCGAAGAAACCGGCGGCGCGCAAGACGGCAGCAACGAAGTCGACCGCTACGAAGGCTGCCGAAAAGCCTGCCGCGAAGGCAACGGCCACCAAGTCTGCAGCATCCAAGGCTGCAGCCACCAAGACGACGACGGCCAAGGCAACGGCAACTAAGGCAACGGCTGCAAAGGCCACGGCAACTAACGCAACAGCCGCAAAGACCACGGCCAAGAAGCCGTCCACCGCATCGGTGACCAAGACTGCCACCAAGTCGACCGCCACGAAGGCCGCTCCTGCCAAGGCTGCCGCTTCGAAGACGGCAGCGGATAAGCCTGCTACCGCAGCCGCAACGGCCCCGAAGGCCACTTCGGCCAAGACGGCCCCGAAGGCCGCCGCGGCGAAGACGGCACCGGCCAAGGCAAGCACCTCGAAGGCAGTCACCTCATCGGCAACAAAGGCGACCGCAAAGTCCGCGGCTCCCAAGGCGACGGCAGCAAAAGCAGCGGCACCGAAGGCCGCCGCGCAGGATTCCTCCGCCGCGACGCCAGCTGGTAAGCCGGCCCCCAAGGCAAAGAGCGTTTCCGCAGCTAAGCGCACGACGCGCAAACGCTAGCGCGCTTCCACAGCCTCTACAGGGAAGGCGGGCAGGCACCAAGGTGCTTGCCCGCCTTTTGCTTGCATAGAAAACCTGATTACCCGGCGGATGCAGCGAATGTACTACCAAATGGCATGATAGCGCCTATAATTAAGAAGTTTGTCTGCTACTTGGACCGCCATCTCCTCCCCAAGAGGACAGTGGTACAAGAGCTCGTCATGATCGGACTTCTATGAGACTCATTCACAACAGCCGCCTCTCGCAGTTCCGCTCCCCCTTCGGCGCGGTCGAGAAGGGAACGAATGTCACCCTCTCGGTGCTCGTCGAGGATGCCGAACCGCGCACCATCTTCATCGATCTGCGCGTCTGGATCGATGGGAAGGGCGAGACGATCATCCCCCTGCGCTATGAGGCCGACGGGATCTTCACCGTCACCCTACCCTGCCCCGAGCCTGCACTCATGTGGTACCGCTTCAATGTGACGGCGACGTTCGAGGACTCAACCCGTACCCTCTACCTCGGCGCACCCGAGGGCCGCACGGGGGGCGAGGGCGCCACGTACACCTACCCTGAGTGCCCGTCATTCCAGCTTACCGTCTATAAGCACCGCGCCATCCGCCCCAGCTGGTACGAACGCGGCATGGTCTACCAGATCTTCCCCGACCGCTATCGCCGGGACGCTGCGTGGCGGGAACGCTGCGAGCGCGTGCTTGAACAGCCCAAAGCGGGCATTCCGCGCCGCATCGTCGAAGACTGGGACGAACCTCCCTGCTATGAGCGCGCAGAAGACGGCTCCATCGCAAGCTGGGATTTCTATGGCGGCTCCTTAAAGGGCATCACCGCGGACCTTGACCGGCTCGCCGAGATGGGCATCACCGCCATCTACCTCAATCCCATCTTCGAGGCGGCAAGCAACCATCGCTACGACACCGCCGACTACCTCAAGATCGACCCGATGCTCGGCACTGAGGAAGATTTCCGCGAACTCTGCGAAGAAGCCGGTACGCGTGGCATCTCAATCATCCTCGACGGCGTATTCAACCACACGGGCGATGATTCCGTCTATTTCAATCGCTATGGCAACTATCCCGAGCCGGGTGCCTGGCAGGGCGAGGGCTCGCGCTGGAAAGACGCATACCATCTCAACGAGGACGGAACCTATGCGAGCTGGTGGGGCATCGGCAACATGCCGGCGCTGAACCAAGATTCGCTCGCCGTTCGCAACCTCCTCCTTGGTGAGAACGGGGTCATCCGCCGCTGGACGCGTGCCGGTGCACGCGGTTGGCGCCTCGATGTGGCCGACGAGCTGCAAGAGTCGCTCATCTCGGATATCCGCCGCGCACTCCTTGAGGAAAAGCCCGACGGAGTGCTTATCGGCGAGGTCTGGGAGGATGCCTCCAACAAGATCAGCTACGGCTATCCGCGCCATTACCTGCTTGGCAACGAGCTTGATTCGGCGATGAACTATCCGTTCCGAGACATGGTGCTCAACTTCCTGCTGGGCCATGCCGGCGTCGCAGACGCCGTCGAGGCCATCGAGAGCCTGCGCGAGAACTACCCCCGCGAGGCGCTCGCGTGCTGCCTCAACCTCTTGGGCAGCCACGACCGCCCGCGCATCGCCTCGCTGCTCGGCGGCGGCCCCGACGAGAGCAAGCTCCCTGAGGAAGAGCGCGGCCGGTGGAGGCTCTCGCCCGAGTCCATGGGGCTCGCCAAGAGCCGCTTCTGGCTGGCAACGCTTATGCAGATGACCTTCCCCGGCGTTCCATCCATCTATTATGGCGATGAGTTCTGCCTCGAGGGGCTATCAGACCCTGGCAACCGCCGCACGATGCCGCTCGAGAAGGACATCCACGACCGCGACATGTTCGACATCATCCGCAACGCGTCTGCCGTGCGGCGCGCCCTTCCGTTCATGGTCGACGGGAGCATCGAGTCGTTCGTGCCCGAGGGCGCTGACGACGACGTGCTCGCCTACACGCGCCGGGGAGCTCAGGGCGAGGCCGCGACGGTGCTTATCAACCGGAGCTCGTGCGAGAGCCACACGGTGCGCGTTCCTTCCCTGGGTCCGTGCGCGACCGATATCATCTCGGGCGGCGAGCTTGCGCCTGCCGAGGATGGCATGGTTGAGTTTACGCTTTGGCCCTTCGGCTCGGCGGTGATCTATTTCCACGAAGAGGAGCGCCTGCAGCTTCCCATGGAGCCCGGAGCGGGCGTGCTCTGCCACGTAACCTCCCTACCCAATGAATCGGGCAAAAAGGGCTCCCTCGGCGACGTTGCCAAGCGCTTCATCGACCATCTGAAGGCCATGGGCATGCGCTACTGGCAGCTCTTGCCGGTCAACCCCACTGACTCCTTCGGGTCGCCGTATTCCGGCCCGTCGGCCTTCGCGGGCAACATCGCGCTGCTCCCCGAGACCGAAGACGAGCTACGGCGCGATTATCGCCGCTGGCGCATGACGGGCGGACCTAAGCTCGATATGGATTTCCGCTCGTTCAAGAAGCGGCATGCGAGCTGGCTCAAGCCCTATTGCGCCTTCATGGCGGTAAAAGCGTATTTCGATGACGCCCCGCGAAGCGAATGGCCGGCCGAGTTCGCACGCTACGACGAAGCCTTCCTAAAGGACGATCGCTTTGCCGCAGAGGCGGAGGCGCAGGCATACCTTCAATATCGCTTCGATACCGCATGGCGCGAGATCCTTGCCTACGCCCATCAACACGGCATTGGGGTGATCGGCGATATCCCCATGTACGTCTCGGATGATTCCGCCGATGTCTGGTGCGCGCCCGAGCTCTTCAGCCTCGATCGCGACAGCCGCCCAACCGAGATCGCCGGCGCGCCGCCCGATGGCTTCGCTCCCGAGGGGCAGGTCTGGGGCAATCCGACGTACCGTTGGGACCGAATGCGCGAGGCCGGCTACCGTTGGTGGCTCGACCGTCTCGCCCGCGCGTGCGACCTGTACGACTATGTGCGCCTCGACCATTTCCTTGGGTTCCATAACTACTACAGCATCCCCGCCGGCATGCCGGGTAGCGCCGGGAGGTGGCTGGCGGGCCCTGGCATCGACCTCTTCCGAGCCGCCCGCGACGAGCTGGGAGCGCTTCCCTTCATTGCAGAGGACCTCGGCATCCTCACGCCGGGCGTTCGCTCGCTCATGAGCACCTGCGGTTTCCCCGGCATGGACGTGCTCGAGTTCGCCGACTACGATGTGCGAAACGGGCTGCATCCGCACCCCGGCAAGGTGTTTTACACCTCCACGCACGACACGACGACGCTCGTGGGCCATTGCGCGAGCTCGCTCGTTGCGCCGGATGACGATAAGGCAGCGCGCGAGCTCGGGGCACGGCTGGTCAAAGAGGCGCTCGAGAGCGATGCGCGCGTGGTCATGATGCCGCTGCAAGATGTTCTCGGCCTTGGTGACGAAGCGCGCATGAACGTACCCGGCGTCGCGAGCGGCAACTGGAGCTGGCAGGCGTGCGAGGAGGACGTTGCTCGGGCGATTGAGCCTACCGCCGCCCTCATGCGCGAGACGGGCCGCTTCGTATCGTGAGCCGAGCAGCCGTCGCCCCATCTGTTGCTAGATGAGCGATTAGGGTACAGTACCGTTGTTTGTTTGAATGCAATCCTTTCGTTGGGAGAACTATGGCACGCTATGATTACCGTTGCACCGCATGCGGTGAAGTCTTTGAAGTTGAGCACGCGATGACCGAGCGCCCCGAGGTGAGCTGCCCGAAGTGCGGAGCGAAGGCCGAGAAGGTCTTCACCGCGAGCGGCATCAAGTTCGCAGGAAGCGGCTTCTACAACACCGATCAGCGCGGAGGGAGCTCCTCGACGGAAGCGACCTCCGGCTCGAGCGACAGCAGCGCATCTACAGATTCCAGGGCTTCTGCCGGCTCGTCGCATTCCTGCGAGAACTGCCCGCACAAAGACGCGTAGGCGCACCCACTCAATACGACCTGCTACCTGCGCTGGCTCACTCGTTTGTGGGCCAGCGCTTTCTTTTGCAAATCCAAACGGGTCCAACGAGCCCGTGAGCGCGCCAGATGCCCCCTGCATGCGAAAATCGCTCACGTGCATCCAGCGTGGCCCGCATGCATGGCAACGCCGGGTCGTCCACACGGCCTCGCCGGGTCGTCTGCGCGGCAACGCCGGGTCGCCTGCACGGCCCCGCCAAGGCGATTTCAACTTTTGGGCACTTCAGCGGCATACTAGAAAGTATCACTTAGAAGACCGAAAGAAACACCAGGTAGATGGCTTGCCTTTTCGCACTTTCGCGCTTGATACTCAGCAACCCCGCAATCAAGTGCCCAACAGTTGAAAACTTGCTTCGCATGCTTCTCGCAAGAGGCATTCAGGGCACTGAGTAGAACGATATGAAGCCGCCCGGACGCTAAACCGTTTTGCAACGGACAAGCCGGGCGCAGAAATGGCCATCGAAGCTGTCGAGTGCGGGAACGGTTTGGAAGAGGCCGCGATTAGTCTCCTGGGAGCGCACGTATGCGGCCGCATCAGCGAACTCAGGGCGCTCGAATATCGGAGCCTGCGAGACGGGCGCAAGCGCGAAGCCACGGCCAACCTCACTATTGAGAAAAGCGTCGACCACCGCCGCGTTTTCCTGCTGGAGCACCGAGCAGGTCGCGTAGATGAGCTGACCGCCAGGACGCACGCGCCGCGCCGCCTCGGTAACCAGGGCAAGCTGCAAGCCGGGCATGTCGCGATCGATATCTTCAGGCAGAAGGCGCCAGGGAATCTCGGGGTGGCGACGCATGGTGCCCGTGCCGGTGCAGGGCGCGTCTACAAGCACGCTATCGAAGAGGTGCCGCTCCCCTGCCCGACGATCAGTTTCGGAAAGGGCGCGATCAAGGTCGCAACCGTCACCGGTGACGAAGCAGACGCAATCGATGAGCCCCGCGCGCTCGAGGCGACGGCGATTTAGGCGATTCTTCTTCTTTGAAAGCTCAACCGCAACAGCCGAGCGCCTCATGCCGCAGCGAGTCGCCTGCGCCGCCATGACGAAGCTCTTGGTACCGCGGCCCGCGCCAACCTCGAGGCAGTCGCCCGGCATCGTGGCAGCCGTCGCCACCACCTGGGCATTCAGGTCGCAAACCGCAACGGCAGAACGCTTGAGCAGATCGGTATGCATAAGCTCTGAGCTGGCGACCGGCGCGATGCAGCCGGGTAACTCGGCAACATCGGAAGCGCCGACGCGCAGGCCCGCAAGGACGTCTTCCGCCGTAGCATCATGCGAGTTGAGGTGCACCGCTACGGGAGCCGGCTCAAGCTCGCAGCCAAAGAGCAGGCGAGCTCGCTCGAAACCAAGCGAGGAAATGACCTCCCCCGCAAGCCATGCCGGCAGGCCCGCCGAGCGTGCAGCCGAGACCGTATCGCGCTCGGATCCCGCCGGAACATCCTCGGCGACCAGATACACCCCGCGGTCGGCAACGATGCGCCGGAGCACGGCGTTCGCGAAGCCTGCAGCGCTCTTCGCGCGGGTGCGCACGAGCTCCACACCCTGACTCACCGCCGCCCGGGGCTCAGTACCCAGATAGACGATCTCGAACGCCGCGATGCGAAGCGCCTCGCGAATGCGGGCGTTCATACGGCCGGGCTTCTCACAGTAGGTATCGATAAGCTCATCGAGGCAGCCATAGGTTGCCACCACACCGAGCACAAGGCGGGTCGCAAGGCCGGCGTCTCGGCGGCTCAGCTCACGCAACTCCGGCGAGGCGTCGAGGCCATCGCGGGCATAGGCTCCGCTTTCCTCAAGATCGAGCAGGATATCGAGGGCAACCCGGCGCGCGGGTGAAAGTTCCGTCACGAGAGCGTCTCCCAACTGCCCTCGCGCTCGCGCTGCCCCGCAGCCCATGAAGCAGCGTCCATCGCACGCTTTCCGTCGGGCTTGAGCTCAAGGACCTCGATGATTCCATCCGAACAGCCCATGTACAGCCGTTTATCGTGGATTGCGAATGCTCCGGCATCAAGGTTCGAGATGGCAGAGGTTGCAAGCGCTTCTTGCGCCGAGACGATTCGAGCCGCCTTGCCTGCTACGACACAGCGAGCAGGCGCCGCATCCGAGGAAGCGAGCACACGGCGCACGTTATCGCACGCGCTCGCCGCGGGGTCAAGGCGCATCTCTGCCTTGGAAATCTTTGCCGCATGGGTGACGAGCGATTCATCCTGCACGGTCCAGGGCGCGGTGCCGTCAGCGATCGAGGGAAGCATCTTAGCAAGCAGGTCGCCGCCGAGCTGGCCGAGCTCCGCGGTAAGCTCGTCCGCGGTCTTGCCCGGAACGCTGCACGATGCCTGTGCGCAGTAGTCACCCGTATCGACCCCCTGGCCGATGCGCATGATGGATACGCCTGTTTCGGCATCGCCGGCAAGAATGCAGCGCTGGATGGGAGCCGCGCCGCGCCAACGGGGCAGAAGCGACGCGTGCACGTTCACGCACCCAGCAGGAGTCATGGTGAGGACCTCGTTGGGCAGGATGCACCCGTAAGCCGCCACGCAGAACACATCGGCTTGAGCGGCACGCAGCGCCTCGAGCGCCTCAGGGGTCATGCGCGCGGTCTCGAGCACGGGAAGACCGAGTTCGAGCGCCGCCTCCTTAACGGGAGAGGGTTCAAGCTTCTTGCCACGCGAGCGAACCGCATCGGGCCGCGTGACCACGAGGGCAACATCGAAGGCGGCATCGAGCGCCCTGAGCGAGGGCACAGCGAAAGCCGGCGTTCCCATGAATACGACACGCATGAGGGCTCCTTTCTCGGCAACCTCCTATTCCGTTTGCCCGGCGTTCGGGCAGTCCTCGCCGCCTCAGCCCTGCTGAGGCGGCTGCGGAACTCACGGCGGGCAAACGGAATCGGGGGGCTCGAAACTCGCGCAGAAAAAAGAGTTGCTTACTCGGTTTCGCCGGGCTTGGCTCCGCGGCGCAGTGCCTCCTGGTACTCGCGCATGGCATGCATGCGCTGGGCAGGCTCGAGTCGCTCGAACATGGTGATGCCGTGCAGGTGGTCGATTTCGTGCTGCAGGCATACGCAGAACACGCCGCCCTCGGCCTCGTAGCGCATGAGGTTCGCATCAAGGTCGTACGCCTCCACCACCACGCGGTCGGGGCGCTTGATCTCGCAGCTCACACCGGGAATGGACAGGCATCCTTCCGAGAAGGGCACAAGGTGGTCAGACTGCTCGACGATAACGGGATTGATGAGGACGATCGGATCGTAATCGTCAGCCGACTCGTAGTCCGTGTCGATGACCACCATCTGCACGAGCTCGCCAATTTGCGGGGCGGCAAGGCCGACTCCGGCATTTTCGAACATCTCGCGCTTCATACGCTCGGCGAGCGCCTCGATTTCGGGCGTTATCTCTTCGATGGGCTTGCACTCCTGCCGCAAGCGCGGGTCCGGAGAAAGCACGATTCCGTTCACTTCCATGGCAACCTTCCCTATGTCGGCGCGCCGCGTGCGCGCGGTACTCTCAAACGCTAACCACTGTACCCCCACGCGCCGCGCGCGAACCCGCCGCCCGCAGCGCTTCACGATAAAACCCGCAGGCACAGGGTAAGACAATGAACTTGTCTCTTTGTCTCACATAAGGTCGTAGGGATCGACGTCGACGGAGATGCTGATGCCGCGCTCCTCGCCCACGCGGGCCAGCGCCTCGGCGATAGCAGACGAGACATCGTAGTCGAGCGGAGCCTTGACGAGGAAATGGAAACGATACCGGTCCTTCGCCCGCTCGATGACACAGCTCGCGGGTCCGAGCACTACGGGAAGACCGACCACCGCTAAACCGCTGCCCCTTCCCGCAGATGCCGGCGCCCTGAACTTGAGCACGCGCCGCACCTCCGTAGCGAATCGATCGGCAAAGGAGCGCGTGCGTTCCTCCGAGCGGCCGCGGCACACGACGTTCACCAGACGCACGTAGGGCGGGTACTGGGCATCGAGGCGCATGGCAAGGTCGTGGCTGAAGAAGACTGAGCGGTCATGCGACGCCACGGCACGGATGACGGGGTCGTGCGGCAGATAGGTCTGGATGATGACCTCGCCCGGACGCTCACCGCGCCCCGCTCGACCGGCCACCTGCTCGAGTAGGTCGTAGGCGCGCTCGCTCGCACGGAAATCGGGCATCTTGAGCGCGTAGTCGGCATTGATGACGCCCACGAGCGTGACCTCGGGGAAATCGAGGCCCTTCGCGATCATCTGCGTTCCCAGCAGCACGGCGCAATCAGCCGCGTCGAATTCCTCGAGGAGCCGGGCGTGGCCATCCCTGCCGCGCGTGGAGTCGGCATCCATGCGAATCACGGCAACATCGCTCGGAAGCAGTTGCCTGAGGGCATCTTCTACCTGCTGCGTCCCTAGCCCCATCTTAGCGAGATACGGGCTTCCGCACTGCGGGCAGCGCGAGCCTGGCGCCGGATATGGCCGCACACGATAGACCGACCCGCACGTATGGCATTCAAGGGTATGCGTGCGCTCATGGTAGGTGAGCGCCGTCGAGCAATGCTTGCATGTGGGAACGCATCCGCATTCCCGGCACATGAGGAACGGAGCGAAACCGCGACGGTTATGGAGGAGCACCGCCTTCTCACGGCGCTCGACGACACCCATGAGCGCATCGTGAAGCGGGCGGGAGAATATCGATCGGCTTCCACCGGAGAACTCGCGCCTCAAATCTGCCACGACGATACGCGGAAGCACCGCCCCGCCGGGACGCTCAGGCATCTCGACTCGAGTCCACGCCTGACCGCGATGAGCCCCCCGGCGGCAACGCTCGAGCGCCTCAGACGAAGGCGTGGCGGATCCCAAGACGAGCGGGCAGCCATAGTGCCGCGCCATCTCGGCTGCAACATCGCGCGCATGGTAGCGCGGGCTCGAGCCCTGCTTATAGCTCTGCTCGTGCTCCTCATCGATGATGATGATGCCGAGCTCCCGGTACGGGCAGAACAACGCCGAGCGCGCGCCCACAACAACGCGCGCCGCCCCGCTTCGGACCATATCCCATTGATCGAGCCGCTCCCCGTCAGAAAGGCGCGAGTGGAACACGGCAACCGCATCCCCGAAGCGCGACCTGAAACGGCCGACCGTCTGCGCGGTGAGCGAGATCTCGGGCACGAGCACGCACGCGGACTTTCCCGCCGCGAGAACGGGCTCGATGGCGGAGAGGTAGACCTCCGTCTTGCCCGAACCAGTCACCCCGTCGATGACCACCACATCGCCGGACTCGGCCTTCCGCGCGCGCTCGATGGCGGCAAGCGCGGCGCGCTGGCCTTCCGTCAAGCTTTCCGGAACCTGCGCGCGCGCAGACGAGAGACGGTGCTCCTCAGACGGCACGCCGCGCCAGGCACGACGTTCCTCGATGGCAACGATGCCCTTCTTCTCAAGCGTTCTTATCGTCGCCGACATGCTGGAATAGAGGAAGTTGAGCTCGCGCGTGGTCACCGGCCCGCAGGACAGGGCCTCCATGAGCTGGCGCTGGCGATGCGCGTTGACGGCGGGCCTATAGCCGCGGCCTTCGTCGGTAAGGGTCACCCACCGCTCGTGCACCTCCTTCGTCTTGGGACGCTCCACCTCGTAGCTGCCGTCCTCAAGCTTGCGCACGCGCGGCGTTGCCTTGGGAGGCAAGAAAAGACGGAGGCATTCAGCGACCGAGGCAACGTATTCGCGCGACATCCAGAAGGCGAGCTGCGCAGACACCGGTCCGAAGGCACGCTCGGCGAGCACGGAGCGCACAGGCAGCACGCGCTCGGGCGCAAGGCCCGCCGCTCCCGGCAGCTCAGCAAGCTCGGAAGCGCGCATGACGACGTAGCCGGCAACCATGCGGCGATGGAACGAGACGAGCACGATGGCGCCCGGCACCGCTTCCTCATCAAACGATGCGGGAACCGCATAGGCGAAGGGATCAGACAGCGCACGCGAGGGAACGTCGACCACCACGGAGACGTAGCCGCACACGGGCTCCGAACCCTGTGCAAGCCGGCGCTTGCCCGAAGCCGTCACGGTATCGGGAACGAGGCCGGCCGCGGCGCGCGTTCGGCCTGCGCCCCGGGAGGACCCGGTGCCATCCGGCGCTACAGTCCCCTCCGAAGAGGCGTCCGGGGCAGCGTCAGCCTGGCGAAGCGGCTCCATGCTATCAGGAGAGCACGCTCCCCCGTCGCTCTCTTCCCCTACCAAATCCCACAGCGAAAGCTGCTCAGCCATGCACATCAAATCCCGCGAATGGATGATCGTTGTCTAGAGGCCGCACGCGGCGCGCAGCTCGTCCACGCGGTCCGTATGCTCCCATGTAAAGTCCTCGTCGTCACGACCGAAGTGCCCATAGGCCGCCGTCTTCTCGTAGATGGGACGGCGCAGATCGAGATCGCGGATGATGGCGCCGGGGCGAAGATCGAACACCTCTTCCACGGCGCGCTCGATCGCATCCTCGGCAACGACAGACGTCCCGAACGTGTCGACCATGATGGAGAGCGGGCGCGCCACGCCGATGGCGTAGGCAAGCTGAACCTCGCAACGGCGGGCAAGGCCGGCGGCGACCACGTTCTTGGCCACCCAGCGCGCGGCGTAGGCAGCAGAGCGGTCGACCTTCGTGCAGTCCTTGCCCGAGAAGGCGCCGCCGCCGTGGCGACCCGTGCCGCCGTAGGTGTCGACGATGATCTTGCGGCCGGTAAGGCCGGTGTCGCCCATGGGACCGCCCACCACGAAGCGGCCGGTGGGGTTCACATAGACCCGGGCGCCGTCCCAAGGGATGCCCGCCCCATCGAGCACAGGCGCGATGACGTGCTTCAGCATATCCTCTTTGATAACGCCCATGTCCTCGATCTCGGGGGCATGCTGCGTAGAGATCACGACCGTCTCCACCGAGACGGGGTGGTCGTCCTCATAGCGCACGGTCACCTGGGTCTTGCCGTCGGGGCGCAGATACGGAAGCGTGCCGTCGTGGCGAACTGCTGCCAGGCGCTCTGCCAAGCGGCTCGCCAGATAATGCGGCATGGGCATGAAGGCAGAGGTCTCGTCGGTGGCGTACCCGAACATCATGCCCTGGTCGCCGGCGCCGATAAGGTCGAGCGGGTCGGTTGTGGTGCCGGCCTGCACATCAAAGCTCTCGTCCACACCCTGCGCGATGTCCGAGCTTTGGCCGTGGATCATGTTGATGACGCCGCATGCATGGCCGTCGAAGCCGTACTCTGCCCGGTCGTAACCGATGCGGCAGATGACGTCACGCGCGATCTGTTGCACGTCGACGTAGGCCTGAGTGCGAATCTCGCCCGAAATGACGACCATACCGGTGGTGAGGAGCGTCTCGGCAGCGCAACGCACGTTTTCGAGCTTGGCGGGAACACCGTTCGTGTCCACGTAGCCCATGGCTTCGAGGCGCGCCTCCTTGTCGAGGATGGCGTCGAGCACCGCATCCGAGATCTGGTCGGCAATCTTATCGGGATGGCCCTCCGTCACGGACTCAGAGGTAAAGAGGTAGCTGCGCGGCGTGGATTCGCACGCCGAGGCGCAGGTGGGTGAGGTGGAACGAATCTGATCTGGCATATGAGCCCCTTTCGTATGACGTCCGGGGACCGTTACCATTCCCCCGGGCTATTCGGCTACGTGATTGTACCGCGCCGCGCGGACACGCATGCGCCCGCGCACAAGCGCCACATCTATTATTGCCGCCATCGCCGCTGCGGGCTTCAGTGAGACAACTGTGCCGGGTTAATCTGTCTCACATGAGACAATCGTGCCGGGTTAATCTGTCTCATCCCTTGTCTCATCGACCGTGCCTCAGCCAGCGAACACACGCTCGGGACGAATATGCGTGCGCACCCGCGCAGCTGCGACAGTTGCAGCAAGGCCGATGGCGAGCCAGACCGTGAGCACCACGCAGGCGCCGCCCGCGCCGGACGCAGGGCCCGCCATGGCTCCGCGCAGGCCCTCGGCAAGCTGCGGCACGGGCAAGACCGCCCCGAGCGCCTCAAAGGCCCCGTTCGCGAAGGACGCAGGCAGCACGCTCCCCGCACACACGAGCTGGAGCGCCAGCAAGAGCACGAGCGCAGGGACCGCCGCGCGTCCGCAGAGAGCTCGCGTGCCCTGACCAATCGCCGCGAACGACAGCGCTGCCAGAACCACGATGGCACAGAACGCGGGCATATTCGCAGGGGCGCTCCCCGTGGCGAAGATAACAGCAAGTGCCACGGCAATCGCCTGAACGAGCGCCGCGCCCGCCGAAACGACAAAGCCCGAGAGCACCGCCGGCAGCGCGCGGCCCGCCAAGACGACGCGCCCATCGAGCGGAGGCATCGCGACAGCCGCCAGCAGCGCGCCGAGCCAGAGGGCCACCGCGAGCGCGATTGGCGCGACCTGCATGGGCTCCGAGACGCGGTTGCGCGCTTCCGTGGTAAAGGAAACGGGCGCCGCTGCGGCCTCAGCCCGCTCCTCCGCCTGGGAGGAGGCAGCGCCCAGGCTCTCTCCGGCAGACGACAGCGTATCGTTGATCGTTTCCTGCCCCTCGCGAAGCTGACCGACGCCCGACGCAAGCTGCCCTTCTGCCGAGGCCATTACCGAGATGCCCTCGCCCAGGCCAGATATGCCCGCGCCCACGGCATCAAGCGCCTGCCCGAGCGCGACGTTGCCCTGGCCGAGCGCCGCGGTTGCCGTAGAGAACGTATCGAGCACCTGCGGCAAGGCGGCGGTACCCGCAGCCACGCCCTGCACCCCCAGCCCAAGCATGCCATCGGGCGCAAGCGATGCGCCGGTCTGGGTGATGAGGCCGCCGGTCTCGATCAACGCCGGTGCAGATGCGTCGAGAGTCGCCTTCGCAACCTGCGCGTTCATCGCAACCCTGAGGGCTGGCTCCACGAATTGACCAGCAAGAGAAGCGATGTCGTTCGCGGCGCCCGTAGCCGTCTGCTCAGCTTGGCTGTATTCTTCCGCAGCGCTCGCGAGCGCCTGGCGCTGTCCCTCCAAGCCGTCGAGAGAGGTGGCAGCCGAATCAACCTTGCCTGCAAGGGACTGCGCGTTTGCAGCAGCCTGCTCGAGCTCGCTGCGAAGACTCTCGCGCTCTAGCTCGAGCTCTTCGATACGCGCCGAAACCTCATCGAGCGTGTCAAGACCATCGGTTACCCCCGAGGGATCGAAGGTGCCATTCGCTATCGCAGTAAGGCGATGGACGAGCTCCTCGTATTCAGCATCGAGCGCTTCCATGCGCTGTACGATACCCTCCTGGCCCTCATCGCCTTGCTCCGAGGACAAGGTGTGCGCGAGCGCCTGCGCGTCCGTCTGCGCCTCCCCCACAGCAGCCTGCGCATCGCCGACCGCCCCTACAAGCGCCTCGGCGCCCGCTTGGACTGAGGACGAGGCATCGGACATGCTCCCCAGCGCATCGGACAGCGTCTGCGCATGCTCGGAGAATTGCGGTGCAAGCGAGCTCAGCTCGGCGAGGTCGGAAATGCTCTGATCGAGCTCGGACGAAGCCTTGAGAAGGCCCTCGCCCGTACGCGTGACCGCGGAGCCGAGCGTTTCAATGCCCTCCCCTGCCGCGGCAACGCCAGCCGCCGTGGCTTCGGCACCGGCGGCAAGCGGAGCAATGATCTGGTCGTTCGTTGCATCCATGCCGGCTGCGAGCGACTCCGCTCCCGCGCCCGCCGCCGTCACGCCGCTCGCGATCGCACCAACGCCCTCTGCAAGCGCGCCGGTGCCGGACGCCGTCTGCTCAAGGCCCTCCGCCATGGCACTCGTCCCCTGCTCAAGGGCATCGTAGGCGCTATCCAGCATGACCGCCCCGTCTGCGGTGAGCGTCAGCGTGGATGCTTGGCTGCGCACATTATTGAGCACGTTCAGAAGGTAATTTTCGCCAAGATCGGAACGAAGGCGAGCCTGGACCTGCCTGAGTACCGCAGAGCCCTCTTTTGTGGCAAGCACATTCTGCGCGCCATCGGAAATGATGCGAAGCTGCGCCTGCTCGGGATTCGAACCCGTGAGGCTCGACACCTTTTCCGAATAATCTGCCGGAATCTCGAGGATGAGCGCGTATGTACCGTTGGCAAGACCCTGCTCGGCCTCGGATGCGCCTACCTCGCTCCATGCGAGCTCATCCGAATCGAGGAGCGAATCGACGAGGTCCGAGCCGGCTTGCACGTTCCGGCCGTCTGCATCGACCGCGCCCTCGTCGAGATTCACCACCGCCACGGGAATCCGGCTTGAGGCATCGAGCGCGGGAACGAGCGCCGCCACGAGAACCGCTGCCGTAAGCGCCGGCACGAGCACGGCAGCCACGAGGATGGAAGTACGGCCGCGGCCAAGGCGGGCGGCCAGAGAGCGAACGATATCCATGAAGGCGCTCATTACGCCATCACCTCCCGCTTGGGCGCAAGGGAATCAGGGGCGGCATCGCCTCCGCGCGCGAAGTCTCTGGGGGAGTCAGGCGCGACACCAGCTCCGGACATCGAGGCCGCGGGGATGGGCTCACTGGGACGGCCGCTTGCACGCATCGCATCGAGAGCCTCCGCCGCGGTAATATCGAGCGCGCACGCGGAACAGCCGAAAGCCTCGGCCGCGCAGGCACACGCCGGCTCGCTCGTTGCAGCGAGAACCGCCGTGCCCATTCGCGCGGCAACGGAGCACACATCTTCGACAAGCATCGAGGCATCGGCGGCAGAAAGACCCGTAACGAATGGGTCGGTCAAATCGATCACGGCGACGCGCGGCGCGCCCGCCAGCGCAAGCGCGGCAGAGAGGCGTGCACGCTGCGCGGGACTAAGCCGGTCTATCTCCTGCTCAGATGCCGTAGCGAGACCAAGCGCGGCAAGAAACGGGAGGACATCGGACGCGCGAGACCCCGCGCCAAAGGGGCTCTGCTTGGCGTCGCGCTTTCCCGCCGCATCGGCAGCGGGCTCGCATTCCGGGCTGAACGCGGCAGCATGCTCCGCAACGCCCGCCGCGAGATCCGCGGCATAGCCCGCACGTGATGAACCGTTCGTACCTGCTGCATCGCGCACGCGTGCCGCGCCACCGCGGTGCGCTCGCAACCGAGCTTCACGAGCGACCGCTTCCTCGACCGTCCACGCGCCCGATACCTCGGCCACTCGCTCAAACACACCGAGGCCCACCTGCGCCCGAGGCAGCCGCTCGCGCGGAGCAAAAGCTCGCCGCAGAGCAGCAAGACCGCTGGCTGGCGCGCCGCCGGCCAACTCCACCCCGCACACTACAAGCGAGCCCGACGTAGGTTTAACGAGCCCTATCACGGCAAGCAGCACGTCGCGCGCCGGCGCATGATCGGTCGAGAGCAGCACGCACACCTCACCTGGAGAAACTTCAAACGAGGAGAATTCGAACGAACGATACGCTCCGCAGCGGTAAGAAACGTCGTGAGCTACGATTGCCGGTGCTTCCACGGTCTACCTTCCCGACACATGGTGACAGATATTCTTAGGTTCATACCCATTTGCTATCTCCACAGCCCAAAAAGATGCAAAGTTACCGAGAAGAGCGAACCATGCCTATAGCATGGCTTGATACCGAAATCGTGTACACGAGCGTCACAAATCGTCGATTTTGCGATTGTTTTCGACGCTCGTGTACATGTTTTGACGGAGCCTGGCCCTATTCCGACCGCCTAAAAGCCCTATTCCGGCGGAGCCCGCACCCCGCACCCGAGCTCGCTGCCCCGAGCATTCCTGCATACCACCTCCCCTGCCCCAACCCCTGCGCTCGCGCTGCTATAATCAGGGGCGCAAAACCGCAAGCTCACGGCCCACGAGCCGCACGACCATCAGAGGAGCACACTCATGTCCAACGTCCGCGTCCGCTTCGCACCCTCGCCTACCGGCAAGCTGCATATCGGCGGCGCCCGCACGGCGATCTACAACTGGGCGTTCGCGCGCGCTAATGGCGGCACGTTCATCCTGCGCATCGACGACACCGACCCCACCCGCTCCACCGAGGAGAATACGCAGATCATCCTGCGTGCCATGCGCTGGCTTGGGCTCGATTGGGACGAGGGCCCCGAGGTAGGCGGTGCGTACGGCCCCTACTCCCAAACCGAGCGCCTGGATATCTACCGCGAGGCCGCTGAGCGCCTGCTCGCCGAGGGCAAGGCATACCCCTGCTTCTGCACGCCCGAGCAGCTCGCCCAAGACCGCGCCGAGGCGCAGGCGCGCAAAGACCCCTTCCAGGGCTACAACCGCCGCTGCCGCAACATCCCGGCCGACGAAGCCCGCGCCCGTATGGAAGCCGGCGAGCCCTATACCCTGCGCATCAAGGTGCCCGAGGACCGCGGCGACGTGGTCATCGACGACGCCGTCCACGGCAAGGTGACGTTTGCCGCTAAGGAGCTCGACGATTTCGTGATCTTCCGCTCCGATGGCACGCCTACCTATAACTTTGCCACCGTGGTGGACGACGCCGCGATGGGCATCACCCACGTGATTCGCGGCGACGACCACCTCTCCAACACGCCGCGCCAGGTTATGGTCTACGAGGCCCTTGGCGCACCCGTTCCCACCTTCGCGCACATCTCGATGATTCTCGGCGCAGACGGCAAGAAGCTCTCCAAGCGCCATGGCGCCACGAGCGTCGAAGAGTACCGCGACGCGGGCTACCTTTCGGATGCTTTTGTGAACTTCCTGGCGCTTCTTGGCTGGTCGCTCGACGGCGAAACCACGATCATCCCCCGCGATGTGCTTGCGAGCAAGTTCTCGCTCGAGCGCATCTCCAAGAATCCGGCAACCTTCGATCCCAAGAAGCTCGACTGGGTGAACGCTGAGTATATCAACGCCATGACCGACGCCGATTTCGCCGACCAGATCATGCTCCCCGAGCTTCACGAGGCCGGTCTTCTTGCCGGCGGCACCGAACTCGACGAGGCATGGGTCGACAAGCTCGCCGCTATCGTGAAGCCGCGCACCAAGATGCCTGCCGACGCCGTAACCGTTGCCGCACCTGTCTTCGCCAACGCCGAAACCTTGGAATACGACGAGAAGTCTGTTAACAAGGGCCTTGCCAAGGAGGGAATGGGCTCTGTGCTCGACGCCGCGCGCGCCGCGCTCGAGGCGCTGCCCGAAGACGGCTGGACAGCCGAGGCCATCGATGGCGCCTTGGAGCCCCTGCCCGACGCGCTTGACCTCAAGAAGCGCGTGGTGTTCCAGGCAGTGCGCGTTGCCGTGTGCGGCAACATGGTGAGCCCTCCGCTCGGCGAGACGATGGAGCTCATCGGGCGCGCCGACTGTATCGCGCGCATCGACCGTGCTCGCACGATGGCGCTCTAGCTGCACCATGGGGCCTAGCGGCTCCGAGCTTCCGATAGCTCCATGAGGCGCGGAATCTCGCCCCGCATTCCATGCGTGTAGGGCGCCAGAATCGCGCCAAAACGCCCTGCGGCACTAGGCGAAATCAAAACTTGCCTCAAAGGATCGAATTTTGAGGGTCCGTCCAAGTAGCGGGCCCTCTCTTTGTAATAAACATGCAGGTAGACAAAGCGGGCGATGTGGCGCTACTCGGGGGGTCGCAGAAAAAACGATCCTTTGAGGAGAGTTTCGCGCGCGAGCCGCCTTCTCGCAAGAACTGCCTCACGATGACGTCGCACCGGCAGCTTTAGAAGTGATGCTACTGCGCTCCGCCAAACGCAACGAGCGCGTCGGCTGGAATCTTCGCCGCATCAAAGCGATAGTGCGCCGTGGGACGCATGGCCCATGGATAGGCCAGGTAGTCCTCTTCGCGGAACGGCTGCCCCATGTTATGGATGATAAACGGAACGCCGCGAGCATCGCGCTGGTCCGAGACGATCCCAATGTGCTCGTCCTCGCCGAAGATAACGATGTCGCCCGCTTGCCAGAGGGAGGCATCGGAGGTGTCGCAGCTTAACCCTGTGGCATAGCGCGAGAAGAACACCGAGAGCACGCCTACGCGACGAAAGTCGATGTTGGGGTCGGGGCTGGGGGCAACCTGTGCATAGGCGGTGGGGTCGCGTGCGATGTCGGTATCAACCATGGCTTTCAGATCGTAGCCCGCTGCAGCGAAGGCGCGCCAAACGGTATCGGTGCAGGCACCGCGGTCTTCGGGCGGGTAGCCCCGCCTTCGTAGTACCCGGAATCGTATGCGGGGGCCGCCTCAGCCTCTGCACGAGCACCGTCCAGCAGGTCCGTATAGTCGTCGACCCCGTCACCATCGAAATCAACCTCACTCGGTACCAGCGGGTACTGCGCCGCAACGCCTGCGTCCGGAGCGAACCACCACGACCCCAGCGCAACGAGCAGCGCAGCCACGCACAAGACCACCAGAAACATGACTCCGGCAATGGTAGCCACTCTGCGAAGCCCTCTAGCCATGAGCGCCCTCCCTTGCTTGGCTTTTACACCAGCATCCTCGCAGTTCGACACGGGCGAATGCCCAGCCCGGAGCCCGTTTCAAAAAGCGCGGTAAACTCCCTCGGCGCCCATTTCACAGCGAGCGATGAGCGCCCGCGGACCGAACACCCGGTGAGCTCCCGCGGCGCCCGCCCGACCGTGCGCGCACGCGCGGCGAACTCCCTCGGCGCCCGCCCGACCACGCGAGGCGGCTGCACCTAGTCCACACTCAACCGCACGAGACAGCCTCGCCTAGCGCTCGCTTCCACCGCCCACGCCAGCGATGTTGCCCTCAGGATGTTCCACGACTGCCTCGAGCGCCGTCGCGATGGCAGCGACCATGATGACCAGGATTGAATCGAGCTTGCACGCGAAGCCGACCACGATGATCACGATACCGATGAGCTTTAGATACTCCACGACATCGCCTCCTTATCCTCTGTTTTTTGTGGAACAACCGCGCAACAAAAGGCAGTATCTCACGGAATCGAGCCCAGCTACAGGGTTTAGCACTGATTATCTGCGCGGCACCGGCCTTCCCCGCGACGCGGCACGCAACCTCTATGAGCAACCGCTATCATGGAGTGGCGACGGCTCAAAGCTGGGAGCCCGACCGTACCGCATGCTAGACCGATCGACCGCCGCAAGGGAGCAGCCATGCCGCAGCCGCACCTCACCACCTCCACCTTCGAGATCTTGGGGCCCATCATGGTGGGGCCCTCCTCCTCGCACACCGCTGGTGCCCTGCGGTGTGCGCAGGTAGCGGCATCGCTTATGGAAGCATCCGTTGTTCGCGTGCACTTCGTGCTGCACAACAGCTTCGCGCACACGTACCGCGGACACGGCACCGACCGTGCGCTCGTGGCGGGCATCCTAGGACTTGCCACAGACGACGAGCGCATCCGCGATGCCTTCGAGCTCGCGCGCGAGCGCGGCCTCTCCTTCGAGTTCGTTCCCGGCGCCGATGACGAGCACCTGCATCCCAACACCGTGGATATCGAGATGGAAGATGCCTGCGGAAGCGTCTGCTCGGTACGAGGAGAAAGCCTTGGCGGCGGCCGCGTGCGCCTTTCGCGCGTGAGCGGGGTCGAAGTCGATATCACGGGCGAGTACGACACCATCTTCGTCGCCCATCGCGATACGCCCGGCGTGCTTGCAGCGCTCACGGTTCGTCTGTCCGAGCACAACGTGAACATCGCCTTCATGCGCACCTACCGCACCGAAAGGGGCGGAGCGGCCTACACCGTCTTCGAACTCGACGAACTGCCGCAGGGCGAGCGGCTGGAGGGCCTGCTCGGCGAGCTTCGCGCAAATGAGAACGTGCGCGTGGCCACCCTCATCCGCGTGCCTGGAACGGTTCGTGCGCCCGAAACGGGGAACCCCGGCTGCACATTCGCCAACGCAGCCGAGCTGCTTGCCTGCTGCGAGGGCAACGACGGCGCGCAGCAAACCATCGGCAGCATCATGCGCCGCCGTGAGGAGGCGCTCATCGGAATCGACGAGGCCCGCGCCGCTATAAGCCGCGTCATCGAGGTCATGCACGCCGAGACCGCAGAGCCCCTTGAGCGCCCGCGGCGCTCGCTCGGAGGGCTCATCGGTGGAGAGGCCAAGCGAGTGCAAGACGCGGCCGGCACCTTCGCTCCCGCCCTCATGGGAGCCGTCCAAACCGAAGCCGTCGCCCGCGCGATGGCGGTGCTCGAGCGCAGCGCTTCCATGGGCGTGATCGTGGCCGCCCCCACGGCTGGCTCGGCGGGCGTCGTGCCCGGATGCGTGCTCGCCACGGCAAAGGCCCTTGGGCTTGACGCGGACGCGATCCAGGACGCGCTCTACGCAGCCGCTGCCGTAGGGCTCATCCTCACGCTGAATGCAAGCGTTGCAGGCGCGGAGGGCGGCTGCCAGGCCGAGGTGGGCAGCGCGGCCGCCATGGCGGCGTGTGCGCTCGTGCAGATGCAGGGCGGCACGCCGCGCCAAGCACTGGACGCGGCATCGCTCACCCTCGGCAACCTGCTCGGACTCGTATGCGACCCCGTGGGCGGCCTTGTGGAGGTGCCCTGCCAGAACCGCAACGCTATCGGCGTGGCCGCAGCGTTCTCCTCGGCGCAGCTCGCGCTCTCGGGCATAGAGGCGCTTGTTCCCCTCGACGAGATGGCAACGGTCATGCGCGATGTGGGGCGCGCGCTGCCCGCGTCGCTGCGCGAGACGGCGCGGGGAGGCATTGCCCAAGCTCCCTCAGCGCGCGCGGCATGCGCCTCGTGCGGCGGGTGCGCGGCACACCGTTAGCCCCTCTCGGGCGCTCGGCGACTCGCCGAGATGGCTCGCTGCGCGATCTCAACGCCATGCCGGCCCACCCGCAGCCAAGGACGGGCGCACCCCACGGCTCGCCGTGCTCCACGGGGCCACCGCCGCGCCCCGGCCCGCCGCGCTCCAACGGACTGCCTCCGCGGCCCCGTCCCGTCGTGCCCCAAGACCCGCCGCCGCGCCCCGCGCCTTCCCCTGCAACGCATCGTGAAAGCTCCAGACGCATATTCCATTGTCCGCACACGCAGGTATAATCGCTTATGGATTATTACCGTCACAATCCGTTGGAGGTACGCTCCACGATGCGTCCATCTGATTTCAGCTCATCTTCAGATAGCGATAAGACCATCGTCTCCCCGCTCCCCGCTGCCCCGTCCGCCGATGCGCGGGCCGGGCGCACGGAGGTTCGGCGCACCCAGCCGGGAAGCCACTTTGCTGCGCCGCAGAAGCCGAAGGCCAGCTCCCGCAAGGGCAAGCGCGACGAGCGCACGCCGCGAAACCGGCGCCGCGTTCCCCTCATCGTGCTGGGAGTCATCGTCGCGCTGCTCGTCATCACCTATGCCGGCGGCGCCATCATCTTCTCGAACGTCTTCTACCCCGGCACCACGATCGCCGGCGCCGACGTCTCGCTCATCGGCCCCGGCAGCGCCGCCACCCGCATCCGCTCGTCTATGAACCGCTACTCCCTCACGATCGAGGGCTCGGGCTTCAGCTGGACCTATGAGCCCGAAAGCGCGGACGCGCTCTTCGATGCCGATGCCGCCGCGCAGGAAGTCCTCGACCAAAACGATGCCCTTCGCTGGCCCGCACACCTCTTCGCCGCGCTGACGGGCGCCACCGAGGCGCAGGCGGAAAACGAGACGGTCGACCTCACGGCCGAAGCCGATTTCTCGCTCTTCTCCGATTCTTTCGACGTCGCCTCCTTCGAGGAGGGCCTGGGGGCTGCCGTCGATTCCTTTAACGAGGGGCGCTCGGGCACCTTCGACGCTGCAAGCGCATACGATGTCGAAGCTGGGGCTTTCACCGTCGATAAGGCGCGATCGAACGAGAAGCTCAACCGCGACAACATCATCGCCTATGCCAAGCTCGCCCTCGCCGACCTTGATGAGAGCGCTTCGCTCGATAAGCTCGGCGACGATGCGTTCCTCCCCTTGGTGGAGGGCATGGGCGACAGCGGCATCCAGGCTGCATGCGATGCCGCCAACGAGCTCTTGGGAGTGAACATCTCGATCAAGATGAACGGCAACGAGGTCGCAACGATCGGCTCCGCCGAGGTGGCGCAATGGATCACATTCGACGAGAACCTCACGCCCACCATCAACCAGGAGGCCGTCTCGAGCTGGGCGAGCTCCCTTGCCGATGGCCTCAATACCGTGGGAACGAAGCGCACCTACACACGGGAGGACGGCAAGCAGATCACCGTCTCGGGCGGGACCTATGGCTGGTCGATCGACAACGACACCCTTGTGCAATCGGTCGTCGAGGCCGTGAACGCCAAGCAGTCCACCGAGATCGAGGTGCCCACGTCGCAGACCGGCGATGTATACAACGGGCAGGGCCAGCGCGACTGGGGCGCATACATCGATATCGACATCTCCGAGCAGCACGCGCGCTACTACGACGCCAGCGGCAACCTGCTGTGGGAGTCTGGCGTGATCACCGGCAATCCCAACAAGAATTGCGATACCCCCACGGGCATCTACATGCTCAACCGCAAGGCCCGCGGCATCACGCTCCGCGGCCCCAAGGACCCGGAGACGGGCGAGTACAAATGGGAAAGCGACGTCGACTACTGGATGGCCTTCGTGGGAAACTCCATCGGCCTCCACGATGCCACCTGGCAGGCGTCCTCATCGTTCAGCAACCCGAACGCCTATAAGAGCGTAGGCAGCCATGGCTGCGTGAACCTTCCGTACGACAAAGCGGCGGCGCTCTACGACATGATCTCGCCCGGCCTCTGCGTCATCGTGCACAACTAACCCGGAACGATTGGTGGGAGCAGCCGAATGGCAACGCGCATACTGCTGGTCGAAGACGACCCCATCATCGTCGAGACGCTCACCGAGCTTCTCGTGGGCGAGGGATACGCGGTCGACCACGCCGCGCGGCAAGACGAGGCTATCGAGCTTGCCCTGGGCAGCGCGAACGCCCCTGAGGGGCATGCCTCCCCTGCAAGCCGTGCCGTCGCCGCGATCGGTGCGGCTGCTTCCCCCTATTCGCTCGTGCTTCTCGACGTGACCTTGGCCCAAGGCAACGGATTCGCCGTCTGCACGGCGCTCAAGCAGGCACTGCCGCAGCTCCCGGTCATCTTCCTCACCGCTTCGAGCGACGAGTTCACCACCGTTGCCGGCATCCAGATGGGTGCAGACGACTACATCTCCAAGCCCTTCCGCCCGCGTGAGCTCCTCGCGCGCGTCGCAGCGACCATCCGCCGCTCACAGCCCGCGAAGCGCGTCATTGCCTTCGGATCCCTCGCCATCGACACCGACCGCGCGCACGTCGAGCGAAACGGGTGCGAGGTGATCCTCTCTGCATTGGAATATCGCCTGCTCCTCCTTTTCGCCACGCACCAAGGCTCGGTGATTACGCGCGATCAGATCCGCGACGCCCTTTGGGACGATGCGGGAACCTACATCGAGGAGAACACGCTCTCGGTCTACATCAAGCGCCTGCGCGACAAGATCGAAGACGACCCCGCTCACCCTCGCCTCATCGCCACCGTGCGTGGGCTCGGCTACAAGGCCTTGGGGTAGGAGGAACCGATGCTCCGCAACCGCGAAGTTGCCCGCACCCTCATCGTTTCGCTCGCACTTGTTGCCGTTTGCATCCTCGTCGCAGCCATATGCTGCGGGCCCGAGGCCCTTCCCTGGGTCCTTCTCGCCGGTACGGCCGCAACGGTGCCGTGGCTTGCGCTTACCCGTCAGCGCTATCGCGCGCTCGCGCGCCTGAGCCAGAATATCGACGCTGTACTGCATGGGGATCGCGCGCTTGACCTTGGCTCCATGAACGAAGGGGAGCTCGCCATCCTCCAAAGCGAACTCGGCAAGATGGTCTCGCGCCTCAACCTGACCGCCGAGGAGCTCGCGCGCGAGAAGCAGATGCTCGCCGATGCCCTAGCCGACATCTCCCATCAGATCAAGACGCCCTTAACGTCGCTTTCCATCACCACCGAGCTCGTCCGCAAAAGCCTCGCCGCTCGCGGGAACTGCGCCGACGAGGTGGAGAGGCTTCGTCGCATCGAGGAGCTCCAGCTGCGTGTGGAGAACCTCGTCTCCGCACTCCTGCGACTCGCCCGACTCGACGCCGGCGCGCTCTCCCTTGCCCACGATCCCGTCGACGTTGCCGGCATGGTTCACGATGCGGCCCAGCCCCTCGCCATCGCCTTCGACATTGCCGACATCTCCCTCGTCGTCGATGTTGACGAGGGATGCAGCTTCATCGGTGACCGCGCATGGACGGCCGAAGCGCTCGAGAACATCCTCAAGAACTGCATGGAGCATACGCCTGCCGGGGGAACGGTGACGGTCGAGGCACACGAGGACGCGCTCGCCTGCCGCATCCGCGTGACGGACACCGGACCAGGCATCGCCGACGCGGACCTTCCCCACGTGTTCGAGCGCTTCTACCGGGGAGGACGCGGCGCAGACGAGGAGCGGGGCTCGAAGGTGAACCCATCGGGCGTCGGTATCGGGCTGTCGCTCGCCCAAGGGCTCATCACGGCCCAAGACGGCACCATCGCCGCTTCGAACGCACGCGACGCATCGGGTGCCATCATCGGCGCACGCTTCGACATCGCCTTCTTCAAAGCCATCGTGTAAGAGACAGTTGTGCCGGGTTAAACTGTCTCTGAGACAGTTGTGCCGGGTCAAACTGTCTCACGCCGCACCGTCTCGCGCGGCCTAACCCGCCACGCCGCTGCGTTTTCGGGCAGATAAATTCTGCGATTATCTGCCCGTAAAGCCCGAAGCGGCATCCATCAGAGGCAAAGACCCCGTACTTTTACCTCGCAAGAAAACGCGCACCGCCGCAAACCTTCCCTAGGAAGCGATGTCCAAGCTCTCGATGCCGTGGATGATGAGCTGGTTGATGACGTCGGTGATCTCCTCAAGCGATGCCTCCTGGTTCGAAAGCAGCCAGGAGCGATACACGGAGAGCATGCCACCGAATAGAAACGACACGCACCACGAAACGTACTGCCCGGGCAGATGCTTCGATAGGATTCCGCGCTCGATAATCCCCCGCTCAAAAGGCTGCCTTAGGCGCTCGATGAGCCTGTCGGCGGGGATGCCCTCAAAAAAGCGCCGGTTGAGCACGATGTCGCGGCACATGACCTCGTTCACGCTCTTAAGAAATGCGTGAAGGTCCTGCTCGGTATCGGCCGAACCGCGCTCGTCGCGCGCACGCTCGACATCGTCCAGCACCCGTTCGACCTCTTCGGTGACGACATAGTCTATAAGACCGTCAATCGAGCCGAAGTGCTGGTAGAACGTCTTCCGGTCAATATCCGCCTCGCGCGCGATGGCGCTCACGGTAATATCTTCGAGGGATTCTTTCAGCAAAAGGCGCTCGAAAGCGTCAATGATGAGGCGCCGGCTTCGAACGACCCTTCGATCTAGCTTCTTCGCACCCTGAACGGCGTCGCCCATAGCCTCATCCCCCATCTTCGCGCTCGGCTCTTACTGTGGATTATCCCACGCCGACAACGCTTTTGTTGAATAGACACATATCAATTCTACAGTTGTTGCTTTTTCTATACTTGGGTACAACTGGGGCCAGAGGGGCAGGGCGCGCCCGGCCACTACCGGACCGTTACCCCGAGCGAACCCGTTGCATGCGAGCACGCGCCCCCACGCACTCCCAACCATCGCATGCAGCCCCTCTCCTGTATCCGTCTCGCGGCCTCTCGCAGAAAGGACGACCATGGCACTCACCCAGAAGGCAGAGCGCGCCGCGCTCAACAAGCTTATCGATTATCTTGACGAAAATCCGGAAGAGCACATACCTCAAATAATGGAGCTCATCGACAAGCTCGTGCCCGCGTCCGTGTTTCCCGCTCAGCGCACGACCATCTCGAGCGCCATTCGCGATCGCAGCAACTGGTATGAGCTCATCATGCGCATCTTCCATCTCAATCCGAGCATGCGCTCGCGCCTTCTCAAAACGCTTATCGTCGATGCCAACTTGCTCGCTTGGCCCGTTCAACAGAAATCACGCGAGCGCGAGCAGTGCAACATACCGTGGGCGATCCTGCTCGACCCTACGAGTGCCTGCAACCTGCACTGCACGGGCTGTTGGGCCGCTGAGTACGGTCATGCGCTCAACCTGAGCTATGACGACATCTGCTCGATCATCGACCAGGGGCGTGAGCTTGGCACCCATATCTACATCTATACCGGCGGCGAGCCGATGGTGCGCAAACGCGACCTGATTCGCATCTGCGAGAAGTACCCGGACTGCGCGTTCCTCTGCTTTACCAACGCCACGCTCATCGATGAGGAATTCTGCGAGGACATGATCCGCGTGGCGAACTTCATACCCGCCATCAGCGCCGAGGGCACCGAAGCGACCACCGACGCACGGCGCGGGAAGGGCACCTACGCCAAGATCATGCGCGCCATGGAGCTCCTGCGCGGTCACGGGCTGCCGTTCGGCATCTCGGCATGCTGGACGAGCGCCAACGCCGACGCCATCGCGAGCGAGCGCTATTTCGACTGGATGATCGATCAAGGGGCGCTCTTCTGCTGGTTCTTCCACTACATGCCCGTGGGCAAGGGGTCGCCCGCCGAGCTCATGCCCACGGTGGAGCAGCGCGAGCGCATGTACCGCTTCGTGCGCGAGATGCGCAGCGTAAAACCGCTCTTTACGCTCGACTTCCAAAACGACGGCGAGTACGTGGGCGGGTGCATCGCCGGCGGTCGTCGCTACCTGCACATCAATGCAGCGGGTGATGTGGAACCGTGCGTTTTCATCCACTACGCCAACGCGAACATTCACGACGTGAGCCTTCTCGAGGCGCTTAAGAGCCCGCTCTTCATGAAGTACTACGAGGGCCAGCCGTTCAACCAGAACCATCTGCGCCCGTGCCCCATGCTGGAAAACCCCGAGCGTCTTGGCCAGATGGTGCAGGAATCCGGTGCCCACGGCACCGATCTTGTGGAACCTGAGAGCCCGGCAGAGCTGCGTGCCAAGACCGAGCAGCGCGCCGCTGAATGGAAGCCCGTGGCCGAGCGGCTGTGGGGCGACGAAAGCAATGAGATGTTTGCAAAGCGCCACGATCCCTACCAAGGCATGGATGATATCGAGCGCGAGAAGTTCCAGCGCCTGGGGCGCGACGTCGAAACCGAGCGCGCCGCCACCTTCTCCTGAGACAGTTGTGCCGGGTTAAACTGTCTCAGGCACAACTGCCTCACGCCGCATGAGACAGCTGTGCCGGGTCAAACTGTCTCATGCCGTCACGCGAGCGACGGTGTTTCTCCCGATTCCCGTCAACCGCTCGATCTGCCTGATGGAAATGCCCGCATTCCGCAAAGCGCGCAGCACCTCGTCTCGCTTCGCTCGATCAAGGCTCGGCACCTCTCTGAGCGAAGCGAGACGATAGGTTTGCATGATGGGCTTTGCGTGCTCTTTCGCCCTATCGAGGGGAGCAAGTCCGGGAACGTGTGCCTCATAGGTAGAGAACCCTCCATCCCCCTGCAGGCCCCTCGAGAACCGCACGAAGCCGGCAGGACCGCCCAACATGCTCAGGACAAGATCGGAATCCACGACCTCAAACTCTGATGCCCCCGGGTGAGCGTATTCGTCGTAGCTGCTCCATCGGTATTGATCCATCGGTCCTGCGCCCGCTTTCGCGGGATTGGCGTGAACATATGCCACCGCCCTCAGGAGGTAGGCATCGTCCTCGATGGGTGCCGCCGAAAATCGGTCCTGAAACACGTGCCCCACGTGGTTCGAGCGCTTATTAAAGTATCGAGCATAGGGCGAGAGCAGCGCATGCATCGCATCGCTGAGCCTACACGCCTCATCATGCACGATGAGATGCACGTGATTATCCATAAAGCACCAAGCGATGATATGGATATCGCCGGCGCGCATCGCATGCCTCATAAGATTGAGGAACCGATATCGGTCCTCATCATCCTCGAATATCACCTGCTTGCCGTTCCCCCGAACGACTACATGGTAGTATCCCGACGCCGCAACAGCCCGAGGTCCCCGCGTCATATCTATCCCCCTCCCCATGATTTCCCTGTGAGCACGTTATTCCCCGTCGAGCCACGGCTAGTCTTGAGATCGAAACACCCACGCCATGAGACAGTTGTGCCGGGTCAAACTGTCTCAGTCTGCATCCAGCTACCTCAGAGACAGTTTGACCCGGCACAACTGTCTCCCTTTAGGGTGACAGATGTGTCACGCGGTGGTCACATAGGCGCAAGCAACAAAGTCCAGTATCGTAGGTGACGTATCCCTTCGACCCAAAGGGGCCACCTATGAACATCCTTTCTGTCGAACACCTCACCAAGGTCTACGGCACCGGCGCCACCGCCGTGCGAGCCCTCGACGACGTCTCGTTCACCGTCGAGGCGGGCGAGTTCATCGCCATCATCGGCAGCTCGGGCTCGGGCAAATCGACCCTACTGCACCTCATGGGCGGGGTGGACCGCCCCACCTCGGGTACCGTGCGCCTGCAGGGGCAGGATATCTTCGCCCGTAGCGACGAGGAGCTCGCCGTCTTCCGCCGCCGCGAGGTTGGCCTTGTTTACCAGTTCTACAATCTCATCCCCATCTTGGATGTCGTTGAGAACATGACGTTGCCCGTGCGCATGGACGGACGCGATGTCAACGAGAAGCGCCTCAAGATGCTCCTTCGTTCGCTCGGCCTCACCGGCCGAGAACGCTACCTGCCCAACCAGCTCTCAGGCGGTCAGCAGCAGCGTGTGGCAATCGGCCGCGCGCTCATGAACGCCCCGGCCGTCGTGCTCGCCGACGAGCCCACGGGCAACCTCGACTCCAAGAACTCGGCAGAGATCATGCAGCTCCTGCGCGATTCCAACCGCCAGCTCAAGCAAACGCTCATCGTAATCACCCACGACGAGGACATCGCCCTCATGGCCGACCGCGTGCTCGCTATCGAAGACGGGCGCCTCGTGCGCGACGAGCGCCTCCGCGAGACTCGCACGGTTTCGGTGCGGAGCGAGGCGGGACGTGGCGGGGCGGCCCACAACGCCGCGCATGAGACAGTTGTACCTGGCACAAGTGTCTCGGGGGTGCGGTAAGATGAGCATCTTTTCTCGCTTCGCGCTGCGTTCGCTCAAGCGCAACCGCACGCGCACGATCGTATCGATCATCGGCGTGGCGCTTTCGGTCTCACTCATCACCGCCGTGCTCACCAGCGTCGTATCGCTCACCAACATGCTCATCGAGCGCACCGCGTCCGATGAGGGCTGGTGGTACGCGGAAGCCGCCGGTATCACAGCGGAAGACCTTGAGCGTTTGCAGAACGATCAAGAAGTCACCGACCTCACTGTTATCGCCGACTTGGGCACCATCTCGCTCGGCGAGGATAACTCGGACATCTTCGGAAAATACCTGTACGCAAAGACGTGGCCGCATGATCTAGATACGAGCGAGCCCCTCATCTCAACGCCAGAGATCGTTGCCGGCCGCGCGCCCGAGGCCCCGGGGGAGATCTTGCTCCCACACCCGCTTCAGAACGCCGAGCTCGCCCCGTGCGGCCTGACCGCAGCAGACGGCGGCCCGATTGAGGTCGGAAGCCGCATCACGCTCGATTTGGGCACGCGCACGGTCACCAACCGGGAAGACGGAGCAAGCGTCACGGCGACCGCGATACGCGGCGATTACATCGACGAGACCGCTCAGACCGAGACATACGAGGCGGACCTCGGACACATCGAAGGAACCGTCGTGGGCTTCTACCGCGCCTACGGTTACTCAAGCCTCTATTCGCTCCAAGGAAACATTGCCTACGTCTACGACGATGGCAGCGCCGTCGACCGCGCGATCACCGACGATTCCGCCGCCACCTGGGCGGGAGCGATCTTCCGCACCGCGAACCCCGCGGACGCAGAGCCCCTCGCCGACGAGATCGTCAATGTGCACGAACGGACCACCGATGGTGCGTCAACAGTCCATTCCTCCCTCATCCGATGGATGGGAGTTACGCCCGACACGGCCATCTGGAACACGCTCTACCAAATCGCCGGCATCCTGGCCACCGTCGTGGTGGTAGCAGGCGTCTCGCTCGTCTACAACAGCTTCGCCATTTCGGTGGCCGAGCGCACGCGGCAGTTCGGCCTCCTTTCGAGCCTAGGCGCCAGCCGCCGGCAGCTCCGCCGCACGGTGCTCATCGAAGCGCTTGCCATCGGTGGAATTGGCATCCCGGTGGGAATCGCCCTCGGCGTCGCCGGATGCTTCGTAGTGTTCGGCCTTCTTGGCGAGGGCATCGCAGCGCTTTCCGGTGGGACCCAGGCGAGCGTAATCGTGAGCCCCGTGGCACTTGGCATAGCCGCGGCGCTCGGCCTCGTCACGCTCCTGGTAAGCGCATGGATTCCCGCCATCCGTGCCAGCCGCGTCTCGGCTGTAGACGCCATCCGCCAAACACAGGACGTGCACCTTACTCGGCGAGCGCGGCGCGCGCAGCGAAAAGCCGCCCGGCGCAGCACGTCCGAAACCACCGAGCGCTCGCTCGGCCTCGCGGGCCGCATCTTCGGCATCCCGGGATTCATCGCCCATAAAAACCTTACCCGCGCCTCCTCGAAGGGACGCGTCACCGTAGCCGCCCTCGCCGTCTCGGTTGCCCTCCTCATCACGTCCGGTTCCATCGCCGACGTCATGAGCTACGCGAGCGACACCGCCGTGGACACTATGGAAGGTCAAGACCTGCTGCTCTACATCGATGCCACGGGTGCCGGTGCGGACCAGACGCTCGCGCTCGCGGACGGCAAGGTCGACGGCCCCGGCATGCAGGACGCCCTCGCGCGATTCTACGCCGATGTGCAGACCGTTGACGGCGCTACGCCCAACGGGTATATGACGAGCTATGTCGCCGACGCGCTCATCCCCGCGGGCATGCTGAACGACGGCATCATGGGCCTCGATGGAAGCGCGCCGCTCCTTGCAAACGGCTCGTGGTACGGATCCGTTTACGTGAACTTCGTCGATGATGCCACGTGGAACGCCTATGTGGAGGAGCTTGGGCTCGATTCCGCAGAGTTCTGCGACCCTGCCCACCCGCGCGCCATCGCCGTGAATTCCTACGATGTCAACAACGGGGAGACGTATGGCAACTACCGACCGTTCAAGGATACCGGATCGATCGCATCACTTGAGTTCGCCGACCTTAACGGGCACTTCGTCTCCAGCATAGAGGACGATCCCGCGGGCGGGCTACGCGCGATGTACTACGACAATGAGGGAAATCCGAGCTATCTTCCCTATGATGAAGCGGTCGCGAACACGCAGGAGATCGAGGTCGGCGCGATTGCGGAAACCCGCCCCGTCTGTGTGGACTCATCGGGTACGCTCCAGCTCATCCTGCCCTCCTCTGCCATCGGCCTCTCCGCGAATTCGGGGTACCTGCGGGCGAGCATGTCCTTCGACACGGGCGGTGATGCCGCACGCGCCACAGATGTCCAGGAGGCCGTCGAGGACATCGCTGAAAACTACCCGGAACTTGATATCACCTACATGAACGTCGCCCAGGGCAATCTCCAGGCGCGCCTCATGGCCACCACGGTCAACACCTTCATCTACTGCTTCGCCGTCATCACGGGGCTCATCGCGGTGGCGAACGTCTTCAATACGCTCGCAAACGCCCTCATCCTTCGCCAGCGCGAGTTCGCGATGCTCAAATCTGTTGGCATGGGCAACCGAGCCTTCCGTCGCATGATTGCCTACGAATGCGCAAGCTACGCAGTGCGCGGCTTCCTGATCGGTTCCGCCCTCGCCCTGTTTGTTTCCTGGGGGCTCTACCAATCCATGATGCTCTCGTACTCGACCTATGAATTCCACCTGCCCTGGGTACAGATCGGCATCGCCGTTGTCGTGGTCATTGCGGTCATCGTCGCGAGCGTGATGTATGCGCTCCGCCGCACCCGCACCGCAAGCGTTGTCGAAGCCCTGCGCGAAGACACCGTCTAGCAGCCATCTAGCGTGCGGGCGCATGGCAAATCGCTCGGCACCAAGATCGCCTCCGACGCGAGCGCGCGCTCAACGATAATCCGTGCCCGGCCCCGGATAGAATGTCGGAGCCGGGCACGTGCATTAGAAGAGATAGCGCTGAAGAAAGGAACCGACGGTGCCCCAATAGCGGTCAGGATCCACGGTCGAAGAAAGGCCATGCCCCGCACCCTCGATGATAAGCTTCTCCTTTACCGGGCTCGCGCACGCATCATAGAGGCGGTCGAGCATCCAGAACGGCACAAACCGATCTTCCGACCCATGGATAAAGAGCATGGGCACCGCAGCCCGGCGCAGGCGGCGCTCCGCCGAGGCCTCCTTGAACCCGTATCCCGCACGCGCGCGGCACACGGCGCTCGCAGCGTTGAGCAAGGGCACCGCAGGCAACTTGAGCTGCATCCCAATCTGAACCGAGAACTCGTCCCACACGCTCGTGTAGCCGCAATCTTCGACAATGCAGCGAACATTAGTGGGCAAGGCAAGACCGGAGGCCATCATCACCTCGGCGCCGCCCATCGAGACCCCATAGAGCGCGATGCGCGCCGCAGGATCGAACGCCCGAATAAGGTCTATCCATCCAAGCAGGTCGTTCGCATCGCACCACCCCATCGTGACATAGCGGTCGTCGTTGCGCTCATGGCCGCGTGCCGCAGGCGCGAGCACCGTGATGCCAAACGAGTGCGCAATCTGCGCCTCGATGCACAGGTCGGATGGGCGGCCGCTGTATCCATGGCACAGGATGCCGAACACCCTGCCTCGGGGCTCCCCCGTAGCCCCGTCGAGCGACTCAAGGGCACGGCCATCATCCGATGCCCGGATGCCCTCGGCGGGCAGCAGCCACCCCCGAAGAGAACCGCCGTCGGAGGCTTCGATCTGCACACCCTGCTTAGATTCCTCGAACCACCGCCGTGCCTCAAAGCGCCGCGGATCCGACGCAGCCGCCTCGGAATCGAAGCCCTCTGCCTCCCCTGCCCGCAGCCGCGCCATCACGGAACGCTCGGAGCGCGGGTTCAGGGCGAAATCGAAAAGGGCGCTACCGGTAACGCCCGCAGCGCCCACACCAGCTGCGGCAAGCGCCCCGAAAACCGGAATCAGCACGTATGCCCCAACGCCTTCCAATCGTGTGCCTACAGAGCATGACATGAGAAATCGTCATGCTACGTGGTACCCCGTCCACAGGGAACATTGCACGGAGGTCAGCCGGATATCAAATGGAAACCTTTGGCAGCGCAGCAATCAGCGCTTCGGCTTCCTGCGCTTGAGCGCACTCGGCGAAACCGTGATGCCACCGGAGGTCTGGCGGATGCGCTGGCCGCGATGGCGACGGGAAGGGCCGGCCTGCCGCGACGGTGCCTCGGACGGGGCGGCAGTGCTGGCTTGCGGGGCATCAGGCGCGCCCGCAACCCTCGCGGGCCTCGACGCACGGCGAGAACTCTTCCCGCCGTGAACAAGGCGATCCCAGCGAGCATGAATGCTCGCGTGATGAGACGAGCGCAGACCAAGGAGCGGCGCGCATGCGATCGTAGGACCAAAGAACGTGACGAGGCGCCAGACCAGATAGCCCGCCGTGGCGGAAGCGCCGAAGAAGTGCCCCAGGAAGAGTGCGAAGCCACCCTCGGCACCGCCCGTACCGCCCGGCAGCGGAACGGCCGAGGAGAGCAGCTGGATGAAGGCTCCCGCCGCAAGGCAGGAGATGAAGTCGACGTCATGGTTGCCGAATGCGCGCAGCACGAAATACGGCACCATGTACAGGCAAGCGAGCTGCGCCATGGTGACGACCAAGGTGACGCCCATGGACGAAAGATGCACCGCGGCATGTTTGAAGTGCTCGGAGAACGAGTAGATCTCGGTATCTACATAGGTGCGCCACCCGCGCGTGCGATCGTTCGCGCCGCCCACGCGCTCGGCAAGACCGATGGCCCAATGCGCGACACGGATCACGAAGCGCGGGCAAAGCGAGATCACGAAGAGCCCTGCGAGCAGCACCACATGGCCGCCGAAGCTGAAGAGGCACAGAAGCGTCATGTCGCCGTAGAGCGAGGTGAAGAACGGCAAGCGCACCGCGAGCAGAATCGCAGCCCAGAGCACCAGACTCACTTGGAATACGATGTAGCGCGTGAACTGCGTCGCGCCGGCCTCGCCCACCGGCTGTCCCGCCTTGGTGAGACGGTAGATCTGGGCAGGGGTTCCGCCAACCATCATGGGGGTCAGGTTGCCGAAAAACGTGCCGGCGGCCTCGACCGAGATAAGGTCGCGAATACCCACCGGCGACTCGGGATCGAGCCATACGGCGATCGCGTAGGCAACGACACCGAAGATGATGTAGAACACCATGCAGATACTCGCGACCACGATCCATGAACCCTGGACGGTCGACATGGCTTCGACGAACTCGGCGAATTGCCCCGTCACCACGAGGTAGACGAGGTAGGCAATGAGAACGAACCCGATGAAGATCGCACCACGGCGGGCGCCCTTGCGGTCGTCCCCGCCCGCGGAAGCAGCGTCAACGCGCGGCTTAGGGGCGGTATGTGGGGACTCGGACATGGTCCTCCTTACGTCGGAGCAGCGGACTTCCATTCATCGGCGGTGCACAAAACGGCGCACCCCCCTATTCCTTCTATTGTACGGCAACGGCGTCCTCCCTCCTTTGAGCTAGACGTCTTCTGCTGAACTCCATTCCTCAACTTCGCCCATATTATTCGCGTCGTATAGGAGCCTTTGGCGGAGCAATCTTCGAGGGTGCGCGCAAACGCGGTGATTCCCCGCGAGGCAATGGGGGTACGATACACGCGAGCAACGCGACTGAGGAGTACCGCATGTCCCATGAACCCTGCAGCCATATCCCGTCTTTCACCGGGTCCTTTCGCGAGAACCTCGAGGCTCTGATCGCCGTGCTCGAACATGGCGACAAAGACCCCGCCGGCAAACGCATCGGCTTCGAGCTGGAGCGCATTCTCATCGACGATCAGGGGCGAACAGTCCCCTTTGCCGGCGAGCATGGTGTTGGCGCGCTCCTTGCAGAGCTCGCCCGCAGCCGAAGCGAAAGCGAGCTCGTCTATATCGACGGGCACCTTCTGGGGCTCGACTACACATTCAACGGCGAGCTTGAGACCGTGGGCGTGACCGTATCGCTTGAGCCCGCGGCCCAGCTCGAGGTGTCGGCCGGCCCCGCGCATTCGGTAAAGGCCCTCTATGATGCGATCTGCGCCTTCGACGCCGAGGTGGAGCGCGCCTGCGCCGCCATCGGGCTCGATGCCTCCCTCGTTCCCGTAGGCTACAACCCCGTTGTCTCGAGCCCGCTCGATCTGGAGCTCATCCCCAAGGAGCGCTACCGCGATATGGACGCGTACCTCTCGCGCCGCGGACGCTACGCGCGCGACATGATGCGCTGCACGGCATCTACCCAGGTTTCGCTCGATTATGAGGACGAGCGGGATGCGGCACGCATCTATCGCATGGCGACGCTTCTGGGTCCGCTCTTCGCCTTCCTGTTCGACAATGCGCCCATCTTCCGCGGCGAGCCCTCCCCCGGCATGGCTCGCTCGCGCATCTGGCACCATGTGGACGTGGACCGCTGCGGCATCGTGCCCGGCGCGCTCGAGGGGCTTTCATTCGAAGATTACATTCTCTGGGTCTCGGGCGTAAAGCCGATCCTCTTCACCGATGCCGAGCACGTGACCACCTCGACCGGCGACTGCTACACGCGAGACATCATGTCGAATCGTCCGCTCAAGCCAGCGGAGCTCATGCACCTGCTTTCAATGGTCTTCCCCAACGTGCGCCTCAAAGGGTTCGTGGAGCTGCGCGAGATGGATTCGCTGCCGCCGCGCCTCGCCGCCGCCTGCACCAGCTTTACCGGGGCCCTCTTCTACGATAAGTGCCTTGAGGCCAAACTTGCCGAGCACCTGCGCGACCATCTTCCCCACGGGTTTGCCGGCATGGACGAGAACGACGCCGTGGTGGCGCGCCTGCACCTCGAGGAGCAGGGATGGGATGCCCAGGTGTACGGCATGCCCGTAGAGGCGCTCGTTGATGCCATGGTTGCCGTCGCGTGCGAGAACGTCGCGCTCGGGTGCGGATGCACGGGAATCGGCAAAGATGAACCCGCCAGCGTCACCGTACCCGTGGTGCGCGAGACCGGCCCTGCCAGCGCCTTCGACCTCGAGGGCATCCAGATGCTTGCGCAGCTCTGGGGAAACCGCCTGCTCCCCCGCGACGAAACGGCGCGCGAACTCGGCAACGAATTGGGTTGCATCCGCTAGAATCGGGAGCTCCTGGCCCATGGGGCATAAAGCGCGCCCGATTGGTCCTGGCCCACCGCCAACGCGCGGCACCGGTAACAAAAAGCCCCAACCGAAGCTGGGGCTTTGCAATCGTTGGTAGCCCGTACCAGATTCGAACTGGTGATCTCCGCCTTGAGAGGGCGGCGTCCTAAACCGCTAGACGAACGGGCCATTGTGGCTCGCGGGGCGTGCTGCCCTCGCGCAGGTAGACATATTACGGGAACCCCTGTGCCCGCGCAAGCCCCAATGCCAGGAAACTCAAAAGTTGTGGGCATCTCGTGAAATGAGCACGATACCTGCGGGAACGATGAGGCAGATCGCAGGCCCCTATCGATGGTAGAACGTGTGGCGCTCGTACTTGGGCTCGCAGCACACATTGATGCCGAGCTTCTTGAGCAGCGCCTCATCCGTCGAGGAGATGATGACCGAGAAGAACGCATCGCAACCCCTGAGCTTCGGCAGGCCCGCGAGCACACGAGCCGCCACCTCGCTCGTTGCCGAGGTGATCGAAAGCGCGATGAGCGTCTCATCGGGGTGCAGACGAGGGTTCCTGCTTCCGAGCTGCGCGGTCTTGAGCCGGCTGATGGGCTCGATGGCCTCGTCTGCGATGACCTCAAGCTCCATGTCGACGCCGGTCACGCTCTTGAGCGCGTTCATGAGAAGCGAGCTTGCAGCACCGAGACGCTCCGAGGTCTTACCGGTCACGACCGTCCCGTCGGGCAGCACCATCGCACCCACCGGAGCGCCCGTGGTCTCCTCCTTGAGCAGCGCAGCCGATCGCGCAGGCGAGTAATCCTTGGTGACCCCCGCCTTCTTCATAATGACCTTGAGCTTATCCACCTGCTCCTGGCCCATACCGGCGCGCTTAACGCTCACCGCGGCCGAGAAGTAACGGCGCACGATCTCCATGCGCGCCGCCTCGCGGCATGCCTCGTCGTCCTCGATGGCGAACCCCACCATGTTCACGCCCATATCCGTGGGGCTCTGATAGGGGCTCTTCCCCAAGATCTTCTCCATGAGGGCCTTGACCACGGGGAACGCCTCAACATCGCGGTTGTAGTTCACCGTCGTCTCGCCGTAGGCGTCCAAATGGAAGGAGTCGATGATGTTCGAATCGTCGAGGTCCACGGTGGCCGCCTCGTAGGCGATGTTCACGGGATGGTTAAGCGGAAGGTTCCATACGGGGAAGGTCTCGAACTTCGCATAGCCCACCGAGACGCCACGGCTATGCTCGTGGTACACCTGGGAAAGGCAGGTTGCAAGCTTGCCCGACCCGGGGCCCGGCGCCGTCACCACGACAAGCGGGCGCGTTGTCTCGACGAACTCGTTCTTCCCATAGCCCTCCTCGGAGACGATGAGGTCGATATCATGAGGGTAGCCCTCGATGGGATAGTGCAGCTTGCAGGTGATGCCAAGCATCTCAAGACGGCGGCGGAACACGTCGGCAGCTGGCTGCGCCGCATACTGCGTGAGCACGACCGCCGCGACGGGAAGACCGTTGCTGCGGAAGATGTCGGCCAGGCGCAAGACGTCCTCATCGTAAGTGATGCCAAGGTCTCCACGAGCCTTATTCTTCTCGATATCGTTCGCATTGATGGCGATGATGACCTCAACGTCCTGCGAGATGCTCTTGAGCATGCGAAACTTCGCGGAGGGCTCGAAGCCGGGAAGAACGCGCGAGGCGTGGTAGTCGTCAAAGAGCTTGCCGCCGAATTCGAGGTAGAGCTTGCCGCCGAACTGTTCGATCCGCTTCTTGATCTGTCCTGCCTGCAACTCAATGTACTTCTCGTTATCGAATCCTTGGCGCATGCATCGCTCCCATCGCTCGTTTGTAACCTCGACAGCATACCAGAGCCCGTCTGTGCACCCACCCCCGCTTCCCGCACGCCATTCCCCGCACACAATAGGGCGCGCAGGGGCGAAACCCGCCACATAGGACACAGATCGCAGACGGCTTTTCAACTTTTGGGCACTCAAACAGCGATGCGCCAAGTAGACAATGCAAAGCACGCACCAAAACCGCAGGCAGACGGCGAGCAAGAAACGATTGTACTTGAGGTCCCGGGCTTAAAGTGCCCAAAAGTTGAAAATGCCTTCGCTCGTGCGAGCGCGAAGCCCGATTCCGCGAAGCGGCGAGCACCACAGGCCTGGCAACGCCTCGCCCCAGACACCCATGCGCTCACCCCTATCGGGGCCTGGGGCGCGTAGGCGCCGGCGCTTCCGCCCTCCAGCTGAGCGAGTTCCGCACGAGCCGAAGGCACCGGTGGTACCTCCATGCGAGTCAGGATTGCTCGGGCTCAGCCGGAAGACGGCAGCGCGCCGGACCGGGAACATACAAAGTCGCCCCCTTCCGCGCACGGTACGGAAGGGGGCAGAAAGGTAGGGTCTTACCGGGCATTCGCCCATGCGCATGTCCGGCTCGACGATACGCTTACCCGCTGCGAACCACAGGAGACAAGCGGCGCGCAGGGTTCACGTCGACTAGCGGTGAGAGAGGAGTGTAGAGCCGCTAGAGGACCATAATCGCCACGGTGCAGATGACCGCGGACACCACAGAGAGCACCACAACGATCTTCAGCGCAAACTTGAGCCAGGTGGTCCACTCGATACGGGCGAGCGCAAGGCCGCCCATGATGGCGCCGGAGGTCGGGGTGAAGAGGTTCACCACGCCGATGGCAGAGCTGAAGATCATCACCATGACCTCAGGCGAGAAGCCGAGCTGAGCGGCCAGCGGGCCCATGATGGGCATGGACACCGTCGCCATACCGGAGGTCGAGGGGATGAGGAAGCTGAGGCCGAAGTAGAGGATCCATGCGAGCGGCGCGAAGAGGATGCCGGACACGCCGGAGAGCGCATTTGCCGCCTGCGTGAGCACGTAGGTATCCAGGCCCGTCGCTGCCATGAGGACGGAGATGCCGCGCGCAAGCGCGATGATCAGCACGACGCTCATCATATCGGCGGCACCGGCGATGAAGGTGTTCACGATATCTTTCTCGGAGAGGCCGCCCACGATGCCGATGACGATAGCCATGATGAAGAACCACGTGGAGGCCTCATCGAAGTACCACTGGCCGATCGGGAGGCCGGTAACGATGGCAGACCAACCCTGCGAAGTCTGGACCTCGGACTCAGAGACGCCCTCAACGGTGCCGTCCATGGTGGTCACAGAACCGTTCGACTCGTCATAGGCAGCGGCGAGGTCGTCGCTCGTAATCTCAGTCTCAACGGTCTCATAGGCAGACCCGGCATCGAAGAAGCCGGCAACGTCGGCGTTGAGGTCGCCGATGGGGATGAAGCCCAAGATCATGATGACGAAGGTGAAGGCAAAGATCACGAGAACGCCCTTCTGGCGACCGGTGAGCTTGACGTCCTTGTTCACCTCGGCCGCAGCAGCACCGTGCGCCTCTTCGGCGTTCTGGAGCTCCTGCATGGAGAGGATGGTCGAGCCCTTGTCGGCCTTGACCTTCTTGGCATAGCTCATCACGAAGAAGATGGAGATCGCAGTCGTGGCGATCCAGAGGACCGCGCCGAGGCCGATGATGATGGCCTGGTTGACCTCAATGCCCACGCCGCGCAGAGAGTCCACCGCGGCGCCGACGGCGAACGGGTTCACCGTGGAGCCAAGGCAGCCGCAGCCAGCGCCCAGAAGGACCGTCGCGGCGCCCACGAGCGGGTCGAAGCCGGCGGCCATCATGGTGGCGGCAAGCAGCGCGTAGAACGGGACGGTCTCCTCGCACATACCATAGGTGGTACCACCGAGCGAGAAGATGAACATGAGAACGGGGATGATGGCGAGCTCGTTGCCCTTGAGCTTCTTAACGAGCACAGCGATGCCGTTATCGAGGGCACCGGTCTTGGTCATCATACCGAGGAAGCCGCCCAGGATCATCACGAAGAGGCAGACCGGAAGAGCATCAGTGAAGCCCTTGACGGGAGCGGTGAAGAAGTCGCTCAGCTTGGCCGCCGTTACCTGGTCGGGGGCAAATCCCGCCACGATAACGGTGATAACCGCCACGATGGCGAGCAGGAGAAGAAGAATGGTGAAGGACGATAGCATACCGCGCTTTTTCTTGGTAGCTTCAGCCATAATCATTCCCCTCCTTTCTGTGATTTGGAGAAGATGGTCGAAAAAGCGCCATGGCTGCCGTGCCGTGCTATCCAGTCATGACGCGGAGAGGACGTGCCCGGGCGCGGGGCACAGGTGCGCCCGGGCGGCGTCCGAACAGCCAAGACTACTTGAGCGACGCGTACATCACGGCCTTGATGGTGTGCATGCGGTTCTCGGCCTCGTCGAAGACCTTGGACTGCGGGCCCTCGAAGACCTCGTCGGTGACCTCCATCTCGGTGACGCCGAACTTCTTAGCGATATCGGCGCCGATGGTGGTGTTGGTGTCGTGGAAGCTCGGGAGGCAGTGCAGGAAGATCGCCGAAGGATCAGCGAGGTCCATGAGCTCCTGGGTAACACGATAAGCCTCGAGCTGATTGATGCGCTCGGTCCAGACCTCGTCGGGCTCACCCATGGAGACCCACACGTCGGTGTAGATGACGTGGGCACCGGTGCAGGCAGCTTTGGGATCCTCGGTGAGGGTGATGGTGCAGCCGTTGGCCTTGGCGATCGGCTCGCATGCCTCGACGACGTCGGAGGCGGGCATGCACTCCTTCGGGCCGCAGGCCACGAAGTTCATGCCGAGCTTAGCGCACACGACCATGAGGGAGCGGGCCACGTTGTTCTTGGCGTCGCCCATGAAGACGAGGGTCTTGCCCTTGATGTCGTAGTTGAAATTCTCCTGAACGGTCAGGATGTCGGCGAGCATCTGGGTGGGATGCCAGAGGTCGGTGAGGCCGTTCCACACCGGCACGCCGGACTTGGCGGCGAGCTCCTCGACGTCCTCCTGGGCGAAGCCACGGAACTCGATGCCGTCATACATGCGGCCGAGCACGCGGGCGGTGTCCTCGATGGACTCCTTCTTGCCCATCTGCGAGCTGCCCGGATCGAGGTAGGTCACGCCCATGCCGAGGTCCATGGCGCCGACCTCGAAGGCGCAGCGGGTGCGCGTAGAGGTCTTCTGGAACAGAAGGACGATGTTCTTGCCCTCGAGGTAGCGGTGCGGGGTGCCCGTGCGCTTGAGATCCTTGAAGTTGCGGGAGAGCTTGAGCAGGTACTCGATCTCCTCGGTGGAGAAATCGAGCAGACGCAGGAAGCTGCGGCCGGAGAGGTTGACACCCATGGTTAGTCCTTTCGAATAGAAATCCGTGCATTGTGGGCACCACGTGCCCTGGATAGTAAGTATGACGGCGCCCCGGGCGCGGGGCGCCGTCAATATCCAACTGTTACAGGTCCTCGCGCCAGAACGGCATGCTCATGCAGCGCGGGCCGCCACGGCCACGGGAGAGCTCAGCCGAAGGCACGACGAGCAGCTCCATGCCCTCCTTGTAGAGGACGTCGTTGGTGACGTTGTTGCGCTGGTACACGCAGATCTTGCCAGGGGCGACGGCGAGGGTGTTGGAGCCGTCGTTCCACTGCTCGCGGGCAGCCGCGATCGGGTCGCCGCCACCGCAGGGGATGAGCTTCACGGCGTCGATGCCGAGCGCCGAAGCGAGCACGTGCTCGAGAGTATCGGTGGTCTCGGTGATATCGACCTCGCCGGGGTTCTTGCCCGGGGTGAGCTTGTACACCTTGAGGGTGCCCATGATGGCGGGATGGATGGTGAACTTGTCGACATCGATCTGCGTGAACACGGTGTCGAGGTGCATGAAGGCACGGGACACGGGGATGTCGAACGCGAGGATCGTGTCGATCTTGGAGTCGGAGTTCCAGAACATGTTCTGCGCCATGACGTCGATGGCCGCAGCCTGGGTGCGCTGGGAGATGCCGACCGCGATGGTGTGCTCGTTGATGTTGAGCACGTCGCCGCCCTCGGTGTGGAAGGAGGCATCGCGACGGAAGTACAGCGAGACATCCTTGTAATCGGGGTGATACTTGAAGATGTACTTGCCGTACAGGGTCTCGCGGTTACGGGTGACCGAGTACATACGGTTCAGGTTCACGCCAGTGCCCACCACGGCGAACGGGTCGCGGGTGAAGTAGAGGTTGGGCATCGGGTCGACGATGAGGTCGGACTCGCTCTCGGTGTTCACCAGGGAGTCGAGGGTCACCGAGCTCGTGTGCGGCATCTCGACCTCGGCCTTGGTGATACCGGCCATGGTCTTCTTGACGTACTCGAAATTGTCGGTGATGGAATCGAGGAGCTCGCTCACGGCCTGCGGGGCCATCTTGCCCTTGATTCCGGCCTCATCGAGCCACTGCTTCTGGAACTCAGCGCGCGCCTCGGGCACCGCGTCGAAGGCCTCAGCGACGAGCTTCTCGAGGTACAGCACCTCGACGCCCTGCTCGCGTAGGATCTCGGCGAAGCGATCATGCTCCTGCTGCGCGACCTCGAGGAACGGAACATCGTCGAAGAGCAGGCGCTCGAGCTCATCGGGCGGCAGATTGAGCAGCTCGTCGCCCGGGCGATGCAGGCAGACTTTCTTCAGCTGCCCGATCTCGCTTGTTACATGCAAGCCTTTCGTCATGTCCTCCTACCTTTCTTTCTCGGCTGCCGGGTTATTCGCCCACGCAGCCAGCCAAGCACCCGGGTGTCCGGGTGCTGTATGCACACAGTTATAGTTATATCCAATATTTCGACGTATGCCGAAAGCATCCGCCAACGGTATCAAATTAGAGGGGAACGGTATATCTCGTAATAATTGCCACGTAGCTCACTTTGCTTAAATAAAGTGATTACGTGGGCAAATATTGACACTTTATTTTCTTTCGTACATATCAAATGGATAAATTTGCTATTAATTTGCATATTGTTACTTCAGCTATAACGCACGGGCCATGGCATCAACAGGGTTTTGCCTTTCGTTTCATATTCATTCGTAAGTTGCTTTTATTCACATATTGCGGATTTTGGACCGTTTACGGCCCGATTGGCACCGCTCGCCCACGGAACAGGTGCCGTTCACCGGTTTTTGCGTGCCGCGAACGGCAGGACACCGTTGCCCCCGGCACGCCGCCCCAAGACGTAAGCAGTTCATAAAGCTTTCGAAACGTCACTGCAATCATCTGCTAACACGTATAAAGTTAGCTGCATGCATATATTCTGCGCGCGGGGGCGCGCTCATACCTAGATAATGGAGCAACCATGGCATCTTCTAAGGACGCAAAGGCCACCAAGGACGCTAAGCCGAAAGACCCCAAGAGGGATAAAGGCGCGAGGAAGCGCCGCAAGAGCGCCGAGGTCATCGACAAATCGTCGCGCTATGACTTCTCGTACACGCAAAACCGCGAGATCAGCTGGCTGCGCTTTGACGACCGCGTGCTCGAGGAGGCCTACGACGAGACGGTTCCTCTTTTCGAGCGCCTCAACTTCGCCGCAATCTTCCAATCGAACCTCGACGAGTTCTTCATGATTCGCGTGGGCGGCCTCTCCGACCTCGCTACGCTTAAGCGCCAGCCAGTCGACAACAAGAGCAACCTCACCCCCTCCGAGCAAATCGAGCTCATCTTCTCGAGCTTGCCGCCGCTCATCAAACGGCAGAACGACATCGTCGAAAAGATCGAAAGCGAGCTGCAGGGCTACGGCGTCTACCGCATCGGGGCGGACGAGCTCACCGGAGACGAGCGCACGTTCGTGGAGGGGTACTTCCAGTCGTACGTGTCGCCGGTCATCTCGCCATTCGTGATCGATCCGCGGCACCCCTTCCCCAACCTGCGAAACGGCGCGCTGTATATCGTCTGCGCCCTCGAAAGCGAGGAAGAGGAGAACCTCATCGGCCTCATCGAGGTCCCGGCCTCGATGAACCGCGTGGTAGCGATGCCCTCCGAGACGGGCACGTTCCGCTTCATCCTGCTCGAGGATGTCATCCTCGCCTGCCTTCCGAGCTGCTTCGGCGCGTATGCACCGGCCGGCCGTGCCGTCGTGCGCGTGACGCGCAACGCCGATATCGACCCCGACGGTGAGGGCGTCGAGGAAGACGAGGACTATCGCCAGCACATGAAGAAGATCCTGAAGAAGCGCCTGCGCCTCCAGCCGGTTGCCCTCCAGGTCCAAGGCTCGCTCGAAGCGACCACGCTCAAGAGCATCCGCAAGTCGCTCGGGCTCCCGGCGCGCTCCGTGCTCTCTTACGCCACGCCGCTCGACCTCGGCTATATCTACAGCGTCGAAAACCATCTGCCCAACCATCGAGCGGACCTGCTCTTCCCGCCCTTCAAGCCGCAGACAAGCTCGATGTTCGACATGTCTCGCCCCATGCGCGAGCAGGTCATCGAAGGCGACAAGCTCCTGTTCTACCCGTACGAATCGATGAGCCCGCTGCTCGACCTCATGCATCAGGCCGCCTTCGACGACTCGTGCATCTCCATCAAGATCACCCTCTACCGCGTTGCGAAGCAGAGCCGCCTGTGCGAATCGCTCATCGATGCCGCTGAGAACGGCAAAGAGGTCACGGTGCTCATGGAGCTCCGCGCCCGTTTCGACGAGCAGAACAACATCGAGTGGGCAGAGCGCCTGGAAGAGGCCGGGTGCACCGTCATCTACGGTTCCGAGGGCTTCAAGTGCCACTCCAAGATCTGCCAGATCACCTATCGTGAGGGCATGGCGCTCACGCGCATCACGCTTCTGGGCACGGGCAACTTCAACGAGAAGACCGCGCGGCTGTACTCCGACTTCATGCTCATGACCGCCCACCCCGGCATCGGCGAGGATGCGAACGCGTTCTTCCGCAACCTGGCGCTTGGCAACCTCTCCGGCGACTATCGCTACCTGGGCGTAGCGCCGGCAGGCCTGAAACCGCTCATCATGAACGGGCTGAACCGTGAAATCGACCGCGCCCGCGCAGGCGAGCCTGCACGCGTCTTCTTCAAGATGAACTCGCTCACCGACCGTGAGGTCATCGACAAGATCGCCGAGGCCTCGCAAGCGGGCGTCGAGGTGGAGATGATTATTCGCGGCATCTCGTGTTTACTGCCGGGCATCGCGGGCAAGACCGAGAACGTGCACATTCGCTCCATCGTCGGGCGCTTCCTGGAGCACGCCCGCGTGTACTCCTTCGGCATTGACAACGATATCGTGTACCTTTCTTCCGCCGATATGATGACGCGCAACACCGAGCACCGCGTGGAGATTGCCTACCCCGTGCTCGACGCCACCTGCCGCGAGATGGTACAGAGCTATATGCACGCTCAGCTGGAAGACAACGTGAAGGCGCGCGAGCTCTCGAATACGGGTACCTGGGAGAAGATTGAGCGCAGCGATGATGCCATGCCCTTCAACTCGCAGGAATACCTGCTTAAGCATGCCTATGCGCGAGCAGCCGCGGCAGCGGAGCGGAAGCACAAGGAAGAAAAGCAGGCGGAGCCTCAGGTAGCCGAGAGCCAGGAAGACTACGAGGCAGCGAAGGCGGTGCTTGCTGCGGCAGCGCGCGCGGTGGCGCAACAGAAGCGAGAGGCAGCAGCCGTGGCAGCTGCCGACGCTCGCGTCGCGCCGTCCGACGGCACTGGCACCGGCGCCGAAGCCGCCGGCATCGACGGCACTCAAGCAGCAGCGGCGCCTACCACGGTGCCCGCATCTACCGCGGAGGCGGACGGCGGGCGCATCGACCCCGCGATAGACCACGTAGCCGAACGCTCCTCTGCTGCAGAGCAAGCTGCGCAGGAAGCCGAAGCGGTTTCCGAGCGTGAGGCGACGTCGCAATCGGCGGACGTTGCGTCCGAACCGCCCGCAGCAGCAACCGAGCCATCTTCCGGCGCCGAGCCGAAGGCGACCCCCGTAGCACCGCCCGCAACCACCCAAGAGGCGCAAGCGACCAGCGTGAAAGCAACGGTTATAGACCCCGAAGACGAGCATGGTGAGCAGGCAAAAGCCTCCAGCTCGGTTCGTTTTGCCGCCACCACTACGCTTGCCAAGCGCAAGCCCGGCCGCTTCCGTGCAGGCCTCGCCCTTATTGGCATCGGCCTCAAAACGCTTTTCGTAGGCACGCCCGAAGAGCGCGGCAAGTAGGCGTACAGAGCCGAGCACTATCGGAAGCGACCCGGCGCCCATGCCGAGAGCCAAACCGATAGTGGTGCTTTCGAGCGCAATCGGAAGCGCTGCCAGACATGACCTGATCGTCGAACGCCAACGAACGCGTTTGCCGCATACACCAACCCGAGCGCCCGCCGCAAACCCCTTATCTTCACGGGGTTTGCGGCGGGCGCTCGCATAAGAGAAGCATTGGCTCAGGCGGAACGCACTGGAATGAATGCCGGGCCTCCCAGTTTTTGAGCGCCCAGCACCCGCGTGCGATATGTGGTGTCCTTGCCGTTCCAAATAATCGACCGCAAGGCCATCCGATGAGCCGCAAAACTATTCTCTTATTTAATGCCCACACACTTCTATTTAATGCCCTCCCACCTTTTCGATTTCTAGCCAAAAATGCGCTAAGTCGGTCTTTACTCCTGCGATCACAAGGGGCCTTTCGCCCACCGCCCTGATAAAGGGGTTGGAAGCAAACCGTCTACCAGGGCGATGAGAATTTCGCACCGCCGTTTCCCACACAAAAAGACCGACTTAGCGCATTTTTGGATACTAATTCGCCAATAGTGGGTGCATTAAATTTTATTACCATGGCAATCGCGCTGCGCTAGCACCACCGGTGCCTGCACCCGCATTCGCAACATGTAGATGAAGGCCTGCGATTCGAGAGGAGCCGCGCGCACCGGTAACCCTAACCGCTGCTTTCGGCTACACTTTTGACGAACGATACGATCGAAGGGGTTTCATGAGGCTCACCATTGAACGCATGGGTTACGGTGCCGATGGCATCGCGCATACCGACGAAGGCAAGACGGTCTTCGTTGCTGGCGGCGTCGTCGGCGACGTGGTAGATGCCGAGCTAACTTCAGACGGCCCATCGTTCTCGCGAGCCCGAGCCACCAATATCATCGAGCCATCCGGGATGCGCGTCACGCCACCCTGCCCCTTCGTGGGTGTTTGCGGTGGCTGCCCTTGGGGAGCGCTCGGTCGAGAGACCCAATTGCACGCTAAAGAAGAAAACCTGCGCTCGGCGCTCCAGCGCATAGGCCACTTCACCCCCGAAGAAATCAACGACCTCGTGCAGCCGATTCGCTATACGAGGGATGCATGGGGCTACCGCAACAAGGTCGAGCTCGGCGTGCACAGCGAAAACGGTCGTCTTCGACTTGGAATGCATGGCATCGACCCCGACCAGATCATCAAGGTTGATCGGTGCCCCCTATTCGAGAGCACTGCGTCCAAAGCAATCAAGGCGGTCACGGGCGCCCTCTCCTATCTCGGCAATTCGCGTGACCTCAACCTTGAGCGTGTGGGCATTCGAGCGAGCCGCCGCACCAAAGCGCTCGAAGTTGCGCTCTGGACCCCAACGGGCGGGTTCCCGCGTGCCCACGTGGCGCGCGTGCTCGATGACGCCGTCAAACCCACGAGCGTCGTCCGCGTACTCACCAAGGGGGACCGCGCGGCGCGGCGCGTAGAGAAAAACGAGCTTCTCGCTGGCCAGGGGTCTTGGGCAGAGCGGATCGGCGAGGAAACCATGCGCATCTCCGCGCCCTCGTTTTTCCAGGTCAACACTGCTGCAGCCGAGTTTCTCATCGAGCTTGTCGTCGACGCCCTCAAGCCCGGGCCCGACGACGTTGCGCTCGATCTGTATTGCGGTGCGGGAACGTTCACGCTGCCGCTCGCACGCCGGTGCAGCTGGGTCGCGGCGGTTGAATCATACGGCCCCGCCGTTCGGGACCTGCGCCGCAACATCGAGCGCGCCGGACTCGACAACGTCGACGCGATCGGAGGCGACGCGGTGCGCGAATTCCCCGGCGACGATGCCGACGTGCTCGTGGTCGACCCCCCGCGCGCCGGCCTTGCGGCCGAAGCCATCGAGCTTATCGCTGGCACCTCCGCGCGCGACATCGCTTACGTATCCTGCGATCCGGCAACGCTGGCGCGCGACCTCGCCCGTTTCCGCGAAGATGGGACGTTCAAGGCGACGGCGATCACGCCGGTAGACCTTTTCCCGCAAACGTATCACTGCGAGACCATCGTGCACCTTTCGCGAGCCTAGCACTGCGTCCATACGGTAGGCTCATCGCCGTATCTCGTGTCTTGCGCCCGCGCAGTTAGGGTATAACTCGTCTGAAATCTGCGAAGATCGCAGGACGCATACGTATGAAGGGAGCCCCTATGAGCGCAGTCGCCGTGCTCGTTGCCGATGGATTTGAAACAATCGAATGTCTCACGATGGTCGATGTGCTTCGGCGAGGCGGCGTGCGCGTCTCCCTCGTGTCTACCATGTCGACTCGCGATGCCGTGAGCTCGCAGCAGATCGAAATCGCCTGCGACTGCGCCCTCGAAGAGGTCGACTTCGACGACTATGACTACATCGTGCTTCCCGGCGGCCTGCCCGGCGCGACCAACCTGCGCCGTGACGAGCGCGTGTGTAACCTCGTGCGCGAGTTTGCCACGAAAAAGCATGTTGCCGCAATCTGCGCCGCCCCCTCCATTCTCGGCGAGCTCGGGCTTCTGGTCGGACGTCGTGCCACTTGCTTCCCCGGTTTCGATAAGAGCTTCCCCGCAGGCACGTTTGCGGGCGAAAAGACCGTCATTGTAGACGGCAACATCATCACCGCGTCCGGCATGGGCCAGGCGCTGCCGTTCGCGCTCGCCGTGCTCGGCGATATCGCCGGTGAGCGAGCCGTAGAGAAGGTGCGCGAGGGCATCCAGCTATGATCCTCACCTCGCAATCTCCGCGCCGCATCGAGCTCATGCGGGAAGCCGGCTATACCTGCACGGTTAAACCTGCAGACATCGACGAGACACCGCATCCCGGAGAGCACCCCCTTGCCCTCGTGGAGCGCCTTGCCCGCTCGAAGGCGCAGGCCGTAGCCAGCAAGATGGCCGCCCCCGGCGAGCTCGTAGTCGCCGCCGACACCATCGTCACCATCGATGGCGAGATCTTGGGCAAGCCACGCGACACCGAAGACGCCAAGCGGATGCTCCGCTTGCTTTCGGGGCGGACTCACCAGGTAGCAACGGGCGTCTGCATTGCCACGGGCGAACTCCGAAAGGCCGAACCTTCGGCCTCCGGGCCGCAGGACGCACACGAAGGCACGCCGTCTGCAACAGAAATGGATTCGTTCGTCGCCGTCACCGACGTCTCGTTCTACCCGCTCTCCGAAGCTCACATCGAGGCGTATGTGGCAAGCGGCGAACCCATGGACAAGGCCGGGGCTTACGGAATCCAGGGCGCCGGGGGACGGATGCTCGTTCGAGGCATTCGAGGCGATTACTACAACGTCGTTGGACTTCCCATCGCCGAGTTGGTCAGGCATCTTGGCCCCCGCATCACGCTTCCATAACGAGCGCGCTCACACCGCGAAAGGACGAATATGATGGCATCTGAGCACTACCGTCCCATTCCCATCAGCAGTATCGAAGGGTTCCGCATCGGCCACTTTACGAATCGGGACGCCGCCACGGGATGCACCGTCATCGTTGCAGAACAAGGTGCCACGGGAGGCGTCGACGTGCGCGGCGGAGCACCGGCGTCGCGCGAAACCGACCTGCTCCGTCCCGAGAACACCGTCGATGTCGTGCATGCCGTCTGCCTATCCGGCGGCTCAGCCTTCGGCCTCGAGGCTGCATCGGGCGTGGCACGCGAACTCGAGGCTCGCGGTATCGGGCTCGATGTCGGCCCGACGCGCGTGCCCATCGTGTGCTCGAGCTGCATCTTCGACCTCGCATTCGGCGATGCGAGCGTCCGTCCCGGCGTTCAGGAGGGCATCAGCGCGACCCGTGCAGCCCTCGACGGTGACAGCACCTGTGTTCCCGAGGGCACGGTGGGAGCCGGAACCGGAGCCACGGTGGGCAAGCTCCGCGGACCGAGCATGCTCATGAAGGGCGGCCTCGGCGCGCGCGCCATCGAACTCGGCCTGCTTCGCGTTGGCGCCGTCGCCGTCGTCAATCCCTGCGGTAACGTCGTTGATCCGCGCACCGGCTCCTTCATCGCGGGCATGCGCAGCGCACCGGACAGCCTCGAGATCGTCAGCATGGAAGAAGCCATGCTCGCCGACTCAGACGGCCTCTCCATGCCGCTCGACCGCACCAACACCACCATCTCGTGCATCATCACCAACGCCCGGCTCACCAAGGCTCAGGCAACCAAAGTCGCGCAGATGGCTGCCGACGCCTACGCGCACACGATCCGTCCTACGCACACCTCGAATGACGGCGACACCATCTACGTCCTCGCCTCCGGGGAGCTTGGATGCATCGATATTCCCATCGACCTCATGGGCCTCGCCGCCACCCGCGCGCTCGAAGAGGCCATCTGCGCCGGATGCATGACCGCTGACGGAATTCATGGCGCCCCTTCGTATAAAGATGTAGCCAAATCCATATCATAATGAATATAGAGGCAACCTTTTAGCACGTTACAGCAGTACTAAAAGTGGTTGCCTGTATTTTTGGACGGATAGGGAGCTTGCCATGGACCAGACGAACGAGACCGCCACGACCGCGCCGCACAAGAAGGGCATCGGGCTCATAGGCCTCATCGCGCTCGTCATCTCCTCCTCGATCGGTTCGGGCGTCTTCGCCCTCTCGACGGATATCTCCGCCGCCGCAGCACCCGGTCCCGCCATCATCGCATGGCTTATCACCGGAATCGGTTTCATCGCGCTTGCCAACACATTCGGCAAGCTCTCCCTCGCACGCCCCGATCTTGACGGCATCGTCGCCTACGCTCGAGAGGGCTTCGGCCCCTTCGTCGGATTTGTTTCCGGATGGGGTTACTGGCTTTCCATCTGGATTGGCAACGTCGCGTTCGGCGTCATGCTCGCCACCGCCATCGGCTACTTCTTCCCGCCGTTCGCCGGTGATCTAACCGTGGGCGCGGTGGTGTTCATCTCCGTGGTGAACTGGCTCATCGTGCTCCTGGTGAATCATGGCATCGAAGAGGCTTCCGTGGTAAACGCCATCGTGATGATCTGCAAGCTCGTCCCTATCTTCGTGTTCATCGTCGCGATGCTGCTCATGTTCAGCTTCGATGTCTTCACCGCCGATTTCTGGGGAACCCTCGCCAACAACCTTGGCGGCCCCGATGCCCCCGGAAGCGTGGGCTCCCAGATTATCAATTGCTTCATGGTCATGATGTGGGTGTTCGTCGGCATGGAGGGCGCGAGCGTGCTCGGGCACCGCGCCGAGCGCAAAAGCGATGTGTCGCGCGCGACGATTCTCGGGGTGACGGCGCTCGTTGTCATCTACGTTGCGGCATCGGTTCTCCCCTACGGCTACCTCACGCGCGACGAGCTGCTGCAGATGGGGTCTCCGTCCATGGCCTACATCTTCCAAGAAGTCGTTGGGCCCTGGGGCGGCGCCTTCATCTCGGGCGGGCTCGTCATCTCGATCTTCGGCGCCTGGCTCTCCTATACCATCCTTGCCTCGGAGGCCATGAATCGCATGGCGCGCATGGAACTGCTGCCCCGCTCGTTCGGAAAGCTCAACGCCCACAACGCGCCCACGATCTGCCTCATCGTTACTGGGTGCATGATCCAGCTGCTCTCGATCGTGATGCTGTTCTCGGAAGCAGCGTACCAGTTCGCCTATTCCCTCTGCACTGCCTCGATCGTCATCTCATGGGCGCTCGCATCCGCCTATATGATCAAGCTTGCGAAGCATCGCGATGTCGAGCATGCCGGGCCGGCGCTCGCCCTTTCGGCGTTTGCCACCGCCTTCCTCGTCGTAGCCATCCTGCTTGCAGGCGTAGACCTGCTTATGCTCTGCTGCATCGCCTATGTACCAGGCCTTGCGTTCTACGTTAAGGCCCGCCGCGATTATGGACATGCGACCATCATGACCGGCCGAGAGAAGCTGCTTGCCACCTTCATTGTCGTCGTTGCCGTCATCGCCGTGGCGCTCCTCGCCACCGGGTACATCACGATCTAGCGAAAACTCCAGACAGCAGGCGACGTCCGGGACATCCTGCCGCCCAAATCTGCGCAAGTGCATATCGAGCAGGTGCCCGGGCATATCGTTCCGCGCGCAGTTACGCAGAAGGCCCGGCGCTGCCGGGCCTTCGAGTATGTTTGAGCACGGGACGATATGCCCGGGCACCGACGGGAGCGATATTAATTGAATTTGAAGATCTTGCTCGCTGCGCGATAGAGCCCGATCGAGGCCTTCTCCCCAGCCTTCGTGGGCAGGTTCGTGCCGATACCCAAGATGCCACAGCGCGCATGGCGGTACATGCGCTCGTCGTACTCCTTGAGCTCGGCCCAGAGGCGCTTGTTCTCCTCTTTCCAGCGATCTTCCTCCGAAAGCTTGGAGAAGATGGAGCACACCGACATCATCATGGTGAAATACCCCATCATATAAGACGCAAGGCGCGGCTCCTTCACGTCGGTATAGAGGTGATACGCGTTCATCATGATGCGCGTGATGCGGAACTGCTGGTCGAGACGGCGAATCATGGTCGCCTCGTTCACGCTCTGCCCCTCGCGCCCGATGAAGTAGCGATAGAGGTCGATGTCGGCGTAGTACATGGTCTTGCAGTGCGGCAGCGGCACGTAGGCATAGATGTTATCCACGTAGAACGTGTGAGCCGGAAGCGGTAGGTTGGCCTCGCGCAGCACGTCGACCCGGTAGCAAAGACTGTGCATGAGCAGGTTCTGGTCGGGGCGGAAATATCCGATCTTATCCCACGTGAAGACCTTCTTACGGGGCAGGGCACCGTGATAGCTGATGGTCACGTGCTTGCCTTCGTAGACCTTCTCGTACACGTAATTCGAGATGAAGAGGTCAACGCGCATGTCGCGCTCTTCGAAACCGCGCAAGAGGCTCAACATGGTGGAAAGCGCCGCAGCGTCGAGCCAGTCGTCGGAGTCGACGACCTTGTAGTACGTGCCCTGCGCCTCGCGCAGGCCGGCGAGCAGCGCGATGCCATGGCCACCGTTTTCCTGGTGAACCACCTTGATGATGCTCGGATAGCGCGCGGCCCATTCATCGGCCTTCGCGGGCGTCTCGTCCTTACTGCCGTCGTCGACGATGATGATCTCGATGTCTTCGGCAAAATTGCTCCCCTCGAGAATCGAGGTGATGCAATGGTCCATGTCGGCGGCAGAGTTGTAGCAGGGAATACCGAAAGAGATGATTTTATGCATGGCAGGAAATGATTTCGTCGGAGAGTTCGAGGGCAGAATCGGTCACCGCGTCCATGTCGTAGTAGCGGTACTCGGCGAGGCGACCAACCGGATGGAAGTTCGTGAGGTTCTGGACACGCTCAAGATAGCGCTCGTACAGCGCACGGTTCCTAGGATCGATGATCGCGTAGTAGGGCGTCTGGCCACTGCCCGGCTCGTAAGCGTGGCTGAACTCCTTCATGATGGTGGTCTTTCCAGGAACCACCTGACCGGTCATGTTCTTGAACTCGGTGATGCGCGTGAAGTCCTCGCTCGTGGTGTAGTTCACCGTGCCAACGGGCTGGAACTGGTCCTGCTCGAGCGTCTCGAACTGCATGTCGAGCGTGCGGTACGGAAGCGCGCCAAGGTCGAGGTTGAAGAGCTCGTCGAGAGGACCGGTGTAGACGATCTCGCCGCCATAGACCTTACCGCAAACGCTCACGTTGTTCTCATCGAGCGTGAAGATATCACGGGCGTCGACGCCAACGAACACGTCGATGAGGTCGTGGTCGAGCATATGCTCGAACAGAACGGTGTAGCCATCCTCGGGCATGCCCTGATAGGGAGCCTGCGGGAAGTAGCGGTCGTCATCGCCAATGAACACGGGCACGCGGCCGGTCACCGACGGATCGATCTGGTCGGGCGTTTGGCCCCACTGCTTCATCGTGTAATAGAGGAAGACGTTCTCGTAGACATAGTCCGCGACCTCCTGGAGGTCCGGATCGTTCTTCTGGCGGAGCTCCATGATGGGGACCTTCTTGTCCTCACCGAAGGTGTCAACGAGCTTGCGATACAGTTCTTCGCCACGGTCTTCGCCGAACGCGAGCTTGAGGCTCGTGTGGTTGAAGGGAACGGGCATAAGGGTGCCGTGGATGTTGGCAAGCACCTTGTGCTGGTAATCCGTCCACTTGGTAAAGCGCGAGAGGAACTCGTGCACGCGCTCACTGTAGGTGTGGTAGATGTGCGGACCGTACTTGTGGACGAGGATGCCCTCGTCGTTCACGTAGTCGTAGGCGTTGCCCGCGATGTGCTCGCGGCGCTCGAGCACCGCGACGCGAAATCCAGCGCCCTCCGCCACACGGCGCGCGCATACCGAGCCGGCGTACCCGGCACCCACCACGATCATGTCGTACGCATCGGGGTTGAAGGTTGCCGGAAGACCGTTAGAGATCTGCATACATGCTCCTTGCAGGGTTTTTCTGACTGCGATCGATTGCCGATCCGTCAATTATCTAAGCGATTATAGCGCTCAGCGCCCTATAATGGTCATGCCACACAAGGAAAGCTCAACATGCCGCGACAATGGAGGCAATCGCTCGGTTCGATGACCGAGACGGGGCCCGTCGTGGGTGCCGAGCCCGAAACTCGAGGAGAACTATGAGTGACTTCCTAGACCGCATGAAGCAGACGGCGAAGCAGGATCTGAAGACCATCGTGCTGCCCGAGGGCGAGGACCCGCGCACCATCGAGGCCGCCAAGAAGATCATCGCGGAGGGCCTGGCCAATATCGTGATCTTGGGCGACCCCGCCGAGATTGACGTGCCCGGTGCGCAGGTCATCAACCCCAAGAGCCCCACGGCCCCCAAGCACGAGGCCTATGCGCAAAAGTTCGCCGAGCTTCGCTCGAAGAAGGGGGTCACCATCGAGCAGGCCCGCGCGCAGATCATGGATAACACCTACTACGGCACCATGATGGTGAAGATGGGCGATGCCGACGGCCTCGTCTCGGGCGCGTGCCATTCCACCGCCGATACGCTCCGCCCCGCCCTTCAGATCCTGAAGACCGCCCCCGGCACCAAGCTCGTGAGCGCCTTCATGGTCATGTGCACCCAGACGCCCGACTTCGGCGCCAACGGCACCGTGATCTTCGCCGACTGCGGCCTTAACATCGCCCCCACCTCCGATGAGCTCTCCGAGATCGCCATCGCCTCCGCCCACTCCTGGAAGACCTTCATGGGCGAGGTCGAGCCCAAGGTAGCGCTCCTCTCCTACTCCACGATGGGATCGGCCGGAGGCGATACCGCCAAGAAGGTGCAGGAAGCCGTTGCCTTCTGCAAGGAGAAGGCGCCCGAGATCGCCATCGACGGAGACCTGCAGCTCGATGCCGCCATCGTTCCCAAGGTGGCCGAGCTCAAGGCCCCCGATTCGACGGTCGCCGGGTCGGCGAACGTGCTGGTGTTCCCCGATCTTGCCGCTGGCAACATCGGCTATAAGCTCGTGCAGCGCTTTGGCCGCGCCGAGGCGTACGGCCCCATCCTGCAGGGCATCGCCAAGCCGGTCAACGACCTCTCTCGCGGATGCTCCGCAGACGACATCGTGGGCGTGGTGGCGATTACCTGCGTGCAGGCGCAGCTGAGCGCGTAGGCTCCCGACGCCCTCCCGGTGGTTGTCCGCTCGCTGGTCCTCGGAATTCGGCGCGCCGAATTCCTGCGGAATCGCTCGCAGACAACCACCGGGAGGGCTGCACCCACGACTCAGCGCTGTAGGGGTGAGAGACTGAGAGGGAGCTGGACCCTGCTTTTCAAGGCGGAGCCTTGAAAAGGGCGGGATCGTGCGTGGGTAACGATCAGGATTGTGGCCAGCGGGGCTATTGATCGTTGAGGCCGTATTTGGTTTTGATGCGCTCGATTTTCTGTTGCATGGGAACGCCGAGCACGAAGAGGAAAAAGACGCTCGCTGCCGCATGGACGAGGTCGAAGGGCAGTGCGCTCGCATAGCACGCGATGACCGCCGCCGGGGTGAGCGGCATGCCCATGATGAGAAGCGATCCCAGGTTGATCACGCCCCCATATAGCACAAACGTCGAAATGCCTCCATATACGCAAAGCGCACCGCGCGTAGGCTTGAGGGGCCCCTTGTGAAAGAGCAGTCCCGCAACGAAGCCCACGATGCCGAAGCAGAACATCTGCCATGGCGTATACGGGCCCTGCCCGAAGAAGAAGTTGGATACGAATCCAGCAACGGCGCCCACGAGAAAACCTGACTCCCCGCCAAAGCAGGCGCCGGCTATCACCACGATGGCGCAGACCGGCTTGAACTGCGGCAGGAAGAAGAATGCGACGCGCCCCGCCACGGCAAGCGCCGAAAGGGTAGCCAGCACCACGAGCTCGCGCGCTTGGGAGCGCCTGCGCTCGAATACCGCGAAGAAGGGGATCATCGTACCTACGATGATGAGCAATGCGACGAGGTAATAGAGGCGCCATTCAACATCGACGCCGCCCACGCTGAACGAGATGCCCGCCGTCTGCAGGCGAACGCCGCTCGCCAGCAAAAAGGCAAAAAGCGCAACGATGACGCCGAGTGCGACCCAGGTACGCCAGTTCCGCGCCTTCTTGCGCTCTTCTCGCCCCGATGGCGCCCCTATCGTATCTGACAAGCTCGAATCACATCCTCATCGATGATGGCGGCGGGCACGATACCGCGCGCCATGCGGTTCGCCGCGGTCGTGTAGAAGCTGTTGCCCGCGAAAAAGGATCGGGTCGGCGCCGTATGGACGATCTCGCCCGCGAACATCAGCGAACATGCATCGGCGTTCCGCGCGCAGAACTCGATATCGTGAGAAACCATGATGATGGTTACCCCATCGTCTTGCAAGCGATGGATGATCTGGGCAAACTTGCGCTTGAACGGAGCGTCAAGCCCCTTCGTGGGCTCGTCGAGCAAGAGCACGCGCGGGGCCTGGAGCAAGATCTTGGCGAGCGCGACGCGCTGCTGTTCCCCACCCGAGAGATCGAAGGGGTGTTTGTCAAGCAGGTGCTCGATCTCCACGAGCTCACATACGCGGCGCACCTCTGCCGCTTGAGCCGTGGTATCCAGCGCCGGCGAGAGCATCTCCCCCACGTCGAGCCCGACGGTCCGCTCAACGAAAAGCGCTTGGGGGTTCTGCGGCATCACGCCAAGCAGCCCCTTGTAGCGCTCCCGTGCAGGAATCTTGTGCACGGGACGGCCGTCCACGAGCACCTTCCCCCGGTACGGGCGGTCGAGACCGGCAACGACCCCCAGCATCGTCGATTTACCGGCGCCGTTCGCCCCCACGATGCAATGCCAGGAGCCGCGATCCACCGCGAGCGTGCAGCCACGCAAAACGTCGTCCCTGCCCTTCTCGTACCGGAACCACACCTCCCTGAGCTCGACCATGGGGCGCTCCGAAGAACGACGCGGCGCTTCAGGGACCTCGACATCCCCATGAAGCTGATGCTGAACCAGCCACGACCGACCGTCGCGCACGGTAAGCGGCACGTGTTCGGAATCGCGAAGGGAAGCACCCTCCACCGCGGCGCATACCCGCGCGGCAGTCGGCATCGCCTGGAACATATCGCTACCCGCCGCGGCGAGCGCACGGCAAACGGCGCGCGGTTCGTCGTAGGCGAGCACGCGCCCACCCTCAAGCGCAAGCACCCGGTCGGCCCACGGCAGGGCCTCCTCTAGCCGCTGCTCGGAGAGCACGACCGTCGTTCCAAGCTCTCGGTTGATTCGGCGAAGCGTGTCGAAGAACTCCGTTGCCGCCATGGGGTCGAGCTGCGCGGTCGGCTCGTCGAGCACGATCAGACGAGGCTGGAGCACCATCACGGCGGCGAGGTTCACGAGCTGCTTCTGCCCGCCCGATAAGCTCGATGCCTCCTCATCGAACCAGTCCTGGATTCCGAAGAAACTCGCCATCTCGGCGATGCGCAGGCGAATCTGGGGCCCTGGAACGCCAAGGTTTTCCAGCCCGAACGCAAGCTCATGGGCAACGGTATCGCAGACGAACTGGCTATCGGGGTCCTGGAGCACGAAGCCGATCTCGGCTGCTTGGCGGCGCTCGTCCACCCCTTCTATGGGAGTGCCGAAGAACGCAACACCACCCGTGCGCTCACCGTGGGGGGCGAGCGAAGCCTTCATATGACGAAGCAGGGTCGATTTGCCGGACCCAGAGCGGCCGCACACCACAACGAAGTCTCCTGAGGCAACTGAGAACCGCACATCGAGCAGAGCAGGCTTCTCGCAACCCGGATACGTGAACGTTAGGCCCGTGACATCGAGCGCGCCCATGCGAGCCCCTCCCAACAATCGAGAGCAAACGGAAGCAGGCAGAGCAGGCCCCAGACAGCGTACACGAAACCCTCCGGCGCGCCAGCAGCGGGAAGAACGATCGCCGGAAGATACGAGACGGCCGTAGCTCCCGCCAGGGACCCCGCAAGCACGAGGGCTTCTGCAATCGCGATAATCGAGGCAACCACGCCGTCGCGCACGGTAAAACGGTACGCCGCGCAGCGCGTGCGCCCCGGCAAACCGTACCCGCGCGAACGCATGGAATCGGCAGCGTCGACGGAGCTCTCCAGCGCCCAGCTCGTCAAGATGGAGATGACCTTGAGGCCGCGGCGCGCCCGCTCCACGACGGTCCCCTCTCCCACGTCGCAGCCAACACCTCGCTGAGCGCGGATGATAGCATGGGCGCGGGCGCCCAGGTGCGGAACGAGCCGGACCACCATCGTGACGAGCAGGGCGAGCGAGGGCGCAATCCCGCCAAAGAGATAGAGCACCGCGTCGGAAGCCATTACCCTGTTGCAGCAGTAGAACCACGTGATGACCGAGACGAACATACCGCCTGCGGCGAGACCGTAGGCAATCGACTCCAACGTGAGGGGCACGCCGAGCACCGTGGCAAGCACGGTGTCCCCGGCATGGTTGACCACGGGATTGAGCACCGCGAACAGCACCAGCATGGGAACTGCCACCGTGAGCACGAACCGGAGGGCGCGGCGGCGGCCAAGATAGAGCGCGTATGCGGTTGCGGAGAGCAGCGAGATGGCCAGGCACACCGGATGCATGACGAACATACTCGCCACAATGACGCCGCCAAAATAGAGCATGAGCACGCCCGGGTGGAGCGTCGAAAACGCGTCTCTCATTCCTGACCTCCCATCTCCGCATGATAGACAAGGGGTCTGCAAGCATAACGCATGCAGACCCCTGCAAACAATTCCATGAGCTCGCGCACACCGAACGTTAACCGCTGGACGTCCTACGCGGCCGCCCGGCGAGATGTGCCGGCTAGCCCAGCAGCGCCTCGACGTCGAGGGCGATCATAAGCTCCTCGTTGGTGGGAACCACGAGCACCTTGACGGCAGAGTCGGGCGCAGAGATAACGCGCGCGGCGTCGGACTGGATCTCGTTGAGCTCGGGGTCGATCTTGACGCCCAGCCAGCCGAGCAGGTCGCAAACCTTGTAGCGGATCTCGGACGAGCCCTCGCCGGTACCTGCCGTGAAGGCGATCGTATCCATGCCCTGCATCGATGCGGCCATCTCGGCGATGAGCTGAGAGCAGCGATAGTTGTACATGGAGATGGCCATGATGCACTTCTCATCGCCATCGTGCTCGGCGGCGCGAATATCGCGCGAATCGGAGGAAAGGCCCGAGACGGCGAGCAGACCGGACTGCTTGTTCATCATGGTGTCGATCTCATCGATGGACATGCCGGCCTCGCGGTAGAGGTAGAAGACCGTCGCAGGGTCGAGGGTGCCGCAGCGCGTTCCCATGATGAGGCCGTCGAGCGGGGTGAGGCCCATGGTGGTGTCCATGCAACGGCCGTCCTCGATGGCGCAAAGCGACGCGCCCGATCCCAAATGGCAGCTCACGAGCTTGTGGGTGGAACCGCCCGTGAACTCGTTGACCGTACGCCAGATATAACGATGGCTCGTGCCGTGCGCGCCGTACTTGCGGATGTGGTACTTCTCAACCACATCGCGCGGAAGGGCGTAGCGCCATGCGTGCTCGGGCATGTTGTAGTGGAATGCGGTGTCCGGCACGATCACGTTGCCAAGCTCGGGATACATGTCGCGGCAGATCTCGATGACGTCGGCCTCCGCATAGTTGTGGAGCGGCGCGAGGGGCGCGACCTCGCGAACCTGGGCGAGCGTCTCGTCGGTCACAACAGCCGACTCGGGGAAGTACCAGCCGCCCTGAACAACGCGGTGGCCGATGCCCTCGATCTTGACGTCAACGCTTTTGAGCAGCTTGAAGATCTCCTGCAAAGCGGTGCGGTGATCCGGCAGCTCGACCGGGGTCTTGGCCTTGGGGCCACCATGCTCGCTATGGCCGATGAACGACCCATCGATTCCGATGCGCTCGGCGTTACCCTTGGCAAACACCTCACGCGTCTTGGTGTTGAGCAGCTGGTACTTAAGCGATGAGCTACCTGCGTTGATAACGAGAACGTTCATGTGACTCCCTCTGGTCGGGCGGTTGGACCGCATATGGACGCTGCATAGGATTAATCATACCCCGAATCACCATCGGGGCGGCGGCTAGAGAAGCCCTTCGCCAAGCGGCTTTCCGCCGAGAACATGCATGTGGAAGTGCATGACCGTCTGCCCGGCATCCGCACCCTTGTTGGTAATGACACGGAAGCCGTCGGTAAGCCCCTTCACGCGCGCCACCTCATCGATGGCATGGGTCATGGCAGCAAGCGTTTCCGCCGGCACGCCGTCCGTGATATCCCGGTAGTGATCCTTGGGAATTACCAGCGTGTGCACGGGAGCCTGCGGAGAAAGGTCATCGAACGCGATGACCAGATCGTCCTCGTACACGATGGTCGAGGGAATCTCGTGGGACGCGATTTTGCAGAAGATGCAGTCGGTGTCGGTCAAAGCGAGCTCCTTTCGAAGTGGGTCCCAGTGCGGCCCCGTTGCTCCCATTGTAGCGCGCCGCGCCTGCCTCGCAGAGCAAGCTAGAAGCTCAGCTTGTCGTCGGTAGAAGCTGCATCGGCGGGCACGAGGGTATCCGTGCCATCAACGTCCTGAAGAAGGATGGAGACCTTCTGCTCGGCCTCGCTCAAGCGGCTGCGAAGGCTCTTCAGCAACTCGACGCCGCGCGTATAGCTCTCAAGCGAATCCTCGAGCTCCATATCGCCGGACTCAAGGGAGCGAATGATTCGCTCGAGTTCCTGCGAAGCCTCTTTGTAGGTCAGCTCCTCGACCTTTTTCTGCTCTGCCATAGCCGTACCTTTCTATTCGTGCCGGGATGCCCGTGCATCGAGCATCTCCACCTTTGTTACCGATCCATACACGTCGCCGTCTGCCATGCGCACGCGAACAGGCGCACCCGGCTCAAACGAGGCGGCACTGGTGGCCACGCCAGATTCCCCGTAGGCGATGGCGTACCCGCGCGCAAGGACCTTGAGGGGTGAGAGCGCCTCGAGCGAAGCCGCGCTGGACGCAAGCTCTGCCGACCGTGCTCGCAGCAGGCTGCGGCCCTGATTGACCAGGCGTTCCGATGCGAGCGCAAGCGCATGGCCGCGCACCTCGAAGCCCGATGTGCTCGCAGACAGACGGTCGGCGGTCTGCGCGAGCTCTGCGCGCCGGCGCTCCACGATAGCTTGAGGGCTCTTGAGGCAGGGGCGCGATGCGGCCGCGTCGAGCGCGGTGCCGAGCCCCTTGAGCCGCGAGACCATGGCGTTCGATATGCGCCCGTCCAAACCCTCGATCTGCACGCGGGCGCCCTCGACCCTCGATGACGCCGCGAGCGCGAGACGATGCCCGCGCGACGAAAGGAGGTTCGCTAGGTCGCTCATGGCAGGGGCCACCGACTCCGCCGCAGCGGTGGGCGTCGAGCAGCGCCGGTCGCTCACCATATCGCAGATCGAGGTATCCGGCTCGTGCCCGATGCCCGTCACAACCGGAACGGGACACGACGCCACCGCACGCGCGAGCGCCTCGTCGTTGAAGGTCATGAGGTCCTCGTAGGATCCGCCGCCGCGAACGAGCAGGATGCAATCGGGGGCGGGCCTCATGGCCGCCGCGCGCCCCAGGCCCGATATGAGCTCGGCAGGCGCCCCTTCCCCTTGGACCTTGGCTCCGACGCACACAAGCTCCACCAACGGGTTGCGCCGACGGAGCGTGCGCTTCACGTCGTCGATCACCGCCCCCGAAAGCGACGTGACCACGGCCACGCGCGTGCAGAACGCAGGGATAGGGCGCTTGCGAGCCTCGTCCATAAGGCCTTCGCGGCGAAGCTTCTCGGCAAGCGCAGCCACCTGCTGGCGCAGCAGCCCCTCCCCCGCCAGCGAGAACGTCTTTGCCACGAAGCTCATGCGCCCCGTGGGCTTGTACAGGTTGAAGTTGCCCGTGAACTGGACCTGCATGCCGTCGCGCAGGTCGAAGGACCGCTTCCCGTACACACCGCGCCAGATGATGCAGTCGACCGCCGCGCCGTCATCCTTAATCTGGAAATAGCAGTGACCGCTTCGCGCGTTAGGGCCGCGAAACCCCGTGACCTCGCCTATGACGGTTAGCGTCGGCAGCGCGTCAAGCGCGCCGGCAGCAAGCTCGACGGCCTGCGATACCGAGAGCGCCCCATCGTCGCGGCTGGCGGCAGCTGGGGCATCCGGGCCCTCCCACGGAAAGCCCCCCTGAGATCCCCCGCTTCGGCGCGCGGAAGGGCGCTGCCCGGCGGCAGACGACCCCGCACGAGCCCCCGTTAGATTCCATCCCTCCACACCTGGCTCCCTTCTCTCATGCTCCATGCAGTCTAACGCGCCGCCCGGACACGTTTTTCGGGCAGGGCGCTAGTCGTTCTGCGAGCGCTGCGTGCGCGCCAACAGATACAGGAGTTGCAAGATCGAGGTAAGGGCCGCGGCCACATAGGTGAGCGCCGCAGCGGTGAGCACCTTGCGCGCGCCCTCGACCTGCTGTGCGCTCATACCCGATTCCTGGATGTAGGCGACCGCACGGCGGCTTGCATCGAACTCAACGGGAAGCGTGACCAGTTGGAAGACGACCGAGAACGCGAAAAGCGCGATTGCGATCGTGGTGAGCCCCGCCATGTTCATGAAGATGCCGAGCAAAAGCACGATCATCCAGACGCTCTGGGTGAAGTTAACGACCGGCACGAGCGCCTGGCGCATCTTGAACATGCTGAAACCGCGGGCGCGCTGCACCGCGTGCCCCGCCTCGTGGCAGGCGACCGCGACCGAGGCGACCGATCCGCCGAGCATGTTCTCGCTCGAGAGGTAGAGGTTGTTATCACGCGGGTCATAGTGGTCGGTAAGGTGCCCGTTCACGCGACGGATGCCCACCGCTCCGCAGCCGTTCGCCTCGAGCATGCGCCGGGCGACGTCCTCACCGGAACATCCATCTGAGGAAACCTTGGACCAAGTGCGGTAGGCGCGGTTGATATAGGCCTGCGCCGCGAGGCCCAAGACGAGCGAAACGATAACGACCACCAGGTACAACGGGTCGAACATCGCCCCGTAGCCATACCCGTATCCATAATAGAGCGGCATATGCCCTCGCTTTCTCGCATTGACGACGAACGAGCATGTTGTACCCATATCAGCGGGGAACATCTATGACAAGGCGCCCGCTCCCCATCTTCATCAACGAGGGAACGGGCTTTGGGCGCGAATTCTTCCCGCTCTACAGGATTTCGATCTTGCGGTCCTTGACCGTGAGGCCCATGTTGCCCGAAAGCAGATCATCCAGGCGCGTGCCCAAAAGCTCGAAGCGCCAGCCGTCGCGGAGGCGGCTCCGCTCGGGATGATCGATGTACTCGGCAAGATCGTCGCGCGATGCGATCATGGCCGTCGCCACGCCCGTCTGATCCGAAACCAAGCGGATGAGGGCGTACATGAGGTCTGTGACGCTCTCCAGATCGCTTGAGGGCGCTTTCCGCGCATGGAAGACGGGCGGGAGATGGTCGGACGGGCAGCTGAGGCCGCGCCCGATAGCCATGAGGGCGGCCGTCACATCGTCTTCGGATAGCTGCTCGGTCCCTCGGATGCTGCGGAAATTCGAAACGTCACGCGGCGCGCGCTTAACGAGAGCGAGCAGCACCTCGTCGGACATCACCCATTTGCGCGGGATGTTATACCGCTCGGCCCTCCCCTCGCGCCAGGCAGCGAGCTCGCGAGCCACGCCCAGCTGGCGACGCGTGCAAGAGCTCACGCGCTTCACGCGCTTATAGACCTGCCGGCGGTCGACCTCGTAATGAGCGCGCTCAGCGAGCGGCCGAATCTCGTCGAGCACCCACGAGAGCCTGCCGAGCCGCTGCAGACGCTCGACCATGACGTGATAGGCCTGGATGAGATAGCGCACGTCATCGAGGGCGTACTCGAGTTGCTTCTCCGTGAGAGGGCGGCGCGACCAATCGGTGAGCGACTCGCTTTTGGGCAGCGAAATTCCCAAGAAGGCATGAACGAGGCCGTTGTATGAGGTCTGCAGGCGCTCGCCCAAGAAGGCTGCCGCGACCTGCGTGTCAAAGATCGGAGCGGGAAGCACACCGAGCGACTGCAGCAGGACCTCCATATCTTGCGGGCACGCATGGAAGACTTTGATGACGCGCTCGTTTGCAAGCAGGTCCGCGAGCGGGGCGAGGTCGCCGAGGGCGATGGGATCGATGGCGACCGATTCTTCGGGCGTTGCGACCTGCACAAGGCAGAGCCGCGGATGGTAGGTGCGCTCGCGCAAGAACTCGGTGTCGACCGCAACGGCGTCGAAGGCGGCCGCGCGGTCGCAAAACGCTGCAAGATCCGCTTCTGTGGAAATATACATGCTCCCCCGTCGTCTCGAGGAACCCCGACGCGTCACGGGGTAGGATAACGGCATTACTGTCTGTAACTATACTCGCCTTCGGCTAGAACGGGAACAGGGTATGCGCTGTCTCATCGTCCACAACCTTGCGTCGGGTCCGCATTCGGACGAAATATTCACCTTCATTCATGCCTTGCTCACCACGGGCGACGAGGTCGTGATGAGATGCATCGGCGAGGCATTGGAGACCGAGGAGGCCGTGGCCGACGCCCAGTCCTTTGACCGCATCGTCGTCTCGGGCGGCGACGGAACGGTCGCGAACGCTCTCGACCACCTCCGCGACTGCGGTGTTCCCATCCTCGTGTTCCCTTCCGGCACCGCGAACCTCTACTTCCAAAACGTTGGCAACGCCCCGGACGCAGCCGCGCTCGCTCAAGCCTGCCGCGCCGGCATCACGGCGAAGGTCGACATGGGAGAGCTGTTCTGGGTCGATGAATCCGGCGAGACGCGCCGGCACGGCTTCATCAACATCGCCGGATCGGGCTTCGATGCCACCATCATGGAGAAAGCAGCGCCCACGAAAAACGATATCGGCGAGATCGCCTACGTGCTCTCAGCCCTCTCCACCCCGGAACCGCAGGTGGCGCACTTCACCATCGAGCATGACGGCGAAGTCGACGAACTTGACGGCATCTCGTGCATGGTGGGCAACACCGCCAGCATCCAGAACGAAATCAACCTGTTCCCTGATTGCCGCATGGACGACGGGCTCATCGACATCGCCGTCGTGGAACCCACGACGCTCGTAGGGCTTCTGCCCACCGTGGCCGCCGCGGTGTTCGACCCCGCCGGGCGCGGCCTCGGGCGGCCGCAGTTCAAGACCTTCCAGGTGAAAACCGCCAAGATTACCTGCACGCCCTCGCTCGGCATGCAGTTCGATGGCGAGGTCATACCCAATAACTCGGGCGTGTTCGGCGCCCGAGTGCTGCCGAAATGCCTCGATATCATCGTTGACGAGTTCTCGAACCTCCGCGCCGATCCCCAAGAGTAGCAGCGCTCGAGCATCGCATGCCCCGTGTTGCCGGGCGGAATCTGGACGCCGCGTGCGCTGCCGGGCGAATTTTGGACAGGTAATGCATCTTCGGGCGACATCTGGACGCCGCGCACGTTCTCGGGCGATTTTTGGACACGGCACGCGTCTTTGGGCGACATCTGGACGCTTCAGGCCGTTCAGATGGAAGAATCTCGCCCGAAGACCTCAGCAGCGTCTGAATCTAGCCCGAAAACGCTAAGCGTGTCCGAAACACGCCCGAGAACGCCGACCGTGTCCGAATGTCGCCCAAGAACTCCCCAGCATCCGAGTCTCGCCCGACAATTCCCCTGTGTCCGAAACGTGCCCGGAAATGCGCTTCATGGCGCGCCCGGAAACGCTCTGGAAATATTCCCCGCGGCGCGCTCTGCTGTGCTATAGTGCGACGCAAGGTAGCTCGGCTACGAACTCTCGATTGACCGAAAGGAGCCGCCATCATGATGTCCATGCTCAACAACTCCCTCATGAACTGGTGGTGGCGTGATGCGAATACGGTCGGTCGACGGTAGCTCCTGCGCCTTACCCATAGGTATCTAGCAAGGCCTCCGATTCGACCGGGGGCCTTTTTCGTATCACGCGCCTCAACGCACACTCTCCGACGCCCGCCGCCAATGAGAGCAGCAACTCACTTTCACCTCCCCTCTTCCAGCAACAAGAAAGGTTGATTACCATGCCTCAGAACAACTTCTCCCAGCCCCGCACCGTAACCGCCTCCGAGCGCGGCGGGCTTGACATCCGCAACCTCGTGCTGCTCGCCATCCTGCTGGCAGCCGGCTTCATCCTCAACATGACAGTCGGCAAGGCGCTTTCCGCCCTCACCATGGGCACGCTCAGCCCCGAGTTCATCATCGCGGCGTTCTGCCTCGAAATCCTCATCGTCAGGCCCAAGCCCGCGCAGGCGCTCGTCATCGGACTCATCGCGGGCGCCGTCATCCAAATCACGGCTTCGGTCAAGGGCCCGGACCTCATCGCCGAGCCTATCGCGGCCCTCGTTATGGCGCTCATCGTCGCAGCCGGCATGAAGGGCAAGGCCAAGGCGATCGTGCCCGTCCTCGGCACCTTCGTTACCACGACGCTCTCCGGCCTCATCTACGCCGTCATCGTCATCTATGCCCTCCGCACCGTAAACGCCACCCTCCTCATCATGCTCCCCGTCGTGCTGGGTACGGGCGTGGCCAACGCTATCATCGTGGGCGCGCTGTACCTGCCCATCAAGAAGGCGCTCAAGCTCGCCGATTAGAAACCATGTTCCGCCCCGGCCGTGCAAACGGGGCGGACGCACGCCCACAGGAAAGGGAGCCGGCCCGCAATGGACCCCATCATTCGCATCGATCATGTATCGTTCTCGTATGGCGAGGCAAGCGCCCGAGCGCTTGACGATGTCACGCTCAGCGTGAGCCCAGGAGACTTCCTCGGCATCATCGGGCCATCCGGCGCTGGCAAAACCACACTTGCCTCGGCTATGTCCGGGGCGATCCCCCATCACTACACCGGCCCGTTCTTCGGCAGCGTCCTCGTTGACGGCAAGGATACCTGCGCGGTCACCTTAACCGATATCTCCCAGATCGTGGGGAGCGTTCTGCAGGACATCGACACGCAGATGGTGGCCTCCGTCGTAGAAGACGAGATGCTCTTCGGGCTCGAGAACTTCGGCGTTCCGCACAGCCAAATCGAGGAACGCGTTATTGACGCACTTGAAACCGTGGGCATCGCCGATTTGCGCGAGCGCGATATCGCCACGCTATCCGGCGGGCAAAAGCAGAAAGTTGCCATCGCCGCCATCCTCGCCCTTCGGCCGCGCGTCCTCGTTCTCGACGAGCCCACGGCGGCGCTCGACCCCGCCAGCTCACGCATGGTTTTCGAGACGCTGCGCAGCATCAATCGGGAGCTCGGCGTCACCGTGGTCATCATCGAGCAAAAGGTCGCGCTTCTCTCTGAATATGCGAGCCGCATCGCCGTCATGCAGGGTGGACGCATAGCGCTCGAGGGCACGCCGAGCGAGGTGTTCTCCCATAGCGCTGAGCTGCGGAGCATCGGCGTCGACAGCCCGCGCGTAACGCGCATCTCGAACAGCCTTGCCGCGCGCGGGCTCATAGAGGCCGGCGAGCCCTGCCTGAACGTTCGGGAGGCCTCGCTGCTCATCCAGAACCTGTGCAAAGCCTCCTCCCCCGCCCCTAGAGCCGCGGCGACCGCAGGCGCCGACCGCGCAATTGCCACCGCCCATGCGACCGCAGACGCCGCCCGCTCCACCATCGCGAGCCCCGGCGAGTGCGGCATGGCAGAGAGCCCGCGTCGGCCCGCCGTAAAACCCGGGGCCTCGCCCGTCGTGCGCCTGCGAGACGTTACCTACACCTACCCTGGCGGCGGCGCCTCGGTGCGCCACCTTAATCTTGAGGTCTATCCCGGCGAATTCGTAGGGCTCGTAGGGCAAAACGGCGCAGGCAAGACGACAGCGACCAAGCTGGTGAACGGTCTTCTCAAGCCGTCCTCAGGAACGGTCGAGGTGGCGGGGCTCGACACGCGCACGGCGAGGACGAGCCAGATCGCGCGCCACGCGGCGACGCTCTTCCAGAACCCAGACCATCAGATCTGCCGCGACACGGTGCTCGACGAGGTCGCGTTCGGCCTTGAGCTGGGCGGCGTGGAGGCCCAGACAGCCCGGGAACGGGCGCGCGCAGTGGCAGAGGACTTCGGCTTGCCGCTCGGCGAGGCGCCCTTCTCGCTTTCGCGTGGACAGCGCCAGATGGTTGCGCTTGCCTCGGTCGTAGTCCTCGAGCCTGAGCTCGTGATCCTAGATGAACCGACGAGCGGCCTCGACTATCGCGAGTGCATGACGGTCATGGAAACCGTGCGCCGCATGGCGGACCGCGGGAGCGCCGTCATCATGGTCTGCCACGACATGGAGGTCGTCTCGGATTTTGCCGAGCGCCTCGTCGTCATGGCCGATGGCGAGATCGCCGCAACCGGCCCCACGCACGACCTCTTCGCCGATGAGAGCCTCATGAAGCGAGCGAGCATGAGGCCCCCTCAGGTGGTTGAGCTCGCGAACGAGCTTGCGCGCACGGTTTCGCCCCGGTTCCTCGGGCTCTACGAGGTCTTAGATGTCGTCTCATGCACCGAGGAGCTGGTTCTTCATGGTTAATGTCATCGATTACGTACCGGGCACCACGCTGCTCCACCGGCTGAATCCGGTCACCAAGATCGCGCTTGCCGTCGCGCTCATCGCTTCGTCGCTCACGGCGGATTCCCCCATCGTGCTCGTCTCGCTGCTTGCGCTCACGCTCGCTGCGAGCGCCTATGCGCACGTCATGCGCCAGGTACGGTCGTTTCTCAAACTGCTTATTCCGCTTTCCATCATCATGTTCGTCATGCAGGCGATCTTCGTGCGCTCGGGAACGCCCGTTTTCCTCTCCATAACAAATGAGGGCCTCATGCTCGGCCTCATGGTGTGCATGCGCCTCCTCTGCCTTGCGCTGCCGCTCATCCCCGCGCTCGTAACCACCAAGCTCACCGACCTCGCGAACGCCTGCGTCGAGGTGCTGCACGTACCGTACCAATATGCATTCACCTTTACCACGGCGCTTCGCTTCGTCCCGGTATTCAGCCAGGAGATGAACGCCATCATGGAAGCGCAGACCGCGCGCGGCGTGGAGTACGACACGCCCAACCCTCTCAAGAAACTTCGCCTCATGCTACCGCTCTGCATTCCGCTGCTCATATCGAGCGTGGGCAAGACGGATGCCACAGCGCTCGCGGCAGAGCAGCGCGGCTTCTACCTGAGAACCCGCGCTTCCGCGTACAAGCGCTACCCCCTTGCCGGGCGCGATGTCGCCGCGCTTGCGCTCTGCGTGGGGCTTATCGTTCTAGGAATAGCGTGCTAGGAGCCCTTGGGTTGGCCCCAACGCCTCCAAATCCTTGCATGCGCCCGCGCGGGCGCGTGGCGTCATGCCCGTGCGTGCGCGGGGTGTCATCTGCTACCATGCAGAAACCGATACAAGGCGCGGGCAGCACCGCGCGACACGCTCTCTGAGAGGCCTCATGAACGCAGGATCAACCACCAAGCCATTGCCCCGCACGCCGGAGCTCATCGCCCAGGCATATGCAGCTATGAGCGACCAGGATGCCAAACGCGTCCAGGCTGGGTTTGCGGCCGCCGCAGCTCGCCCCGTCACCCTGCGCGCCAATGCCCTTAAGACGACGCCAGGCGAAGTGGCGGAAAAGCTTACCGAGAGGGGCATTCCGTTCGAACGCGTTCCATGGTATGAAGACGCGTTCGTGTTGGGCGATGGCGTGCGCGAGAAAACGGTATGGGAGCTTGAGCTCTATCAGGAAGGTAAGGTCTATCTGCAGAGCCTTTCCTCGATGCTTCCGCCGCTCGCCCTTGCCGCACGCGATGGTGCCGATGTCCTCGATATGTGCGCCGCACCGGGCGGCAAGACCTCCCAGATTGCCGCCCTCACAGGCGGCACGGCGCATATCACCGCGTGCGAGATGAGCGCGCCGCGCGCGGAAAAGCTCGCCTACAACCTCAGCAAACTTGGCGTGCACGGCGTCAACATCATGCGCACAGACGCGCGGCGGCTCGATGAGTTCTTCTCCTTCGACCATATCCTGCTCGACGCACCCTGCACGGGAACGGGAACGTTTCGTCTGGGCGACGATCGCGCGGGGAACCGCATGACGGGCAAGCTTCTCGCCAAGACGGCTCGCTCCCAGCGAGCGCTTCTCGACCGCGCCCTCACCGTCCTCAAGCCCGGCGGCACGCTCCTTTACTCTACGTGCTCAATCTTGCCTCAGGAAAATGACGAGCAGGTGGCGGCCGCGCTGCGGCGACACCGCGATTGCAGCATCGTGCCGCTCATAGCGCAGCAAGCTGCGATAGCAGACGATGACGCCAAGCCCCTGCCCGCCAGCACGCGTGCGCTTGCCGGCGCATTTGAAGACGGATCGATCCCCACGCTGAAAAGCGCCGTCGAGGGAACTGTTACCGTCTGCCCCTCCCAGCGCTTCGAGGGCTTCTACCTTGCCCTTATCAAAAAGGATTAGCACGGTGCAAAAAAGCGAGCCAGCTGCCAAGGCAGCCAGCTCGCCTGCAACATAGCTGAGCGATCGATACTACGGTACCGCTTGCCGCTTCATCGCTACCGCCGGTGCCGCCCACCACGGCCCGACTGAGCACGGCGCTCTTCCCTGCGCGCCTTGATAGCCGTGCCAGCAAAGTAGACGACGGCGACGATCACGATCACGCCGACGACGATACCCAGCGGCTGGATGATATCCATGGCGCTCATAGTCACCGTCCCTTCTTGCAGCCCCTATCGCACGACAGCTTACCAGATACCGGAAGCCGAGGGTGGCAGAACCATCGCATCAAGAAAAATCGAGTTCGCGTGGCGGCGGTCCCGCAACACGGGCATGCGAAGCAGCGCGCGATGCCGACCGGCGAACAGCAGCGCGCGCTAATCGACGCGCTTATCGCCCATGAAGAACAGCGCAACGGTACCCGGGCCCGTATGCGAACCGATGACGGTGCCGATATTGTTGATGGCGATGTTACCCTTGAGCGCGGGAATCTGCTCACCGATGAGCCGCGCGACCTCTTCTGCATCCTCCCTGCAAGCAGAATGCGAGATCGAGCACTTACCGGTGTACGCGGCGCCGTTCTCAACATGGACCATCATGTTCTTCACAAGCTCGGCGATGGCCTTTTTCTTGGTGCGAATCTTTTCGCGCGGAATCAGTTTTCCCTGATAGTCGACGTTCATGACCGGGCAGATCTTGAGTGCCGTCGCAATGAGCGCGCTGGTGGAGGAAACGCGGCCGCCGCGCTTCAGGCAATCGAGGTCAGAGACGAAGAACCAATGGTTGACGTTAAGCTTATGTTCCTCGGCCCACGAAGCCGCCTCGTCGAGCGTTGCCCCGGCATCGCGCATATCGGCAAGATAGTCCATGAGCAAACCGTAGCCCGCCGATGCCGCAAGCGAGTCGATGACGCGAATCGTGCGCTCCGGATACAGCCCCGCGAGGGTCTGCGCCGCAATGACCGCGGAGTTATAGGTGCCCGAAATGCCGGAGGAGAGCGTGAGGTGCAGGACATCTTTGCCCGCCTCGAGCATCGGCTTCCAGAACTCGGTGTACTCGCCCACGCTCACCTGCGAGGTCTTTGAGGTCGAACCAGCTTTGAGCGCACCGAAGAACGCTTCGGGCGTGACCGATTGGTACAGGTCGTCCTCATGAACGACGCCATCGAGCTCGTAGTGGAACATGATGTACTCGATGCCGCGCGCCTCGAAGAACGAGCGCGGATAATCCGCCGTCGACTCACAAGACAAGACGAAGGAACCCATAGGCACTCCCAACCATTCGAGGGCGGCTCACTCAATCCCGATCATCCGCCCAAGCGTTATTGACTATTTGTCATTATCCCACACAATCACTGCCCCGTTGCTCTCATTTCACCCGCAACGCGAACCGGAAACCCTTCCATCCCTAAAGAAATGCCGACCATTCGCTCTAGAGGGGCCCACGCACAGGGACAACGGCGCGCAGCGCCGAGCCCCTCCCACCGCCTCGTTTCCAGGGCCCATGCAGGGGCAACGGCGCGCAGCGCCGAGCCCCCACCCCCATTCCTTTCTCTACATCCCCGACCACGAGCCCGAGACGCAAGAAGGCCCCGGAGGGATTCCTTCGCGCGTTTCCCGCAGCTGCTCGGCTCTGCCGAGCAGCGAGGACCACGCGCGAAGGAACCCTCCGGGGCCTTCCCATGGGAGCCGAAGGCTCGTTCAACCTACATCTGCGTAGGCGCGGACACACCGATGAGCGAGAGGCACAGGGCGATCACCGAGCGCACGGCGTCGCAGGCGCCAAGGCGCGCACGGACGACCGCCGGATCGACCGGACGGCCCTCGCTCGGCAGCACCTGGCAAGCGGCGTAGAAGCTATGGAACGCAGACGCAAGCTCTTCGACATAGTGCGTGATACGGAACGGGGCACGGTCGCGGGCTGCGCCGGCGATGAGATCCTGAAGCTCGGAGAGCTTGCGGGAGAGCGCGAGCTCGGTGGGATCGGTAAGCAGCGAGTAGTCGACGTCGCCGTAGATGGCCTTGATGGCCACGTTCTCCATACCCATGAGGTCGGCCTGCTCGGGCGTGACGCCCGCAGCCTTGCGCAGGATGGAGCAGATGCGCGCATGAGCATACTGCACGTAGAAGACGGGGTTGTCGGCCGTCTTCTCCTTGACCTTCTCGATGTCGAAGTCGATGGTCTGGTTAGAGGAACGGCTCACGAGCGTGTAGCGGGCCGCATCGGCGCCTACCTCGTCGATAAGCTCGCGGAACGTAATCATCGTGCCCTTGCGCTTGGACATGCGGATGGGTTTGCCGTTGCGCAGGAGGTTCACGAACTGGCCCAGCGGCACCTCGAACTGCCCGGGGTAGCCAAGAGCGTCGCACACGGCCTTCACGCGCGCGATATAGCCGTGGTGGTCGGCGCCCCAGATGTCGAGAACGCGGTCGACGCGCTGGAACTTGTTCCAGTGATAGGCGATGTCGGACGAGAAGTAGGTGTAGTCGCCATTGGACTTCTGGATGACGCGGTCCTTGTCGTCACCGAACTCGGTGGACTTGAACCACAGCGCGCCGTCGTCGGTGCGGTAGAGATAGCCCATCTTGTCGAGCTTGTCGTAGGCGCGCTCCACCGGCGAGGTGCCCGTCCAGTCCTTCTGGTACATGGTGCGCTCGCTCATCCACACATCGAAGTCGCAGCGCACGTCGTGGCAGGTCTCCTTCATGTCCTTGAGCATCTTCTGGTAACCGCGCTCGCGGAAGCTGAGCATGCGCTCCTGGGGATCAGCGTTCACCCACTTGTCGCCGTCGGTCTTCCAGAAGGCAGCTGCCTCGTCGATGATGTAGGTGCCGCCATAGGAGTCCTTGCCCAGGTCGGCCGTGAAGTCATCCATGTAGGGATGGCTATCGGGATGCTCGTCAGCCTCGTCCTGAACGTAGTTGTCGCGATCCTTGGCAAGGAAGTCGCGCGCGGCGTCGATATCGCAGCCCTGCTTCTCGATGATGTCGGCAAGCTGCATATAGCGCTTGGAGATCGAGTTGCCGAAGGTGTTCATCTGGTTGCCGTAGTCGTTGATCCAGAACTCGCGCTCGATGTCGTAGCCGGCGTGCTCCATGACGCGGCACATCGAGTCGCCGAGCGCGGCCCAACGGCCGTGACCCACGTGCATGGGGCCCACGGGGTTAGCGGACACGAACTCGACCTGGGTCTTGAGGCCGCCGCCCACGTTGGACTTCGCAAAGTCCATGCCCTGCTCACGCGCCTCAGCGAAGACGGCGTTCTTCGCTGCGACGGAGAGGTAGAAGTTGATGAAGCCGGGGCCGGCGATCTCGACCTTCTCCACGACGTCGCTCTCGGGCAGGTACTTCACGATCGCCTCGGCGATGGCGCGGGGAGCCTGGTGGGCGAGCTTGGCGGATTTCAACGCCATGGTGGAGGTCCACTCGCCGTGAGAGGTGTCCGCCGGTCGCTCGATGCCACAATCTTCCAGCTCGAATGCGGGCAGGTCGCCGGCCTCCTGGGCGGCGGCGAGAGCGGCGCGAACCAGCTCTTCGATCTTCTCGGGCATGCAATTCCTCCTTGAAAAATGCTTCGGTACCCTCCCAGGGCACGCACATACAAGTAGTTGAACTATAGCACACCCCATGCGAGCTGCGCGGGAGCTGAGGAATCTCGAACGCGCTATACACAAAGGAACGGGGCCCGCCCGATGCATCCGAATCGTGCTCTTCGTGTTCATTTTGAGGGACATCGGCATAAATCCGCACGTAAACGTGGTATTCTATATATCAAGATAGCTTAATAGTTGGAGGAAGCATGTTCAGTATCGGAGAGCACGTTATTCACCCCGGGCAGGGAGTCTGCACCGTCACCGGTTTCGACGAAGACGCCCCCACGCCCATGATCATCCTTGAATGCAAGCAAGGGCACGCGAAGACGCGCATGATGTACCCGCTCGCGCAATCCAATCGACTTCACCTGGCCATCTCGCGCGAGGAGGCCGAAAACCTCATCGAGCATTACTGCGACCTCGAATGCGACCCCTTTACCGAGCGCAACAGCTCACTTGAAGAAACCCATTTCAAACAGCTCCTCAAAGAAGGAGCGCCCGAGACGGTGCGCGTGGCGAAGACGATGCACCACCGCATCCGGCTTGCCGAACGCCAAGCAAAGAAGCCGAGCAGCTACTATGCGCGCGTGCTGAAGGAGGCGCGCCGCCGTTCGCTCGAAGAGCTCTCCGTGGCCATCGGCTGCTCTGAGGAGGATATCGAGCAGCGTCTCTCGGCTGCGGAATCCGCAATCGATGCAAGCTTGAACTAGCCAGCACATAGCCAAGCCGCTGCTGTGGCGAACGGCAGCTTTTCAGGCAATCCCATCGCCAAGAGGACCGTCCATCCGTCCGGCCAAGCGGGCATTGGCAGCATGGCACGGCAACTCCCACAGAATATGGACCGCGCTGACAGCACCTGAGCAAAACTATCGCCAAAGGATCGAATTTTTGGGGACCGCCCGAGTACACTCCATGAACGTTGCATAGAAACCGCAGGTATACGCGATGGGGCGAAACCGTCTACTTCGCTCGGCCCTCAAAATTCGATCCTTTGGCGATAGTTTTGGCCTACTGCATTACTTCAGGGCCATTTTGGTCGCAATCGAACGTGCCAAACGGCCGGCGCAGAGGTCGCCTTCACCCGCCTATCGCACTCGGCGGCACCCCGAAGGCGCGCTCGAAGGCGACGGTGAAACTCGAAGCGCGCGGGTAACCGACCGCATAGGCCACCTCTGCCACGGAGCCCCCGCCGCGCTCAAGCAGTTGCCGAGCCCGCTCCATCCGGGCTCGGCGAACGTATGCACCAAGGCTCTCCCCCGCTTCCTGCTTGAAGGCCGCGCACAGGCGCGTTCTGCTCGTATAGAGCGTGCGGGCAAGGTCGTCAAGCGTGAAGGCCGCATCGAGATGCAGCGCCACGAAGCGCTCGGCCGCGCGCACGAGCCGTGCCTGTTCACGCGTGCCCGCGGCGCGCTCAGCACGGCTTCTTTCCTCAAACCAGGCTATCGCCGCGCGTGCAGCGCCCTCAGCGCCGCGGAGGGCGGACGCGCCGTCGAGAAGCCGTCCGCCGAAGAGCGGCGTCAGGGCGCGGAGACACCGGTCGAGCATGCGGGCAAGATCCTCATCGCAAGCACTCCCCGGCTCTTCGATGAGCTCCCAAGCGGATCGGCGTTCGCGCTCCTCGAGACGGGAGAACCACGCAGGCAGAAACGTAACCGAGACCGCATCGTGCACCTGCCCCGCACGGAGCGTGCACTGCTGGGGCTCATCGACGTGGCCGAAGACCGCCACGTTGCCCGCACCCGCCGCGCGCCGGGGCTGCGCGACCGGACAAAGCGCGAGGCTATCGGCCGACAGCGTGCACACGCAAAGGCCCGGAACGCTTCGCTCATGGAATTCCATCTCGCGCTTGACCTCGATGCGGTGGGAAGTCACGGCGCAAAGCCCCTCAAGACGGTACACGACTACGCAGGCCCGCGACCGATCGTCTGAAACCGCACCGGCCAGAGCGTCACCGGTCTCTTCGAGCGTTATGCCAAACTGCTCGATCTGGGGCCTGTAGAGCTCATCGAGCTGGTCTCTCACCGCAATCCCTTCTGACTTTCGAATTCGTACCGAGCTTTCGCGCGCATGCTGCGTCTCCGCGTCCTCATGATAAGTTAGTTTACGCTAACAGTTTACGGAAACGGAGGCTTCTATGGAAGAACAGGCTGCTGTGGCCGCAGCACCCGGAAAGATGCCCGGTCCCGTCGGAAGGCTGCTCGCCTTCGCCGGCCCGCGGCGCGCACTCACCTACCTGGGCTGTGCCCTCTCGGCAATGTCGATGCTCATATCGTTCGGACCGTATATATGCATCTGGTTCGCCGCACGCGACCTCATTGCCGTGGCGCCGCGATGGAGTGAAGCCACGCAGATCGGAGTTTACGGATGGTGGGCGCTCGGCTTCGCCGTGGTGTCCATCGCGCTCTATTTCGCGGGCCTCATGTGCACGCATCTCGCCGCCTTCCGCTGCGCGTCGAACATGCGCAAGCGCACAACCGAGCATCTCATGCATGCGAACCTGGGATACTTCGACACGCATGCGTCGGGTGCGCTCCGTCGCGTGGTGGACGGGTGCGCGGCCGAGACCGAAGGGCTGCTCGCCCACAAGCTTCCCGACACGGCCGGGTCTATTGCCATGATCGCAGGAATGCTCATCCTGTTCTTCGTCTTCGACTGGCGGCTGGGTGCGGCCTGCCTCGTGCCGATCGCCATAAGCCTTGCCTGCATGTTCTACATGATGGGCGGGCGCGGTATGGACTTCATGACGCGCTACATGGAATCCCTCGTGAAGATGAACAAGACCGGCACCGAGTACGTGCGCGGCATCCCTATCGTGAAGGTATTTAGACAAACGGTCTACTCCTTCCGTGCGTTCAGCGACGCCATCCATGAGTTCACCGTGCTCGCGCAGGACTACGCGGTAACGTGGTGCCAGACGCCTCAATCCTTATCGCTCACCGTTATCAGCGCGGCGGCAATCTTTCTCGTGCCCGTAGCCGTGTTCGTCGCGCCAGGCGAGGACGGCATGGCGCGGCTGGCGGCGAACTTCGCCTTCTACGCCATTTTCTCGGCCGTCATCCCTACCGCTATGACACGCGTGATGTTCATGTCCGAGGCCTTCCAGTCCGCGGCAGATGCAGTCGCGCGCGTGGAGGAGGTGCTGGCAGCGCCCGTCATCTCCGCACCGACCGCCCCGTTGGCCCCTGCCGACAACTCCATCAGGCTCGATGAGGTGAGCTTCACCTACGAGGGTGCCGAGCAGCCGGCGCTCGACCGCGTGTCCTTCGAGGTGCCCGCAGGCGCGACCGTGGCGCTCGTGGGCCCTTCGGGCGGCGGCAAAACAACGGCGGCGAGCCTCGTGCCGCGTTTCTGGGACGTTGACGCGGGCCGCGTGCTCGTGGGCGGCGTAGACGTGCGCGACATGGACCCAGCAAACCTCATGGACCGCGTGGCATTCGTGTTCCAAACAAACCGGCTCTTCTCGCAATCTATCCTGGAGAACGTTCGCGCGGCGCGCCCCGACGCAACGCGCGAGGAAGCCATGGCCGCGCTCGAGGCCGCTCAGTGCGCAGATATTCTTGAAAAACTCCCTAACGGAGCGGATACCGTATACGGCACATCCGGTGTTCACCTCTCGGGAGGAGAGGTGCAGCGACTCATGCTCGCCCGGGCGATCCTGAAAGACGCGCCCATCGTGGTGCTCGACGAGGCGACCGCCTTCGCCGACCCGGAAAACGAGGCCAAGATCCAGGCAGCCTTCAGGCGCCTCGCGCGCGGAAGGGACGGGACGGCGCGCACGGTGCTCATGGTGGCCCATCGGCTCTCCACGGTGAGAAACGCCGACCGCATCGTGGTGCTCGAGGGCGGCCGCGTGATCGAGCAGGGCTCGCACGAAGAACTCCTCTCCGCCGGCGGCCTCTATGCCCACATGTGGGCCGATTACGAACAGGCCGTAAGCTGGAAAATCAGCAGCACGGACGGCGCCACACGGGAACCTGGCACAAGTGGGAGCAACCTCCCCAACCAAGCGGCACGACCCGAAGGGAGCGTGGCATAGATGTCCATCAAGGAGAAATACGCCCTCACCGATGAGGGCGTGAGAAACGTCAAGCTCGGCGCAGCGTGGACGACCGTCACCAACCTCGTGGTCTTCGCAGGTGTAGGGTTCGTCTACCTCATCATGAGCGCGCTGGTGGCACGGCTCACGGGAAGCCCGGTCGAGATGGGGCCATGGGGAGCGATCGGCTTCGACCCGCTCGCCATGCCCCTTGCGGGCTGGGCCGCGATACTCGCCGCGTACCTCATCGTCCTCTTCGTCTGCGAGCGATTCCAGTACTACTACCAGTACGGCGTCATATACAAGGAGTCCGGCAGGCAGCGCATCGCGCTCGCTGAACGCCTGCGGAAGCTTCCGCTCTCGTTCTTCGGCAGGCGCGACCTCGCCGACCTCACCGAAACGCTCATGACCGACGTCAAGACCACCGAACATGCCTATAGCCACGTGCTGCCCGAGCTCTACGGGGCCTACGCCACCATGGCCATCGCCTTCGTGTGCCTCGTCGCCTTCGACTGGAGGCTCGCCCTCGCTTCCATGTGGTCGGGGCCCGTGGCGCTGCTCATGCTCTTCGGCGTGCGTTCCAAGCTCCAGCCGCTTATGCACCGGACCCGCATGGCAGGCCTCAAGACATCCGAGCACATCCAGGAGGCGCTCGAATGCGTGCGCGAGGTGCGCGCCACCAACCAGGAAGAGCGCTACCTGAAGCATATCTACGAAAGCGTCGATGCGGCGGAACGCCGAGCCGTGCGCGCAGAGATGGTGACCGGCATCTGCGTGAACGGCGCGCAGATCGTACTGCGCCTGGGGTTCGCCACCACGATTCTCGCCGGCGCCGCCCTCGTGATGGAGGGCACCTGCGACTTTCTCACCCTGTTCTGCTTCCTCTTGGTGGTAAGCCGCATCTACGCGCCCTTCGACCAAGCGCTCATGCTCATCGCCGAGCTCTTCTCCGCACGCACCGCCGCGAGCCGCATGAAGGGCTTCTTTGAGGAGCCGCTTGCTGAAGGCGGTCCCGCGTATGCCCCAACCGGCCATGATGTGGTGTTCGACCACGTGGGGTTCTCCTATGAGCAAGAAGGCGAGCGCGTTTTGGAAGACGTGAGCTTCGTGGCCCGCGAAGGTGAGGTCACAGCGCTCGTGGGACCTTCGGGTTCGGGCAAGTCCACCTGCGCACGGCTCAGCTGCAGGCTGTGGGATGCGAGCTCCGGGCGCATCACGGTAGGCGGCGTGGATGTCTCCACCGTAGACCCCGAGGTGTTACTCGGCGACTTCTCCGTTGTCTTCCAAGACGTCACGCTCTTCGACGATACGGTGATGGAAAACATCCGCTTGGGCAGGCGCGGCGCCACCGACGAAGAGGTGCTCGCCGCAGCGCAGGCAGCAAACTGCGATGAGTTCGTCTCGCGCATGCCAGAGGGGTACCAGACCATGATCGGCGAGAACGGAGCGCGCCTCTCGGGTGGTGAGCGACAGCGCATCTCCATCGCACGGGCGCTCCTGAAGGATGCACCCGTGGTGCTCTTAGACGAAGCGACCGCCTCGCTCGACGTAGAGAACGAGACCAAGGTGCAGGGGGCGCTCTCGCGTCTGCTTTCCGGCAAGACGGTCATCGTGATCGCACATCGCATGCGCACGGTGGAGAGCGCGGACAAGGTCGTGGTGCTCGAGGGCGGGCGCGTCGCCGAACAGGGGCACCCTGCTGAGCTCATGGAACGCGATGGCCTCTTCGCTCGCATGGTGCGCCTCCAACGCGAGAGCGCCGAGTGGACCTTATAGCCGCCAATGCGGCGATGGGGGTTGAGGAACCGAGCTCGCCCCCATCGTCGCACCCCGGCCAGCCTGTCGCCAAGGGCAACCTCTCCCCAAGCAGGTATCTTTGGCAAAAAAGTTAGGGCCTTCTAATTTATAGCCGCTTAGTTTACCATGCCTAACTACATGGTACGCCGCGGCCGGACCGGTGCCCGGCCGGCAGACGGGAGGATCCATAGGCATGATGGTCAACAAGCGGCTCATAGGGCTGGTACCCGAGAGCAGGAGATTCGTCGCCCAGAACGTCGCATTCCAGTGGGTCTCTCTCGTTGCGAACATCTGCTTGATCTCGGTCGTTTGCCGAATGCTCGGAAGCATTTTCGAGCATTCGGCGTCGACGGGTGATTTCGTCCCCACCGCCGGTGTGGCCCTCGCCGCCATCGCCGTGCGCGCGCTCTGCACGACCAGCGCGGCGAAGGCGAGCTTCCGCGCGGCCCGATCGGTGAAGCAGCGGCTGAGGCCCATCATCTACGAGAAGCTCCTGCGCCTCGGACCGTCCTATCGCGAGCATGCGCTCACCTCCGAGGTCGTGCAGGTCTCGGTCGAAGGGGTCGATCAGCTCGAAACCTACTTTGGATCCTACCTCCCCCAGCTCCTCTACGCCCTGCTCGCGCCTCTTACGCTCTTTGTCGTGCTCGCGCCCGTGAGCCTTGTGGCTGCCGTGGTGCTGCTCGTCTGCGTGCCGCTCATTCCCCTTGCCATCGCTGCCGTTCAAACTTGGGCGAAGCGGCTCCTCTCAAAATACTGGGGAAGCTATACAACGCTCGGCGACACCTTCCTCGAGAACCTGCAGGGGCTCACGACCCTCAAGATCTATGCAGCAGACGAGATGAAGCAGCGCGAAATGAACGAGCGAGCCGAGGAGTTCCGCCGCATCACTATGCGCGTGCTCGTCATGCAGCTCAATTCCATCGCCATCATGGACATCGTTGCCTACGGCGGCGCTGCCGCAGGCATTGCCGTAAGTCTCTTCCAGTTCCAGGCGGGAGCGATCGACCTCGCTGGCTGCCTCATGATCATGCTGCTCGCCGCCGACTACTTCCTTCCCATGCGCCAGCTCGGGTCGTTTTTCCACATCGCCATGAACGGCATGGCGGCGAGCGACAAGATCTTCCGCCTGCTTGATGCCGAGGAGCCCGCTGTGGGCTCGCTGCCCTTCCCCACTCGCTCGGATATCCGCATCTCCGGCCTCGGCTTCGCCTACCAAGGCGACGACGCCGCCCGGAAAGCCGTCCTCACCAACGTGAACCTCGCGATCCCCAAGGGCTCGTTCACGGCGATCGTGGGCGAGAGCGGATGCGGGAAGTCGACGCTCGCCTCGGTACTCATGGGCAGGAACCGTACGTATACCGGCTCCATCACCATAGGGGGCACCGAGCTCTCGGAGCTCGACCCCTCTGCCCTCATGCGACAGGTAACGTATGTGGGCCACCAAAGCTACCTCTTTAGGGGAACGGTGCGGGAGAACCTCCTTGCGGCCAAGCCGAGCGCTACGGACGAGGAGCTCTGGCGTGCCCTTGAGACCACGCAGCTCGCAGGGTACCTGCGCTCAGAACAGGGCCTCGAGACGCGCCTCACCGAGCAGGCGTCGAACCTCTCCGGCGGACAACGCCAACGCCTCGCGCTTGCGCGCGCCCTCCTGCACGATGCACGCATCTATATCTTCGATGAGGCGGCGTCGAACGTGGACGTGGAGAGCGAGGACACCATCATGGCGGCCATCGAGGGGCTCGCACGGAGCCAGGCCGATAAGACCGTGGTCGTTATCTCGCATCGCCTAGCGAGTGTGACGGGCGCCGATCAGATCGCGGTGCTCTCCCACGGCTCCGTTAAGGAAACGGGGACCCACGCCGAGCTCGTAGCGCGCAAAGGCGCGTACGCCGCGCTGTGGACGGCCCAACAGGAACTCGAGAACCTCGGCTGCGAGGAGGCAACCAGATGAGAAGAAGCGGCATCGCCGTGATGTCACGGCTCGTGGGGCTCGTTCGCCCGCTCGCTGGCTATATGGTGCTCGCCATCGCGATGGGGCTTGTCGGGCATCTCTGCGCTACAGCCCTCACCGTGCTCGGAGCATACGGCATCCTTTCCGTGATGGGCGAAGCGTCGCTACCGCTCGCGGGCATTGCTGGCGCGATGGCGTTATGCGCGGTGGCGCGCGGCGCCCTGCGCTATGGCGAGCAGGCGTGCAACCACTTCATCGCCTTCAAGCTCCTTGCGCTCATCCGCGATCGCGTCTTTCGGGCGCTGCGAAGGCTCGCCCCCGCCAAACTCGAGGGTCGCGGCAAAGGAGAGCTCATCTCCGTCATCACCTCCGACATCGAGCTGCTCGAGGTGTTCTACGCGCACACCATCTCGCCGGCCATCATCGCGCTTGCATTCTGCGCCATCCTCATCGGCTTCATCGGGTCGTTCAGCGTCGTGCTCGGCATCTACGCGGCGTTCGCATACGCAACGGTGGGCATCGTGCTGCCCTGGTTAGCGTCGCGCGCAAGCGGTGACGACGGCCTCAGGTTTCGCACGCGGTCGGGAGAGCTCTCGGGGTTCGTCCTCGATAGCCTGCGCGGCCTCGACGAGATTCAGCAGTATGACCGCGGTGCCGAGCGTCTGGACGAGCTTCGCGAGCGAACCCGCGCGCTCACGGTGGACGAAGAGCGCTTGAAGCGCGTCGCAGGTAGAAATGCCGCCGCATCGGGCGCGGTCGTTCTCGTCTTCGACATAGGCATGCTCCTGCTCTCAGCATGGGTCTGCGGTGGCCAGGAACCGGCGGGCGTCCTCGTACCCACCGTGACGCTCATGGGCTCGTTCGGCCCGACCATCGCGCTCGCGAACCTGGGCAGCACGCTGCAGGGGACCTTCGCGGCGGGCAACCGCGTCCTCGACGTCCTCGACGAGAGCCCCCGGGTCACAGATGTCACTGGCCATGAACCCGTGAGCTTCAGTGGGGCGGCCGCGCGAGGCGTGGCCTTCGCATACGAGAACGAACCGGTCTTGCGCGGCATCTCGCTCGAAGCTCCGGAAGGGGCGATCGTGGGCATCACCGGCAGGAGCGGAAGCGGGAAGTCTACGCTGCTCAAGCTCTTCATGCGCTTTTGGCTACCAGATTCGGGCAGCGTCGAGGTCTCGGGCAGGAGCGTGTCCGATATCAACACCCCAGACTTGCGCGCCCTCGAAGCGTTCGTTACCCAAGACACCCACCTCTTCCGGGGCACTATCAAGCAGAACTTGCTGATTGCCAAGCAGGATGCATCGGACGAGGAAATCGAAGGGGCATGCCGCAAGGCATCCGTGCACGAGTTCATCCTCACGCTACCCCAGGGCTACAACACGCCCGTGGGAGAGCTCGGCGACGCGCTCTCGGGAGGGGAACGCCAGCGAATCGGACTCGCACGCGCCTTTTTGCACGATGCACCCTTTCTGCTGCTCGATGAGCCGACGAGCAATCTCGACAGCCTCAACGAGGCGGTGGTGCTCCGCGCGCTCGCCCGCGCGCGCGATGGCAGAACCGTGCTCTTGGTATCGCATCGCGCGTCGACGATGCGCATCGCCGACGCGGTGATTTCCGTCGAGCGCGGAAGGGTGTGCTGATGGCCCGCAACGACGCCGCGCGCGTGGCCGCCAAGCGCGAGCGCGAGAAGCGCATGGTCTCCGAGATGATCGCGCTATGGTGCCGAGCCAAGCACGGGACGAGGGGCGGCGAGCTCTGCCCGGAGTGCGCAGAGCTCGCCGCTTACGCGCGCCTTCGCAGCGAGAGATGCCCGTTCATGGAGGAAAAGACCTTCTGCTCCAACTGCCGGGTGCACTGCTACGCGCCCGCGATGCGCGAGAAAATTCGCGCGGTCATGC